>Ga0114969_10003709_pt1 | contig 12253 bp, 7 predicted proteins | sample M_130807_MF_Meta_FD_87316 | JGI IMG/M metagenome (GOLD analysis project Ga0114969, IMG submission 87316) | Freshwater microbial communities from Lake Montjoie, Canada to study carbon cycling - M_130807_MF_MetaG | ecosystem: Environmental > Aquatic > Freshwater > Lake | place: Lake Montjoie...
AATGCATCTTTCTTTTGATATCTTATTTCTGCCTTTTTACGTATAAGTTGAACGGGTATTTCGTCCAATCCATTACCAGAAATAATTATTTTGTTATATTCGTTTGTATTAGTAATGCCTTTATAGGTCCACGATTTATTACATTTTTTATTATATGCAGCAAACCCCAGTGAACGAACCAAAAACAATAAATCCTCGGTTAATATATTGGATTTCTGTGTTATTTCATAACATTTATCCTTAACTGAATAACTACCATCGGTATCAATTAATCCTGCTAATAGTTTTAATCGCATCTCTCTATTATTACATTTATAGTCGTATGGAATATGTTTATTATTTAACAAGTTGTATTTTTTTAAAGCAGTTATCAAACTGTTTTTTTGTTTTTTATCATTTGAAGATATACGATAATCATATTTGGATTGGTACACTAACTTCAATCCATAGTTTGGCAACTCATCTATTAAATATTTTAATATCCTTGCATCTTGTGATGTAATAACTGGACCGCGATGAGAACCATCGCCTAACCATAACCCAATTATGTATGGATCAAAATCCACCGATTTATATGAAAACTCTACACCCTTACGATAACCTTTTAATTCACGCTGAAGTGATGGTGCTAATTTTATATAATCTTTTACTTCTATTTCCACAATACGGTCTTCTTCACTGTAAGAAGTTAAATAAAGTGCTGCTTCTTCTTTTGTTGCAAATGATTTTGTTTTTATTGTGACAGTTTTATTATCAATGTGAGATGCTTTATATGGATTTTTTTTTTGTGACTTTAAATAAGTAATTGTGCCTTTTCCTGAATATTTTAAACAAAGAATATGTTCCGAATTAACTGTATATTTCTCTCCTTTTGTTGGAATTATATCGTATAAAATATCTTTTCCCCGGGCCAATGACTGAACTAATCTTGGTCTAGAATTGTCGCCCATTAATGTATCGCCTACCGTTATATCTTGTACCATTTTAATTGTCCCATCATACATCAATATTGGTGTATTTAATGCATGACATTTGCCTGTGCCCACGGAATGGAATAAAAGCAACCCTTTATACGGTGATTCAGGTGTAAAAAAGGTTCGGACAAAATCTTGGGTCGGGTTTAAGGTCATTATACGTGAACCACCTTGTTGTGGTTTATCCACGCATTTGTTTTCAATCACAATATCACCCCATGTAAATTGTTTAAAGTAATTTGTTTTAATAAAATCCCGCATTTTTTGGAAATTCATTTTTTTAGGTGGGGGTCCAGGGAGAGATTGCTTTAATTTTTTGTCGGATTTCCCATTGTAATCCACAATAGTGTAATCCATCTCGGCGGTCGGCGGCACATAAGGCACTAATTCAAGTTGTTGCATTACCTCATTTGCAATTTTTAAAGGGTTCGTGCGTTTGCTTGCGCTTGCGCTGCTGCTTTCACTTGCGCTTGCGCTGCTGCTTTCACTTGCGCTTGCGCTGCTGCTTTCACTTGCGCTTGCGCTGCTGCTTGCGCTCTTGCCAATTTCCAGATAAGGGGTTGCACTGCGGTTATTCACCGTCATATACGATGCTGGTTTGCTACTGCGTTTGCTTGTGCTACTGCGTTTGCTAGTGCTACTGCGTTTGCTACTGCGTTTGCTACTGCTAGTGCTCTTGCCAACGGCCATATAAGGGGTTGCACTGCGGCTCTTACCAACTGCCATATAAGGGGTTGCACTGCGGCTCTTGCCAACGGCCATATAAGGAGTTACACTGCGGTTATTTACTGTCATATACGATGCTGGTTTGCGTTTGCTTGTGCTACTGCGTTTGCTACTGCGTTTGCTACTGCGTTTGCTCTTGCTTGCACTACTGCTCTTGCTTGCACTACGACTCTTGCCAATTTCCAGATAAGGGGTTGCACTCGTCGGGTTTATAGTAACATAATCGGCATTGTCCTCTTTTTGGTTTAATGTTTTTTTCTTACTTTGTTTTGCAGTCTTACCTTGTTTTGCTGTCTTACCTTGTTTTGCAGTCTTACCTTGTTTTGCAGTCTTACCTTGTTTTGCAGTCTTACCTTGTTTTGCAGTCTTCTCATATAAATATGGCACAAATGCTGCCCGGTTCACCCATTCTTTATTCACTTGGTCACAATACTCCGGATGACTTTTCATATAACTGCACAAATACGCCCGTTGTTGTTTCGCTGGCACATTATTGCGCGGATGACCATATTTCACATAGACCTTGTATAAAAAATCAACCGTCGCCGGTATATCATTCGTAGAACGCAATCCACATTTACCTTTGCATTTAATTTCATTTTTATCGCCGAGACCTCCGCCAACTGCCTGTTGTTGTTCATATAAATAAGACAAATCATCAATCCGGTGTATTTTTTCAGTTAATTCAAAATCTACCGAAAAAACCGGCGCCAATTTATACAACTGTTCGGATAAGTTCGTTAAGGTTTTATCAAATCCACTATACAAAATCGTTGCATCCTTTAATTTAGTTGCATTTTTAAACAGCATTTTATCTTCTTCTGGATTAACCAATAAATCCGTATTAGTCACTTGATACATATTCTTTAGTTCTTCGGGAACAGCAATATAGTAATTATAGACAAACAGCGGCCACCCCACATTTGGTTCAAAGTTCAGTCCTTTCTGCCCGCACGTCCGTGTAGCGCGACCAATGGTTTGTTTTAAATCCGCCACGGTCATGGATGGTTCAAAAATATGAACGTATTTCACGTCAAACAAATCAATCCCTTCTTTGAACCCACTATCCAAAATAATAAACCGCATTGCAGCACCTTGAATATTCTCCGGGCGTTTATTATACATTGATAACACTTCCTTCTTAAATTTCTGATTAAATTCCGAATTAAAAAGTGCCGAGGAAGAAAGCAAGCCAAAGGACTTATTCGCTCCCTCGGTTCCGGCCGTTAACAACTTTAATTTTAATGCTTTTTGCGTGCCGACCTTTTGCGCGGTTATTAAATTGTTATACCCGTTGGCTACAAATGCCGATGCAACAATTTTTGCACCATACCCTTCTTCCTTTACATCCGAAAAAATAAAATGTTTAAACAGTTTACCGTGGGTTTTCAGATCATTTTCATCAACTTGTTTTATAATCGTAAAGAGTTGTTCTAACTTAGGCGAGGCATTGTGTATGGCTTCTTCTACCATTGTTGGATTAAACTTTTTATTATCAATCTTGTGTTCAGGTAATAGTTTCCCCCAATTTTCAGTTTGACGCATACATTTATAGATTTTATCACGTTTTTTCGTATCAATCTTTCGGTGGATTGCGCTGCTTGCGCTTCTGCTAGTGCTGCTTGCGCTTCTGCTAGTGCTGCTTGCGCTTCTGCTTCCGCTTGATGTTTTTACACCAGTATCACAATAGTCTCGGTTCTTATAACAGTTTGTTACATTGGTAAATAAGTCAACGTTGACATTACCACCTTTATCGGGGTGATTTTTCAATAACCACCGCTTTGTATCATCGTTTGTGTTTAAATTTAAATCACACATGATGGCTTTGTTGCATTCGGTCATCAATACTATATAGTATACATAGATTAAGTTCATCTAAATGAGATAATAATCATTGTATATGTATACTATTATGGAAGGCTTAGATTTGAATATAGACAACTACGACTTGACTGATTTATTGGCCTTATTCCGGTTAGAGTTTGATTTTAAAGAAGACGATTTAAAACGTGTGAAAAAATCCGTCATGAAAACCCACCCCGACAAATCGGGACTTGATAAAAAATATTTTCTCTTTTTTACCTCGGCTTATAAAATCATATTTTCTATATACGAGTTTAGATATAAGAGTTCAAAGAATCAATCCACCGAGTACATTCTAGAAAAAGACGAAGAAAAAGAACTCTTATTAAAAGAAATCAAGTCCAAAGCAAATTTTAATAAATTATTTAATGAATTATTTGAAAAACACTGCATAACAAATGAAAACGAAGCAAATGGGTATGGCGATTGGCTGAAATCCAATGAAGGTCTGGACACCAGAACAACCACCATGAATCAAATGAATGAAACCTTTGAAACCAAGAAGAGAGAAATACAAGCGATTATACCTCTGCCGGAAGTTCAAGACAGCGGTCAGTCGGCCGGACACTATGACCTGACCGGCGATAAACCCGACTATTATTCCTCGGATGTCTTTGGTAAATTACAATACGATGATTTAAAAAGGGCACACGTAGAAAGCGTGATTCCGATTACACACGACGATTATTTGAAACGTCCCAAATTTAAAAACGTCTTAGAATATCAGCAACAAGCAGCGTATAAAGACACCACGCCACTTTCGTTAGCCCAATCCACCGAGTATTTTAAGCAGCGCCAATCCTTTCAAACCAAAAATGATGTCCAACGTGCATACAAATTAGCAAGGCAAGAAGAAATTGCTAGAAAAACCAACCAACAACTAATGAGTGGGTTCAAACAACTTACGAATTAGGTAGACATCACATTAAACAATAATACAAACGACCAAATAAAATTTATATTTTTATAATATAAATGAGTTTATTACCCTTACCCTTGAAAAAGTATAAAAAATACATTTTTCCATTAGTTATAACAATACTACTGAGTCTAGTATACAACAAATATAAATCCTCCGCCGATGAGAATGAGACTATGAATAACTATCAAATTGTCAAACAATATTTACTCAGCGATTCTTCTTTAGCTCAAAGTTCCAAACCAATCATATGGGTTCATATTGTGTATGAAAAAAATGGGCGCTGGTGGCCTAGTTTTGCATCCAGGACAACCGAAGACCTTAACCAACCCTATCAATATTTAACCTTAAAATCTATTATTGATAAATGCGGCGAAGACTTTAATGTGTGTTTAATTGATGACGATACGTTTCAAAATATTATTCCTGGCTGGAATGTGGATTTATCTATTGTGGCCGACCCCATTAAAAGTAAAATTAGACAATTGGCATTGGCGCGAGTGTTGTATTATTATGGCGGGTTTACCTTGCCGAGTTCTTTCATTTGTTTTCAAAACCTAATGCCTTTATACGAGAAACTCACACGTGATGGCAAAATGTTTGTTGGCGAGATGATCCCCCGCAACGATACATCCGATAAAGTAAACTTCTTTCCTGATACCAAAATAATGGGTTGCCAAAAGAATTGTGAAACAATGAATAGTTTTATTAGTTATTTAGAAGTTGTTGTTTCTAGTGATTTTACCGAAGAAAGCAACTTTATCGGTTCGTATAGTCGCTGGTGTCAGGAAAAAATAAATAGGGGGGAAATAAACATGATACCTGCCCAATTAATTGGTGCAAGTGATAGTGAGGGTAAACAAGTGACCATTGACTGTTTGATGAGCAATACCTTTCTTAATCTCGCCGATAAAGTGCAAGGATTATATATACCTGCCGATGAAATACTGAAACGCACGGCCTATCAATGGTTTGCCCGCCAATCGGCAAAACAAGCATTGAATTCTAATACGGTTATTGGGAAATACTTGTTAATCAATCGGGAATAAGCATATTATTTATAAAAGCATATTATTTATAAAAGCATATTATTTATAAAAACAATACACTATCTCATACTTTGATTTGTCATAACTAATTTCATTTGTATACCGCATATCTATGCTGTTTGAAATTTGTCTTAAAACCGTAATAAATTTAATGTAATCCATTTTTCTTATTACAAAATGTTTTTTTGATTCGTGGTAATTGTCCGTGATTGAATTTATAAATAGTATTATTTTATTAGTATAAACTGCTTTTTTATAATGCATTTTATTAAATATAAAATGTGTCTCTAATTCGTCGGCGTTTTCTTTCAAAAACCCCCATAAGAGTTCAGGCATTATGGGGGTTTTAAATATTTGATTTTTCATTTTATATTACTACTATAAATAATATAAAATCTATACCATTTTTTATACTTTTTATTTTTTATACTTTTTATTTTTTATACCTTTGTCGTAAACATATGTATTAAATTATTTGTAAAATGATATAATTCTATTTCATCCTCATGTATGTTGTTAAAAATACTAATGTATTTACATATATACGGTATTATTTCATACTTTTCTTCTTCGGTTACGATGGTGCTCGCTTTTATATAAATAAAGTAATTATCTAATATATCCATCACCGAATACCCGCGATTAATTAAATTATACATTATTTTAATTGCTTCTCGTAAGTTACGTTCTACTTTACACAGTTCGGTATAGGTATTAAATTCTTTAAAAGAGATGTTTGTGCACAAACTGGTTGCAATATCCACCGTAATTGGTTGATTTAATAATTTAAATTTTTCCAAATAATTTATAATAACCCGAATTGATTTATTGCTTATAGATATAATAAAATCAATCACTGCATCACTAATATCTATATCTTCTTTACTACATATAGACTTAATAATCGTTACTAATTGTGTATCAACCAAATTCGGAATAGTAATAATGATTAATCTAGACTGTAAATTATCAATTACTTTTTGCGTATTTATACAAGACCCAATAAAATGCACATTATGCTTGTATTTATCCAGATAATTTCTAAAAACCTGCTGACTTTGTTCATTTATAAAATCAATATCATCTACGACAAGCAACTTTTTTTTACGAGGGACCGAACACGGTGTTTGGCAAAAGGTTTTTAACTCGGTCCTATAATAGCATATCCCCTGTTCTTTCAAATTATTAATGTATAAAATATTTTCATTATTCATTTGATGGGGTGTGCCATAGTATTCATTAATTAATGCACTAATTAACGATGATTTTCCACTCCCGGATTCACCTACAAACAATGTATTTAAATTATCTATACTCAGCAATGAATATAAAAAAGATTTAATATTTTCTTTTAATTCATAGTCATTTAATACCGTTGGTTGGTATTTATATAAAAACGGTTTTTCCATAACCTTAATTATTAATATTCTATAATAACTATTTAAGTTTATATCGTCTCTTTATAATACATTAGTATATCAATGGACAAGGACAAGGACAAGGACAAGGACAATTTATATGAAGCATTAGAAGTGAGAGAGAATGCTAGTCAGGACGACATTAAAAGGGCATATCGCAAGTTATCCTTAATGTATCACCCGGACCGGAATAACAATTCGCCCGAATCAACGACTAAATTTCAAAAAATCAGTGCAGCCTATGAAATTATCGGCAATGAAGAAAAACGTAGGCACTATGATATGCAGCGAAAAGGTAATCTATTTTCCCATCAAGCGCCAACCTTTTTTCAGACAACAAATGCCGAATTTGACCCAACCGAAATTTTGAATTTCTTTTCAACTAATTTTTTCAATACAGCGGCAAACGTAAATGGGGGCAAAATGGGTAATACGCTGTTCACGATGGATAATTTAAAACAAAAATTAGCAAAACCAACGCCAATTATGAAAACCGAAACCATCACCTTAAGTAAGGCCTACACTGGGTATAATATGCCGATTGAAATAACCCGCTGGATTATTGAAAATGATATGAAACGTGAAGAAACCGAAACCATTTATATGCCGATTCCGCCTGGGATAGATAACAATGAAATTATTATCCTAAGAGAGAAAGGCAACATGTTATCGGAAACCAACAAAGGCGACATTAAGGTTTTTATAAAAATACACAATGATACTGATTTTATTCGCAATGGACTTGACCTAGTATTGAATAAAACCATTGGATTGAAAGAAGCCCTTTGTGGGATTGTATTTGATATGAATTATTTAGATGGACGTGTATTTAAAATTAATAATACAAATGGCAACATTATCACAAATAACTACAACAAGGTCTTGAAAGGAATGGGGATGAAACGCGAAGAGCATGTTGGTAATCTAGTTATAAATTTCACGGTTACTTTTCCCGACAAATTATCCAGCGAACAAGTAGAGGCACTTAAACATATATTGTAGTATATCGGATACCATATACCATATACCATATACCATATACCGTATACCGTAAGTATGCTTCTAAAATAAAATACAACTATGGTATAACTAGATGTATTTTACGAAAGGATCCAGGTCCCTTCCCTATGTATTCGTCTTTGCCCTCGGTATGTTACTACTCTTTTTTAGTATTATTTGTCGTAATAAAAAAAGTAAAATGTTTGATAGTAAGCACCCGCCAGCGTATGTAAATATTTTAGAAATTAAAAATTTACAAGAGATTATTCAGGTCCTACCAGATGTTCCGCCGGTGGTTGATTTGACTACGATTACGCCAAGTCATATTATAATTTCAGACATAGGAAATGAAGAATGGGGGTTAAAGGTGAACCGAGGGTTTAAAAAGGGCGAATTAATACACACTACGCCGCTCTCCTTTTTTTCTCCTAACTATGATACCAAAATTATTACGCCAATTGGTGAGAAATATATATACCCTGCAACCCATTCGTGCATAAAAATAATGGATAGAGCAGTTTTTGCATATTGGGATACATTGCTCAATCATCGTTATCTGCCAAATTGTTATTATAGTCCCTACCTTACTATTGCCAATGGACAATGGTTTGTATCTTTAGTTGCAGTAAACGCTATTAACGCTGGTGATGAATTATGTATTAATTACATCGGGTTATTGTTTTTTTACATTAAATTATATATCAGTCTGTTGTTTCCTGTAAAAATAAATTGGTAACGGTTTAATAGTCGCTCTTGTTAATCGTCACGCACTTGGATATCTTTCGGATGATTTTGCTTTCGCTATCAAAAAACTCGCCTTTCCCACCCATCGCTTGGTTCATAATGCAAAGGTAAGTGTCGTTTAACGGATGTTCTAGTTTCATGCATTGCGGATGTGCATCGCGCCAAGGAATCATCAAATCGCCATTCTTCTTCGTAATGTATTTAATGGCCTTCCGGAGTTTGTCATAGAGTTCGGTTTCCTTTTCCCAGACATCGTTATCACGGACGTACATGGTTTCCCGCTTTAAATCGCTACAATGAATTGGACGTTTATACACATCCATCTCATTTAACTTTCTTACCATCTGCCGCGAAATGCCTTCCACGTAACCGAGTTCGCCCAGTTCTTCCAAATCCGAGAATTGCAGCATCATAGAGTTCACAAAGTCCGTGAGGTTCATTGCATCCTTGCATTTTTCATTCAAAAACACTTGCATATTAAAGGTTTTATTGTGACAATTGTTCATGTTGTTGGTGGTATTCGTATTGATTTTACAGACGTCTAATATTTGCTGCTGCATTTGCTGCTGCATTTCCAAGGTCTGCTTTTGTAGGTCAGTATTGCTTTTAACCACTTCCATAATCAAACTCGTTAGCATTTTTACATCTTCGGGCGAATTAATTATTTTATTTTCGTCATTGTCTATTACATGATTGTTATTATTATTACATTTTTTTTTATGATACCACAGTCCTTCTCTTGACTTATATTCTTTATCACAAGCACTGCAAGTATAGTGTGGCATTTTTTGCTTCTTTTCGGTTAAATTTGTTAAGGCGTTGTGTTTTAGCGTAGTCAAATGTTTTTCATAATTACTTTTCTTACAGCATTTAAACTCACATTTTTCGCATATGAAATTTGCGGCATTTTTGGCATCATTTTTTGTTAACATTTGTTATATAGTATTCTAACATAAAAAAATGCCTAAATCCTTTTTCATAAAATAGTATTTTTATGAAAAAATTAGCATCACAACTTTTTTCGTCCGAAAATCAAAAACAGACCATCATGGTCACAACTCACTTTTTCAGGTTTTTTGTCTATATTAAGTGGCACTATTGCAAAATGGACATTTATAAATGTCCTTTTTCAAAAAACTTTCGCCAAACCCAGAAATGTAAATTTTATTGATTTTATATATTGTATATTTTAATCTAATAAATAATCTAATACATCTTATTACATTCAAAGAAACAGAAGGGGATGCCAATCACTTCATTTATAATCTTAAATCCATTTGCAGTGAGGAGCGTCCGCAAGAGTTCGCCGCCATTTTCTGGGGTCAGCGGCTCAGGCGACCATTTCTTGGTGCTGTCGCTGATGTAAAACTTGCCACCGCTTTCCAAGACCCGATACGCTTCTTTAATGTATTGCGTGCAATTTTCTTTTGTCCCCCAGAGGGATAAGGACATAATAGCGATTTCGGCGTCTGCATCGTCTAATGGTAAGGCGGAAATATCCACTTCTTGTATAAGCGGGTCACCGCCCGATTGGTGGTCGTAGTTATGGAAAGTAAAGCGGTTATCAGTTTTTGCCAAGAAATGGTGAGCGATGGGTGCTTCTCCGCAACCCATATCCACCACAACTTTTCGTCGTTTGGTTTGGATTTTTTCCAGTTCCCGAATAATCTGATTAGAGGGGATAGACGCAGGGTCGTAGGAGGCAAAATTGCGTTTGCGGGTGGCGTGGTATTCCCGCCAGAGTTGCGGCTCAGCTTTGAACTTTGCATTCAGCGTATCAGAACGCATTTTTAAGTAAGTTTTGTGTAAGCGTCCAATTTCAGATGGAGGCGGGAAATGGTGTGGAGTTGTTGATGCGGTTGTAGGTACTACGGGGATAGCGGTTTGTTTTTTCAGAATTAACTTGCGTTTCTTGGGTGGTGCTTCGGGTTGAGTCGGCAGAGGAATTATGGATTGTTTTAGGTACGTTCCATATTTTTGTAGAGTGGCTTCCCATTCAGTGCGAATGTCAGGTTTAGACATAATTTGAGTATTTTTCGTGTAGTTATCTTTTTGATGTGTTAGCCACTTTCCGAGTTTTTTAATCTCAGGATTTTTGTCAACCTCTGATGGGGATTTTTTGTGCTGTTCCATATATGTAATAAGTTTTTTATTATTTAGTCGCCATTTTTCGTCAAGGTCGCACAAATAGTCTCCATATTTTTCCATGGCGGTTTCCCAAACGGAACGAATAATGGGGTTTGCCATAATCTTCACAATTTTCTTATAATTGTTTTTTTGTTTAGTTACCCACCCTCCGAGTTTTTTAATATCTGGGTTTTTATCACTATTTGTTGGGCGTTTTTTCTCTTTGTCCATATACTCACACACTTTATTCAAAGTGTTATACCATAATTTATCAGGGTCAGACAAATATTCGTCATATTTTTCAAGCGCGGCTTCCCATTCAGCACGAATTGTTGGTTTTGCCATATTACCCACATTTTTCTTATAATCATACTTTTGTGTTCCAATCCACCCACCGAGTTTTTTAATATCTGGATTTTTGTCAATCTCTGATGGGCGTTTCTTTTCCTTATCCATATACGATTTTACTTTATTTAATGTGTAATACCATAATTGGTCATAGTCAGACAAATAATACCCATATTTTTCAAGAGCGGATTCCCATTTGGCACGAATTTCTGGGTTTGCCATAATGTAAAGATTTTTATTATAATTCCTTTTTTGAGTACTAACCCACGTTCCGAGTGTTTTTGTATCTAAGTTTTCATCATGCATCCCTGGCAAATTTTTATTTTCATCGATATACGCACATACTTTATTAAAATTGTTATACCATATTTCTTCATTATTAATAATCAGGTATTCGCCGTATTTTTCAAGGGTGGCTTCCCATTCAGCGCGAATTGCTGGTTTTTTCATAATTCGCACATTTTTTTTATAACTTATCTTTTGGGTATAAACCCATAAACCGAGGGTTTTAATATCGGTATTTTTATTGCGTTTGCTTGGTATTTTTTTTTCCTTATCCATATACGCACATACTTTATTTAAGGAGTTATACCATTTTTCTTCACCAAAAGACACTTCACAATCAATCACCGCCGAACAAAACTTTTTGCTGAAATCCACTTCACCTTTCACGCCCCACAACATTTGAATATCGTCGTCTTGGTGGATAGACATTTTTATACTGGCTTTTGGTTTTGGTGGTTGAATAATTTGGCGTTCGTCTTCTTCATCTGAATCAGACTCGCTTTCATCATCTGTGCGGACAATAGGTTTATAAACGTCTTCCTCTTCGTCGTGATACAACCGTTTTAACCCTTCCTCTGAATCTTCATTAAAACGCTCAATCGTTTCATTTGTGTGGATTTCTAGGGGTTCACCGTCATTTTTCATTTGTTCTACCTCTTCGGTGGAATAAGTTTCCGAGTCATCTTCGTCTGCTTCGCTTGCATCTTCATCTACAATCCGAAACCCTTGTTCTGCCAAGGATTCTTCTTTTACTCTACGATTAGGGTAATTCAAACACATCTCATACAGTTCCGGGTCTTC
>Ga0114969_10003710_pt1 | contig 12251 bp, 10 predicted proteins | sample M_130807_MF_Meta_FD_87316 | JGI IMG/M metagenome (GOLD analysis project Ga0114969, IMG submission 87316) | Freshwater microbial communities from Lake Montjoie, Canada to study carbon cycling - M_130807_MF_MetaG | ecosystem: Environmental > Aquatic > Freshwater > Lake | place: Lake Montjoie...
CACGGCGGCGCCCCTTGCGGTGCCAAAGCCTACAGCCACATCACCGGCCCAACCGCAGCCCGCCAGTCCGCCTTCGGTGCCTGCAGGCAACGCCGGCCAACCGACTGAAGCCACCGCGCCGCCCGTCCAGTCCGCGCCGATCCAGCTGCTGGCGGATCGTGTGCACGAAGCGGTGCTGATACACGGCGCCGACGGCATCCTGTTCGTGAACCGTCAGTTCTCCGAACTGCTGGGTGCACCGGCCGAAGATCTGGCCGGTGTGCCGTTCGTCGATGTGCTGCCGCCGGAATACGCCGACCTGGTGTCCGACCATATCCGCCGCGGGTTGTCCGGCGAGTCGGGCGTCGAACGTTATGAAGTGGACCTGGTCGGGCTGCAGGGCCAGACCGCGCGCCTCGAGCTCAGTTCGTGGCGCATGCAGTACAACGGCGAGAACGCGCTCCTGATCGTCGGCGTTGAAGTGCTGCCGACCCAGACCGTGGCCGCACTCGGCAGCCTCGACGGTGCCGTGCGCTCGCGGGCGCGGCTGGCGCTCGAGGCGCTCGGCGAAGCGATCATCACCACCGATGCGCGTGGCCGCATCGATTACCTGAATCCGGCTGCCAGCAACCTGCTGGGCGTCAGCAGCGATGCGGCGCGCGGCATGGAGCTCGACTCGCTGGCGAAGCTGGCGGACGAATCGGACCGCAAGCTGCTGGTCGACCCGGTGCGACAGGCGCTGGAGAGCGATTCCCCGGTAAATCTTGGGCGCCGCGCCCTGGTCTTCACGCAAAGCGGCGGGGGCAGTGATCGCACCGTCGAGCTGCTGGCGGCGCCCATGCGTTCGGAAACCGGCGACAACGTCGGCGCCGTCGTGCTGCTGCACGACGTCACCGAAGCGCGCGACAACACGCGGCAGATGTCTTACCAGGCGACGCACGATGCCCTGACGGGCCTGGTGAACCGTCGCGAGTTCGAGCGCCGGGTGCAGGAGCGCATCGAGCATGCCGGGCGTTCAGCCGGATCCTCGGTGCTCTGTTACCTCGACCTCGACCGATTCAAGGTCGTCAACGACACGGCCGGTCACCTGGCCGGCGACGGCCTGCTGCGTGACCTTGCCAAGCTGTTGCGCGAAGCGGTGCGTGACTCGGATACGGTGGCCCGTGTCGGCGGCGACGAGTTTGGCGTGCTGCTGCCAGGCTGTCCGCTGGACAAGGCGCGGCAGATCGCCGACGGCCTGTGCCGCAAGGTGCAGGACTATCGCTATGTCTGGAAGGACAAGGTCTTCGAGCTGGGCGTCAGCATCGGCCTGGTGGAACTCTCCGGCGGTGCGGGCAGCCTTGAGCAGATGATGGCCGCAGCCGATTCCGCCTGCTACGTGGCCAAGCGCCAGGGCGGGCATGTGGCGGTGTATTCCGCGGAAGACGAAAGCGTCGCGCGCGAAAGCGGCGAGATCCACTGGTTGAAGACGCTGCAGGGCGCGCTCAAGGACAAGCGCTTCGAGCTTTACAGCCAGCCGATCACCGCGGCATTCGGTGGCGGCGACGACCAGGGTCCTGCGATGGAAGTGTTCGTGCGCCTCAAGGGCGACGACGGTGTGGCCATCGCACCGCGGGATTTCATCAATGCCGCCGAGCAATACCGGCTCATGCCGCTGATCGACCGGCGCGTCATCCAGACCACGCTGACGGCGCTGGGCAACGGGGACGTCCTGCTGCCGGCGCGGCGCAGTGTTGCGATCAACGTTTCCGGGCAGACTCTGTCCGACACGCAGTTCCTGGAGTTCGTCGTCGAGTGCTTCGACTCCACCGGCGCCAATCCGGCACAGGTCTGCTTCGAGATTTCCGAGGGTGCGGTCATGGCCAACCTCGACTTCACGCGCCGCTTCATTGGCGTGCTGCACGGCATGGGTTGCCGCTTTGCACTGGACGACTTTGGCAGCGGACTGGGATCCTTCGCCAACCTGAAGAACCTGGCCATCGACTACCTCAAGATCGACGGCGCTTTCATGCGCAACCTCGGTCGCGACACGGTTAATCAGGAAATGGTCACTGCCATGATGCGCATGGCACGTGCCCTGAACATCAAGGTCATCGCCGAACAGCTGGAAGACAGTGCTGCGGTCGATGCAGCCCGGCGCATCGGTGTCGACTATCTTCAGGGCTTCGCGGTCGCGCGGCCCGAGCCGATGGCCATCGCAGCCTGATCCTGCTGTCGCCTCGTCCGGCAGCGCGCTAGAATCGGGCCTCCTTTCTCAGGAGGCGCCATGCACAAGGTCACCACGCGACTGCTCGTCCTCACTGCAATGGGTTGCATCCCGATGCTCGCATCGGCTGCCGGCATCCCGCCCGCTCCGCCGATCAAGCCGGGCCTCTGGGAGGTCAAGACCACGATGCTGGATGCCAGCGGCAAGCCGCAGGTCCCGCCCGAGCAGGCGGCCATGGCGAACATCCCGCCGGAAATGCGCGCACGCATGGCGGAAATGATGAAGGCCCGTGGCGTCTCGATGCCCGATGAGAACGGTGCCATGAAGGTCTGCATGACGAAGGAGACCATGGATTCCGGCAAGTGGCAGGCGCTCGCCGCCAACGTGGGCTGCACCACCGACTACAACACGGCGACTGCCAACGGCTGGAAATTCCGCTCCACGTGTCCGAGCCTGAAGACCGAATCGGAGGGCGAGGTGGTGTTCAGCAACGCCGAAAACTACACGAGCAAGATCACCACTAAATCCACCCTCATGGGCAAGGAAAGCGTCAACACGCGCGTCATGGCGTCCCACTGGCTCAGTGCCAGTTGCGGTGACGTGAAGCCGATTACGGCCGACGGAATCAAGTAGCGCCGGACTCTGCCCGCATTACTCAGCAAGCAGCCGGGGCCGCGGTAGTGGATGTGGCCACCGGCCGGCCCGTGATCCAGTGATCGCATTCAATGCGCCGCCGCTGTCACTGACGGAAGCGGCCGCGCTGTGCGTGGTCGCAGTGGTGGCGGGTGCCGTCAACTCCGTGGCTGGAGGCGGTACGCTGCTGACGTTCCCGGCGCTGCTCTGGTTCGGTACCGCGTCGCTGGTGGCGAATGCCACCAACACCGTCGCGATGTTCCTGGGTACCGCCGGCAGCATTGTCAGTTACCGGCGGCAAATCGCGGCGATCCGGCCCTGGTTGCTGCGGCTGCTGCCGGCCAGTGCGCTCGGCGGCTGGCTGGGCGGCGTTCTGCTGACGCGCACCAGCGAGCAGTTGTTCACCACGCTGGTGCCTTTCCTGATCCTCTTCGCGACCCTGGTGTTCATCGGGCAGGGCGCAGTAAGGCGTCTGGCCGGCATATCCGACGATGCCCCGTTGCATCCGCAACGGCGGGTGCTGTGGCTGGCCATGCTGATGCAGTTCCTGGTCTCGGTGTACGGTGGCTACTTCGGCGCCGGCATCGGCATCCTGATGCTCGCATCGCTCGGTTTCAGCGGGCTGCGCGACCTGCACGCGATCATCGCCGCCAAGAACGTGCTGGCTGGTGTCATCAACCTGGTCGCGGCGATTTGGTTCATCGCCAGTGGTCTGATCGACTGGCCGCGCGCTGCGGTGCTGACTGTCGGCACCCTGTGTGGTTACTTCATTGGTGCGCACTATGCGCAGCGCGTGCCGCAGGCCTGGGTGCGGCGTGCGGTGGTGATCATCGGTCTGGGCATCGCCGCAGTGCAGTTCTGGCGACAGTTCCTGACTGTGGCGCACTGAGCAGCAGGCCAAGAAAGGTGAATCCCGGTCCGTTCTGAGGCCTGATCGGGTACCTTGCGCGCATGACCGCAAAGCCCTCCCGATTCAGCCTGCGAATCCCGCTGGTACGGCACGGCCACCTTCGCTTTCAGCATCGCCAATCTCGTCAGTGCGCCGATGCTCGGTGCGTTGTCCGACAGCTACGGCCGCAGGCCGGTCCTGCTGATCGGCTTCAGCGGACTGGCAATTTCCTTCCTCAGTACCGCGCTGGTGCAGTCGATGTCGGTTTTGATCATCATCCGACTCGTCGGCGGTGCCATGCAGGCCAACCTGTCCGTGGCCAATGCCTATGTCGCCGACATCACGCCGCCGGAGCAACGCGCAAAGCGCTTCGGCATGCTGGGCGCGATCTTTGGCGTGGGCTTCATCCTGGGCCCGGTCATGGGCGGCCTGCTGGGTGCGGTGAATCTGCGCCTGCCGTTCGCGGTGGCGGGAAGCCTGGCGCTGCTGAACCTGATCTACGGGTTCTTCGTGCTGCCCGAGTCGCTGCCGCCCGAGCGCCGGCATCACTTCAGCCTGCGCACGGCCAACACGTTCAGCGTCGTGCGACGGCTGACAGAGCTCAAGGGCGTCGGGTCGCTGGCAATCGTGCTGGGGCTCTGCGGTCTGGCGCAGTTCATGCTGTACACATCATGGGTGCTGTACACCACTTTCAAGTTCGGCTGGGGTCCCATGGAGAATGGCCTGTCTCTGGCCGCCGTGGGGCTGACTGGTGCGCTGGTGCAGGGGGTGTTGCTGGGTCGGCTGCTGGAGCGCTTCAGCGCCCGCCGGCTGGCGGTGCTGGGCCTGGTGTCCGCGACGGTGGCCTATGCCTTGTTCGGTGCAGCCACCCAGTCGTGGATGATGTACGCCATCATTTTTGCCAACCTGCTGGGCTCCACCGTGGCCCCGTCCTTCCAGAGCATCATTTCCAGTGCTGCCGATGACAGGAGCCAGGGGAAGGTCATGGGAGCCGTCAGTGGCATCAATAGCCTGACAGCCGTGGTCGCGCCGCTGCTGAGTGCGCCGCTGCTGACCGTCGTGTCACACCTGCCAAAGGGCGACTGGCGTATTGGCGCGCCCTTTTACTTCTGCGCGCTGTTGCAGGCCTGCGGGTTGCTGCTGACCTTCCTGTACTTCCGCTCGTCGCGACACCCGCCTGCCTGAGTTCAGTTGTTGAAGGGACGCGGCAGCGTCGGCACGGATTCCTTGTACTTGTAGCGCAGGTCCCAGCGCTGCAGCGAAGCGGCACGCGCATCGCACTTCTCGAAAGACAGGCGGCGAATCAGGTGTGTTGGCTCGCCGCCGCCGCCAGGTACGCTGATCGCGCCGGCTGTCAGGCAGAGCGTGGGTGTGCCGACCGGAACGATCTCTCCGGTGGCCTTGAATTCAAAATGCTGGGCCGCTTCGCCATTGCACGGCTCTGCGGCGACAAACGATCCGGCCTTGCGCTCATGCATCGTCAGGCAGACATTGAAATAGATCAGGCGGATGCGGCCCTTTTCCTTCAACAGCTCGGTGTCGAAGGCCTGGTCTTCCGTCGGGGCGCCATTGTTTTCGCCGGAGAAGCAGTTGTGCGTCTGGAATCCACCGATGGGCATTGCGCCCTTCAGGTGCGCAAACAAGTCGATGCACCAGCCGCGCGTTTCCTCCAGCGGTGCAATGAGCTTGATCTCCGCCGGTGTGACTGCGTCAGCCGAATGCGCGAGCACTGCGGTTGCCATGAAGATGATTGCAAAGAACAGGTGTTTCATCCCGGTAGCCTCCACTGAATGCCGGCGCACATCAAAGCGTGCGCACGTAGGCCAGCACGTCAGCGATGGCCTGATCGTTTGCCAGCAACTTTGACGAAGGCACCATCTGCGCCCCGAACGTGTCCTTCGGATCGCTGCCCCGGATGCCATCGCGGAAATACTGGAGTTCACGCTCCATGTACCAGGAGGCCAGTACGGTGAGTCTGGGCGCCCCCAGTGCCTGGTTTCCCTGGCCGTCCGCGCCATGGCAGGCCATGCAGCTCTCCTGGTAGATCTTCTTGCCCGTGGCTGCGTTGCCCGGCGAAGAGGCATTGATCGCCGCGTATCTGGACTTCCACTTGAAGGGTCGCTCGATCGGTTCCGGCTGCCCGGCGGGACCCCGGCCCGCCATCGGCGGTGCCCCCGGCTTCAACGCCTGGATGTAGGCGGCCAGGGCCGTGATCGTGGCGTCGTTACGGAACATGCCGGTGATCATCGCCATCTGCTGGCCCGGCAGGTCGTCGGGGTGCACGCCCCGAATGCCATTCCTCAGGTTGTGCATCTGCCTTTCCAGATACCAGGACTGCAGCCCGGCGATGGCCGGTGCATCCAGGCGCTGACGGCCCTGGCCCTTGTCGCCGTGACAGAAGCCGCAGGCCTGGAAGAGTTCGGCGGGCGGGACGGCGTCCTTCGATCCGGCCTTGTACATCTGCGCCATTGCCGGCGTGATGCCCGCGACACACAACAGCAGGGCAAGCACGAGGTGACGGGCGGCATGGCTGGCCAGAGCCGTATTGCTGCGCTTCCCCGACGCGGAATCGCCGAACACGGGGTAGGTCATAATTCTTGCCCTCTTTGAGAGATGATGTCCTGCACCCGATGTGTCTGTATTTTGCAGGGGCGGCCGCGATCCGGATTCTGCTGTGCCGATCCCGGGTGTGCCATGGCATCAGGATTGCCATGCATCTTGCAAAAAATATGGGGAAGTCATGCCAATGTATTTCAAGCGCGCAATTCATGCCTCGTTGGTCCTGCTGCTGGCCCTTGTGTCGCGGCAGTCACTGGCCGCCGACGAATTCCGGGTCACGCTGCTGGGTACCGGCGATCCGATCCCGCGCATTGATCGCTTCGGCCCGGCGACGCTGGTGGAAGTCGGTGGCCAGCGGCTCCTGTTCGACGTGGGTCGCGGCGCAACGCAGCGGATCACGCAGCTGGGCATTCCGCTGCGTGACATCACGGGAGTGTTCATCACGCATCTTCATTCCGATCACATCACCGGCATCCCCGATCTGTGGATGACTGGCTGGCTGCCGCCGGCATTCGGTCGTCGCGCGGCTCCCTTCGAGGTATGGGGCCCGGCCGGCACCGAGTCGATGCTCAAGCATCTGGAGCTCGCCTTCGAAGCCAACACCAAGATCCGCATCGCCGACGAGTTGCTGCCGCCCGCCGGAATCAAGATCACCGCGCATGAGTTCACCCGCGACGGTGTGGTCTATGCAGTGAACGGCGTACAGGTGACGGCCTTTGCGGTCAATCACGGCGACCTGATCAAGCCTGCCTATGGCTATCGAGTCGACTACAAAGGCCATGCGGTGGTGATCTCCGGTGACACCCGCTACGACGAGAATCTGGTCAGCGCCGCGAAGGGTGCGGACCTGGTCGTTCACGAAGTGGCACTTGCCAGCGACGCGCTGCTCGCATCCTCCGAGCAGTTCCGGCGCATCGTCGGGCACCACACCACACCGGAGGAGGCGGGCACGGTGTTCGCCAAGGTCAATCCCAAGCTCGCGGTGTATACGCACCTGGTGATGCTGAGTGCACCCGGCATCCCCGAGGAGTCGCTGGCCAGCCTGGTTGAGCGCACCCGCACCACCTACAAGGGTCCGCTGGTCATCGGCGAGGATCTGATGAGCTTCGTCGTCGACGACAAGGTCAGCATCTTCCGGGCCGCACGATGAAGTCGACGCTCTGCGCCTCGCTGGCACTGCTGTGCTGCGTCGTTGCCGGTACGGTGCGCGCGCAGGTGCCGGACCGGATCTTCTACAACGGCAAGATCGTCACCGTAGACAAGGCGTTTTCCATCCAGAGCGCGGTGGCCATCCGCGGTGACCGCATCGTCGCGGTGGGCGATTCGGCCAGTATCCGCAAGCTGGCTGATCGCCACACGGTGCAGACCAATCTTGAAGGCCGCACGATGATCCCGGGTCTCATCGACAATCACATGCACTTCCTGCGCACCGCACTGTTGCCCGGGCAGGACATGCGCGAGATCGAGTCCGCCTTCACGGTGCCTGATGCGCTGACGCTGATCCGCGCCCGGGCCCGGCAGGCTGCGCAGGGAGAGTGGCTCTCGGCGCTGGGCGGCGTGCACTGGAATCAGTTTGCCGAGCAGCGCTTCCCGACACTGGCGGAGCTCGACGCCGTGGCGCCCGACAATCCGGTCTACCTTTCCGTGTCCAATTCCGGTCCAGGCTCGGTCAACTCTCGCGCCAGGGCATTTCTCCAGGGCAAGGGCGTGCCGGTCGGCGCTGACGGCAAGATCGACTCCGGTGACGCCACGATCCGTGCCTGGCGCGCGCTCAGTGAATTGTTTGGTGCACCTGAAACGATCAAGCGCGCCACGCAGCGGCAGATGGCCTTCGCCAGCAGCGTCGGCCTGACGATGATCGATGACAACGGCGGCACCATTCCCGAGGGCGGCTTTCTGAATCCGGCCACCGGCTACGATCCGTTCCTTGAGCTGATGCGCGAGGGCAGGGTGACGGTCCGCATCCGGCTGCTGCTGCCGATCCTGGAGACCGGGCCTGACCTGCCGATCCTGCGCGGCCGACTCGACAACGCCTTTCGCGATTTCGGCAACGACATGGTCAAGGTGGTCGGCTTCGGGGAATGGCTCGCCGCCCATGAATACCAGGTCATGAATCCCTTGCCCGACTTCTATGAAAAGGGTGCGCGGCTCGCTGCACAGCGCGGCTGGACCTACGAGCAGCACGTCATCACCCTCAGCGAGATCAAGGCGCATCTCGATGTCTGGGAGCGCGTGAACAAGGAGACGCCGATCGCGCCGCTGCGCTGGTCACTGATGCACCTGAACCAGATGGATCAGGAGAGCATCGATCGCGCCAAGGCGCTGGGCATTGGCCTGATGGCGCACTCGACGCCGTATTACGGCGTCAGCAACCAGACTGGCCCCATGCCGCCGTTCCGCTCCATCCTCGACAGCGGCATCAGGACCGGCGGCGGCTCCGACGGCGCGCGCATCGCCACGATGAACCCGTGGCCGATGCTCTACTACATGGTGACGGGCAGGAATGCCGCGGGCCGCATGATCAACCCGGGACAGACGCTGACCCGCGAGGAAGCGCTGCGCATGTGGACCGCGTCCAATGGCTGGTTCACCTTCGATGAAGACAAGGTTGGCTCCATCGAACCGGGCAAGCTTGCGGACCTCGTGGTGCTGAGCAAGGACTACCTGGATGCGCGCAAGGTGCCGGATGAGGACATCCGCAAGATCACGTCGCTGATGACGATGGTGGGTGGCAAGGTCGTACATGCCACGCAGGGATTGCGCTAGCACGCGGACCCGCCGTCAACAGTCGTTCAGCGCGTGCGGGTCTCGGGCACGCATCCGTAGGGCAGCAGCTTCTTGCCGGTGCGCTGGAGTTGCTGGCTGCCGGTGATGGGCCGGGAGTAATAGGTCGGGTCATTGACGACCCACGAAATCAGCAGCCGGCCGTTGTCCTTGTTGAGCGAGATGCGTTCCTGCATCGTCATCCGGTCTGATTTGAGGATCGTGCCGTTCAATACGCCGGCTGTGAAGTTCGCCGTGTCCACCACCAGGGTCTCGCCCTCGAAGTGCCCGATCGAGTGGCCCATCTCACTGGGTTTGGTGCCTGCGGGATGCGTCTTCCGGTCCATGTGGATGGTGCGTTTGATATCCATCGTTTCATGCTGGATGACGATATCCCCGCCCTTCCGGAAGATGGCGGTTGCCAGACCCGGGGCTCCCCAGTTCCGCACCGGGCTTCCGCCCATGCAGTGTACGACGGGGTTGTCGGTGAGCGGATCGAACGCAGCGAGCACGGCCTTTCCGGCTGCCGTAATCGATTCCTGCCCGGTGGTGGGTCCCGTGCCGCTGGCATCGCCCTGCATGCCGGCGCGAATCCAGCTGCCAAAGATGGTCTTGGCATAGCTGCCCCCGGCGTCCAGGGCGAGGTCTGCCGCAAAAACCGACTCTGCCTTGTCGATGGTGCGCATCGTCACGCTGCGGCCGTCCGCAAAGTAGCCGACGCCAAATTCACAGCGGTGAGGGTCGCTCCATGCCTGAAAGCATTCGACCGTCAGCGGTGCGCCGGGTTTGAAGAATGATGCGTCGATACCCAGGCGTGTCATCTGGCTCCGCGCCTGCAGGTCGATGACATAGACAACATGTTCACCAGTGCTGCTGACGGCATCCAGCTCCAGCACGCCATGAGGATTGATGAAGGCGAACTTCCTGACCTTGCCCTCGATCCTGATCACCTTGCTGGAATCGTAATAGCCAGTGAACCCGTGATGGGCGCTGGCAAAAGGCACTACGGCCATCAGCAGCCAACCGGTGAGAGCCAAAAGGTTTTTGCGCATTGATGAATCCCCCTCTGGGCGAATCCGAACAGTATTCTTCCGACGGTACGCGCCTCAGCCTCGATGCTTTGCACGAAACGTGCAAGAAAGAAGAAACGACCTTGTCTGTCAGCCATAGACCAACAGAAATGACTGTTCGGTCCCGGGCGAATGGAAGCCGCGGTGACAGGCTGGTGCAGGGATTGGCCGCTGGTTCAATCGGGCCGTAGTTCCCGATGTGGTCATAAGCCACACCAGTGCGACCACAAGAAACGCACAAGCAGCACTGTAAAACAGTATATTCATCTCGAACTGCTTCACGAGATACCTTCCATGCCACGAAAATCCGGCTGGTTCATTGGCGCCAGTGTCATCAGCCTTGTGACCCTGGCCGGTTGGCTGGACAGCGTGTCTTCCAAAGATGCGAGCGTCGCCGTCGAGGATGCCGCCGGCACCCTTGTCCCCGCCAAGCACACCAAGAGTCTCGACCCGATCATGCCCGTCTCGGGTTCGGCTTCCGCAGCCGGCTCTGGCACCGTAGGCAAGGCTGCCGATGCAACGAGTTCCGCTGCATCGGTCAATCCAGGCAGTGGCCAGCAAGGCCGCAAACAGGATTCTGAACAAAACCGTTGAGTGCAAGCGAGCGTGTTGATATCTGCCCGGCGGGCAGGTCTGCAGGCGCTACCTCGCATTGTTCCTCGGGGGCGGGAGTAATCGTACATGCCGTTCACGCTCGCGCATCCTGCAGTCGTGCTGCCGCTGCGCAGGCTGTACCCAGGCGCGTTTCTGCCGCTGGTATTGGGCAGTGTCGGGCCGGACCTGAAGTTCTTCCTGCCCTTTCGCCTGGAGCACGCTCTGGGTGAGACCCATTCGCTGCTGGGCGCACTGACGCTTGGACCTCTGCTGGCGCTGGCATTGCTCGCTGTGGTCGTATTGCTCGAGCCTGTGCTCCTCCAGCCACTGTGGGGCACGCACCGGGCTCTGCTCAGGCAGGCGCTGTTTCCCTGGCGCCGTTCCCTCGGGCCGTGGGTCTGGGCGCTGCCGGCATTGTGGCTGGGCTCTTTCAGTCATTATGTTTGCGATGCCGCGACGCATCCCCAGGGAAGCATCGTCAGGATGCTGCCGGTTCTGGATGTCTCGCTGCCCATCCTGGGTCATGCCGTGACCACCTACCGCCTGCTGCAATACCTCTCATCGCTTGCAGGACTCATCATCCTTCTGTGGTGGTACTACCGCGATTTGAACGCAGTGCCACGGACCGAGCAGGAGGAAGCCACGTCAGGGCAGGCTGTGTGGCTGGCTTTTATCGCACTGGGGGCAGTGGCGCTTGCGATCCGCGCCGTGCTGCGCACGTTGCCCTACCATCCGGGGCCTGGCGGACTCCTGTACGCCACGACCACTCACTTCATTTCCGATTTCGCTGCGCTTTACGTGCTCTGGGGTCTGATGAACTGGATTCGCTGGCCGCGACGAGGATGATCCTGCTCTCGCATCCTTGTTTGCCTGGATCCAGCGCGTCGCGACAGATGGCCTGGCACCGGTGAACGGATCGCTTCATTCGAGCGGCCAGGTGCTGCTTGCGCTGCTGCCCGTTCTGGCGTTTCTCCTCACGCTCGTCGCGTGTGACAGCTTCAAGCTCGTGCCGCTGCGGCGCGTGGCCGGATTGGTCATTGTCGGAACAGCAATGACAGCAGCCGCCTACGTTGCCAATTCCGCGGCCTACGGTCATTTCTCCGGCTCGTTCGTTGCGTACTCGCGCTACGTATCGCCGCTCATCGAGGAATTCTTCAAGGCCATACCGCTCGTCCTGCTTATCCGTCTGCACCGCGTCGGGTTGCTCGTCGAGGCCGCCATCGCTGGCTTCGCTGTCGGTACGGGATTCGCACTGGTCGAGAATCTCTACTACCTTGCCTCACGCAGTGACGTGGTATTGCTTGTGCAGATTGTCCGCGGGTTCGGTACGGCGGTCATGCACGGCGGTGCCGCGGCGATCTTTGGCCTCGTTGCAATTGCCCTGCGTGAGCGTCGGCCCAGGATCGGCGGGGCCATGTTCGGCCCGGCGTTTCTTGCGGCGGTAGCCCTGCACGCGACTTTCAACTGCCTGCTGGTGCGCCCGGTATTCGCTGCGTTGGCGATGGCCTTGCTGTTGCCAGTCATGTTCGTGTCCGTCTTCCGCTACAGCGAGCAGGCG
>Ga0114969_10003713_pt1 | contig 12242 bp, 8 predicted proteins | sample M_130807_MF_Meta_FD_87316 | JGI IMG/M metagenome (GOLD analysis project Ga0114969, IMG submission 87316) | Freshwater microbial communities from Lake Montjoie, Canada to study carbon cycling - M_130807_MF_MetaG | ecosystem: Environmental > Aquatic > Freshwater > Lake | place: Lake Montjoie...
AAAAATAGTAACTACATGCCCACATTGCTTCAATACTTTAAAAAATGAATACCCTGAATTGGGTGGCAATTATGAAGTAATTTCTCATGCTGTTTATTTGCAACAATTAATACAAGATGGCAAATTGAAAATGCAAGGTGGTGGAGAATTTAAAGGTAAAAAAATTACCTACCACGACAGTTGTTATTTGGGTAGAGCCAATCAAATTTATGAAGCACCTCGCGAAGTTTTGCAATCACTCGATGCGGAGTTGGTAGAATTAAAACGATGTAAGACTAATGGCTTATGTTGTGGCGCTGGCGGTGCACAAATGTTTAAAGAAGATGAACCTGGTAACAGTCGAATCAATATGGAACGTACGAAAGATGTGATAGAAAGTGGTGCTAGTGTAGTTGCCAGCAATTGCCCATTTTGTTTAACTATGCTACAAGATGGCATCAAAAACCAAGAGAAAGAAAATGAAATTCAGGCTTTGGATATTTCAGAAATAATTGTAAAGTCCATTTGATAATTTGAAAATGAGACAATTTGAAAATTTGAAAATTGAAACCCGTTAAAACACTCCTATTCAAAAACACTTACATGACAAAAGAACTCGCACATATTCTACCTACTGATTTTTCACCTTCTTCCAAAGTTTGGATATACCAAAGTAGTCGCTCTTTTGGGGAACAAGAGGAATTAGAAATAAATGAGCAACTACATAATTTTTATGTGCAATGGACTTCACATGGCGCAGCAGTAAAGGGTTGGGCGAAAGTCGTTTTTAAACAATTTATCGTTGTGATGGCTGATGAAAAACAAAGTGGCGTTAGTGGATGTAGTACAGATAGCATGGTACGTATCATGAAAAGCTTAGAACGTCAATATCAAGTTGATTTATTTGATCGATTGAGTATTACTTTTTTAGTAGATAATAAAACACAAGCACTTCCTATGCAACAAGTAAAATATGCATTGGAAAATGGTTATATAGAAACGGACACCCCTCTTTTTAACAATGTAGTTGATACAAAAGAAAAATTAGAAAATGAATGGTTAGTGCCGCTCAATAAGAGTTGGCTTTGGCAACGCATTATCAACAATTAATAGATAAACATTACTAGCTATTTAAATTTATACAATGAAAGTAAAAATCATTTTCCTCATTGCCACTACCCTATTGTCTTTACACCTGCTTGGACAAAATTCCGTTAAATTTTATTATGACATGGAGGGCAAAAAAGCGGACCCGCAACAAGCGCAATATTATTTGACCAATAAAGGAAATGACAATTACCAAGGGTTCTATGTGAATGAAAAATTGTTTTTTACTGGAAAATTAATTCGCATAGATACTGCAAACAGTAACCTCAATATCTATAAAGATTCTTGTGTTTGGTTCTATAAAAATGGGAACAGAAAATTTGCGAGAAACTATGACCAAGATGGAAAGCTACATGGTAGTAGTAAAGAATATTACGAAAGTGGTAGTCTTTGGAAAGAATTTAATTATTCGCACAATTCCTTAGACGATAATACTTATTCTGAATATCTGGAAGATGGGCAACGTTACAGTATTTTCGAAGATAACTTCAACGATAACACTTCTGATTGGGAGCTCATCCAAAATCAAGATCAGGATGTACAAATTGCAAACGGCAACTTAGTATTAACCGCTAAAAATAAAGAAGGGATATCCCGATTTAAATATTTAAAATTCAATAAAGAAGATTTTATCCTAGAAGCTAAAATTGAATTTTTAAAAAGTAAAAAGGACGACCAAGGTGGCATCATCTATGGATTTAAAGATTGGAATAATTACAATTTTTTCTTTATTAACAAGGAATATCTATTCATCGGATCTGTGTATGAAGGTCTAAAAAGTTATGCCATTAATGATATGTTTTCAAACGCAATAAATGAAAAGGGATATAATGCAATTAAAATCATTTCTAATGGCAGCGATGCGTTGTATTCTATCAATGGAAAGATTGTTTACAAGTCAACCAAGTTCCCATTCTATGGAAATAATTTCGGTGTTGCCGCATTAGGAAAATACACCATGAACGTAGATCAACTTACTTTCAAACAAGTGAGCTACAGTGTGATGGGTCAAGGCGCCGAATCGCATAGTCAACAAAATGAAGATGTTAAAGCAACAGGAACTGGATTTTTCATTCATCCATCTGGTATTATCGCAACTAATTTTCATGTAATTGAAAACCAAAAACAATTGATAGTAGAAGTTTTGGACACTGTTTCTTCAACCTACAGAGCCTACAAAGCAACGGTACTCATGAAAGACATGGATAATGATTTGGCGATTCTGAAAATAGCAGACGATGCATTCAAACCTAAATTCGATGTCATGGATTATTCATTCGCTACCTCTAATTCTTTTGAGTTAGGTAGCAATGCATTCACGCTAGGATTTCCACTGGCATTATCTGGCATGGGAAGCGGAGAAGTAAAGTTTTCTGATGGAAAAATCAGTGCAAAAACCGGTTACGAAGGTGCTTTAAATAGTTTCCAAACTACCATACCTGTTCAGCCTGGTAATAGCGGTGGCCCAATTTTTAATTCTGCTGGCGAACTAATTGGTATCATCAATTCTAAAGTTACAAAAGCAGATAATGTATCCTACGGTATAAAAAATAATTTTTTGATTAATCTCATTCAATCCCTTCCAGACAATGTAGAATTATCCAAAACCAATTTAATTTCGACTTATTCATTAGAAGATAAAATTAAAAAAATGAAGAAATATATTGTGCTAATAAAAGTAAAATAATATTTAGGAACACAATTAAAACCATTGAGATAATTATGAGAAAAATAATATTGTTCCTCATTTGCTTTCTAGTTACTTCCCTATTATTTGCACAAAATGAGAATACGCCAAATGGCTTAGATCTCGATAAATATACTCCCAAAATTGCCAAGGATGAAAAATCGAAGGAGAAAGAGAGTGACGAAAATAATGAATATAAAAATTCAATTAAAATAAGTGTAACTCATTTATTAAGACAAATGCTTGTTATAAGTTATGAACGAAATTTGAGCTCTCGATTTGCGTTAAAATTTTCTGGAGGGTATTGCTTTGGCAAGGATTATTTCAGTCGTTACATTTCACCTGCCAAAGCGGTCGTTTCTGGGGCAGCAGGCCAAACCAAAGAACTATATGATTTTGTAAATCAGAATAAATTTGATCACAAATTCAATTATTATGTGGATGCGACCGGCAAAATTTGCACTAATTTATTGTCTGCTGATTTTATAGATCTAGAATATAAATTCTATTGTGGCTTATCTATTCGAAACTACAAACAAACTTTCTTACCAAGCAATCAAGATATTACACCATCAGATGTTACTGAATTACCTGTCAAAAGTATTGCAGCTAGTGTAGTTCTAGGCGTAATGACATACCGCGAATCCAATTTGGCTTCAGAATTCTATTTCGGATTTGGAAGAATAAATACTTCTTTTCCTAAATATACCCAGCATTCAACGAATTATATATATTCTTATGATAATGATAAAACTATATCGAATAAATTTATAATCACGGTTGGCATTTTATATGGTTTATCTTTTTAGATATATTCACACATTCTGTCTAAACTTCTCTATACGTATTCAATTGTAGGTAAATTAAAAAAAAGGATAGAATACATTGCACGAATAAAAGTGAAATAGTACATTTGAAACCAATCAAAACTGCAGCTTACTTTATGAAAAAATTGATACTGTTATCATGTTGTGTTCTATTTCTACTTCCAGCATTCTCTCAAAGTGGATATATTCCGAGCGGCTTAGATGGTGGAAAATACACACCAAAAAACTCTAAAGACGAGAAATCAAAAAAGAAGAACAATAATTCGGATGGGTATCAAAATTTAATAGGATTAAGTGCTGGGCATTTATTTAGACAAATGGTTGTATTCAGTTATGAAAGAAGTTTAACCTCTCGATTCGCCGTAAAAGGCTCTGTTGGCTATTGCTTCGGAAAAGATTTAATGACAACTTATATGTCTATAGACGATAATAGTTTTTCTGGAAATGAACTACACAAAGGGGTATTCAAATATTCCGATGAGAATGAATTCTCTCAAAAAACCAATTACTATTTTGATGCCACAGGAAAAGTTTATACTAATCTAATGCTTGCTGATTATTATGATGTAGAGTATAGATTTTATGTTGGTTTATCAATTCGTAATTATAAGCAAACATTCCTTCCATTGGCAGATGATTCTACACCAGCTAACGTTACTGATTTACCTATTCAAAATTTCGGAACAAGCTTAGTGCTAGGGCAAATGGTTTATCGAGAGTCAGGGGCAAGTTTAGAATACTATTTAGGATTTGGTAAATTAACTACATCCTATCATGGGTATACTTACAATGCTAATAGCAATAGATATGTTTATGATAATGATAAAACGCACTTGAATAAATTTTTGATTACAATAGGCATTTTATATGGCATTTCCTTTTAAAATTATTTCCTTATTTTACTAAACACTTCTAAATAATTACTTATGACAAAACGATTACTACTTATTCTTTGTTTCCTAATGCCAATGTTGACGCAAGCTCAGGAATTGGCAATTGACTGGTCGCCTTATGTGAATTATGATAGAATGTCCACTGGTAACATGACTAAGTTTGCGGGTGCGAATGACAAATACGTATACTCTCTTTTTTCGCCTACTTATAAGAAATTGGATAAAAATGAACGAACCTTAGTTGTTTATGATAAAAATACAATGAGGCAAGTTGGTAAATTACATATACAATCTTCTGTAGATTTTAAAAATGTCCGCATCACAAAGAATGTGGTATATGTATTATCTATTGACAATCAAAAAGGCAAGGAAATTCTATACGCTCAATCCTACACGCCTACATTAGAAGTAATTAGTGCAAAACGAAAAATTTATCAGGTTGCTACTAGTAACTCTATTGCTTCAAGACACGTCACTTCTGCACAAACCATCGTGAACAAAGACGCGAATGACAATCTCTATATTGTGGCAGAAAAGCCAGCTGCTAAAAATGAAAATGTGCAAATTGAATATTGTACAATCGATAGCAAATTAAATCAGGTTAACTCCGGGCAAATCACATTACCTGTTATTAGTTTAAGAAATACATCCTACAATTTATCTAATTTTTCTATCAGTGATGATGGTAACATTCTTTGCAAGAATACCATCAAGGCTGATCGTGAAACTAGAAAAGAAGAAAAGATATTTTCTTATGCTATCCTATCTGTTATAGACCCCTCAAAACAAACAATAAAATCATTACCAATTAAAGCATCTGGAAAGCATATTAATGATTTTGAATATTTTTCCAATAGCGGCAAATTATACGTAGCAGGCTTTTACAAAGAAAGTGAAGGTAAATATTCAGAACGAGGAAATGGCGTGTTTGTATCTGTTCTCAATGTAAGTTCTGGTGAATTAGAGAATACAAAATTCACGGAAATCAAAGCCCCAAAAATAAATTTTGGACTATTATATCTTGAACGAATCAAACAAAATAAAGATGGAAATATTACACTCTATGCTACTGAAGATGAAAATATCGTGATTACTACCCAAACGAAAAATGGTACCACTACCACTTATAAAAATATCAAAGGAGATATCTTGGCAGTTAATCTGAATAGAGATGGAAGCTTAAATTGGCAAAATACAATTAATCGTAGTATCACATATGATCAATTATATATTAGAGATGTACAAGTGATGTGCAATAACGAGAATTCATATATTACGTATGCCGATAGATACAAGTCTGGCAGAAGAAATTTCTTCAATCGAAAATCGTCAAAAGAAATGAGAGACATATTGACTTATTATAAAATCAATACAGCCTCAGGGACAGCATCTGCACAAACTTTAAAATTAAATAAGTCTAATACAGAAAAAAGCAAAATGAAATATGTGAATGCAACGGCACTTTCAGAAATCGATAATGTGCTTTATTTAGATGGCTTTCAGCTACGTCCTAAAACTGGATTCAAAGCAATCACTTGCTTTACAGCTCCACTTTGTGGTTTCGGCTGTGGTTATTTTTATATAAAAATGAAGAACGGTTCAGCACTCACTGGTGGTGGTAGTTTAGGCTCTATCAAAATAGACAAATAAATTATAATACTAAAAATATTTCAGAATATTTTGGGCGGCTGGCACGTCCTGATGATAAATATCAGGATCCGTTTCTGCTCAAAACAACGGAATCCAGACTTTCCGTTCCAATCTTTTTGCTTCAAAGCAAGCAAAAAGGATTTCCACTTCAATCGTTGCCGCAATACATCTACAAAAAACTCTGTTGCTCATAACCTATTTAGTGAAGCCAATATCTAATTCTTTATTTAAATTCTATAGGGTGCTGGATTAAGAATTCATTCAATTGCGCATGACAAATTGAAAGTTTTATTTTTTGCAATTCGTATTTTTTCTTTGGTATTAACTTTCGGGTATATACATTATTCCCAACATAAAATTTAGAAATAGTGAGTAATGCATATCCAAATGAATTAAAATAAAGTGCATGCTTAAAAAGACTATAGACTAATAATCCACTGCCTGCATTCAACAACAATGCCGTAGAACCCTTTGTAATATAGCCTTTCAACATCATCCCTGAACCAGGAACAATATAAGAGCTCCAATTATACTTCGTATTTTGTCTGGCTAAATTTATTTTTTCTGTAGCAAGACAATTATATAATTCCATCAACTGTGGAGACAAATCTTTTTCTGATAAGCTATCATAAGGCGATGAATTTACTGCCAGTATATGTAATAATTGACAAGCTGAGCTCGTGTCTTTCGTCATTAATTGATATGCTCGCATTGCATCAACACTAACAGCAAAATCATTATGCAAAAAATAAACAAGAGCTGCATTCCATAGATAAAGTTGCCTCTCTTCCGCATTTAAATAGTCTGGATTTATTCTTTTACATTCAATCAAACACTGCTCATCACTTTCCAAATGATTTTGGATATAGGTATACATTTTTTGCAGACTGAGATGTGTTTTTTCTTCTGCTGAATGACTAACATAATATTGTTTTTCGAGCCGCAATAATGCATCTCCAATACTATCAGATTGTTGTGCGTTTGCACTACTCATACAGATCAGGATAGTACACAGTAGAATAATAGTTCGAAGCATCATGATATAATTGTTGCAAATTTTCTTTTTTATAATATTCGGTATCTCGATAACTGCCATAAATAGTGGACGCATAAAACAAGGAGGATAAAATAATATTGACAATACTCAATGGATGCTTGACACCAAGCTTGTGAATGCTTTCATACGTTTGTGCTGCAAATACGCCATTCATAAACATCGCATTGAATCCAATTCTGTATTTACCAATATACATCTTACCAAGTCCGGGAACTACAGCAGATAGACATGCCGCTTTGATTGGATTTTTTTGAGCAGCTTGTTTGTACTTTTTCACGCTAGCTTGTAATAAATTGGGAAAATTAGATTCGTGAATAAGATTTGATTTTATTTCATTGAGAAAAAAAATATCCGACATTTTATTAATGCCTTCTACTTTCCTATTTTTTTGCATTTCTCGAAACCATTCTATTCTTTCTTGTTCCAATTGATCAGACTTTAAAAAATAACAAGATGCATAACCCATAGCAATTGTATCTGCAACAAACAGTTTTTTACTTTTTTGTACAAAAAATAAAAAACTACTATCTCGCTGATAGCCTAAATGATATTTTGCTAATAAATAATCCAATGAATCATTATTCCAGTAACTTTCTTTAATAAACTGGAGCAATTCATTGTTTTGTTTCTCCTTAAATAGATATCTTATAAAATCTTGTTTGTCTTGAGATACAATCAATTTAGATATTGTAACAAAAAAGAATAAAAGGCAGATGCTTTTTTTATTCATCCTTTATTGAATTAATAATTTTATTGTCTTCATTTAATGTATATGCTAAATGATTTTTGAAATTGTTTGGTGAACACTTCATGTATTGATTCAAACCTGCTAAAGTGCCATGAAAGAAGCCATATTCTTGTATACATAATTTAATATATTCTGAGCAAGAAATTTGGTAAGTACAGGTAGCCTGGATTTGTTCGGAAATGCAATTCTGGTAAAAATAAATCATTGCCCCAGACAAAAAATACAATGCTTTTGGAGTTTCTTTCTTATGCATCATTGCTCTCTTATTTTGTATGCCACTACTTGACTCTTGAAAATAATTTTTCAATATCTGCACATGAATTTTATTCTCCTTCTGACCTACAGAAGTATAAAATAGAAATAAGCAAAAACAGGTAAGATATGCTCTATAAATTTTCAACCGAAAATGAATTAAATGGTAAGTTGCTCAATGTACAACAATTCCAATTTTTATAATTTAATTCAGTTCTAGAATGTAATTTTATTTTGTGGAAATGAATTGTATATTTGCGCCCTTCAACAATGGTCTTGTAGCTCAGTTGGATAGAGCAACAGCCTTCTAAGCTGTAGGTCCTTGGTTCGAATCCAAGCGGGATCACAAAAAATCAGAGTGAGAAACAGAGCGAGAGCGGTGTTTTGAATTCTGATTTTTTTTATTCTCTCCCATTCTAGTAATGCTTCTGCATCTAAATCAAACAATAATTGTAGCTCAAGTCCTACTTATTTCATCTTCGTTAAATTATTTGAAAAATAACGATTAAAATAGTCAAGTTATGAAATTGCATTTTCTAATACAATTGAAATATTTATTTCTTCTTTGAACTAGTCCTTATTCCGTGCAGAAGCGTATAAATAGTTCGTTCACAGCAATTTTATTCTGTTTTGTGTTTATAGAGGTGCTGCATTATCAAATGGATTTATGCTCAAACAATATTCACCCTTCTTCTTCCTGCATTTGCTTTTATACTCATCAACGACTGAATGTCCTTAATTGTCTAATAAAGTTATAATTAACCAAAATAAATGAACTCTTGCCATATTGGATAACCGCATAGATTTTTTATTAAACAGGTATGATTTTTAAAATTTATGCTAATATAAATTAGCCTAGAATTCGTCTCGAGTTCCTTTTTGGCAAATAGCACTTTTTCTGCTTAAGTCAACATCATTCAAGTTCCTCCATGTTAATCAATATAGTTGGCAAATCCACAATTCTATTATTCTACAGGAGCACTATTAATATTTCCATTATGAGATTTATACCGATGTGTAATAATAGATAGACCATCATTATTCAATCGGCATAATACCATCTAAGATTTCTAAAAAGCCCTTTGGTCTATTTTATAAATCTTAGATGGTATTACTTTTTCATGACAAGAAGACCTCAATGATTAACATTAAATAAACATAAACCTATCGAGATCTATTATCTAGGTGTTTTTATCAAATCCTTATCAGAATACTATAAACCCTTGCTGTAGCAAATAAATAAAAACGTCCCAAATATTAATTTGGGACGTTCGTATTAAACAATCAAATTCTTTTTATTTATTAATAACAATTGGCAATAAATACTTTTCTGTATCAATATTTACTATAACCATATAAGTTCCACTAGCATAACCACTAATACTAATATCTTCCTTTAACACGCTAGTTTTAGTATCTATATGCTTTCTATAAATCAATTTCCCGCTTAAATCATTAACCGAGATGGTGATGTTATCACTTAGATTTAAGAGTATGGAATTCAAAGTAAATGTTCCATTATTTGGATTAGGATATATATTAACTACTTGATCTCTAAATGATGGGCAAGTAAATTCAATAGTTTGTATACCACTTTCACAATCACTTCCTATAGCTCTTGATTTTACATCATAAACTGCATTTGGAAGGTCTTCAAAAATATTTACACTATGATAAGTGACACCATTGTCTATAGAATATTCAATAGAATCGCTACCATTAATAACAGCCCCTATTACCATTTTTCCGCCATCTCCAGATAATGTTTCGATACAAAATGTATCAATAGTAGTAAGACTTGGAATACCAAATACTTTAGCTTCAAAATAATAAGGAGAAGAAGCACACCCATTCACAACATGCTGAATTTTATAATTACCAGACATTTGAACAGTCGCATCTGGTCTTACCATAGTAGTTCCAGTAGTTGTAAAATTATTAGTAAGATCTGTCCATAAATAAGAACCTGAACCTGGACTAATTACACTTACTTCTAAAACGCCTCCTTCACATACTGCCGGATTATCAATTGAAGTAGGAGGATCTATATGAGGTCCTGCACCTACAGTTACAGTGTAAGTATTCCAAGAATTAGGACAACTTACATCTGATACTCTAACAACATAATTAGCTGGTGATAAAAATTTAAAATCAGCAGAAGTAGTATCATTCATGCAATTCGGATTTGTCACATTACAGAAATTATATGACCCTGTACCTCCAGTGGCAGATAAATGAATTGCGCCATTACCTTGGCCTTCGCAACCTTCCGGTGAAGAACTTCTTGAAACATTAATTGAAGGTGGAGCTGAAATAATCAACATCAAATTTGCCACCTTACTTGCACACCCATTGCCACTAGCAGTGGCAGAATAATTTCCACTCAAAAACTGTGTAGTATTTAATAATGTAGTGGATGCTGAAGAACTTGTAAATCCTCCTACTCCAGACCATGCAATAGATGAATTTAAATTAGATGCGGTAAGAACCACACTGTCACCTGCGCAATAACTAACCTTGTCAGTTGTAACAATTGGTGTTTGTAGACTATCTACAAAATTAACAACAACAAATTCAGATACAGCAGTACAAGGACCAGCTCCATCTGGATCATCAGTTGTCAAAACCAAATTGACATGACCAGTAGAAATATCCGTTAAGCTAGGTGTATAAACTGAACTCAATGGGCTTGAACCATCGGTAACGCTAAAATTACCTGTGCCAGCAGTACTCCAAGTAGCGTGTCCAACATTCGTAAATAAACCATTCAAAGGAATAGTAGTATTTCCGCAAGAATAAGTAGGTGCGGTTATTGTTACTACAGGCGCCGTTGGACAAGCACAGTTTATTACAGAAATAGGTAGAGTTGTAATACAATTACTATTGCCATTTTTTACATACACGGTATAGCTTCCACCAGTTATATTATTAAATTCATTTAAACTTTGGTAAGATGAACCTGTTAAGGAATATAATAAAGTTCCAGTTCCTAATGTGGCTGAAATTGTTACTCTCGCTACTGAACCTAAACAAGTCACTTGTAAATGCGTGATTACTGGTTTTTCATCTACAGTAACTGTTATTGGAACTTGAGTTGATGCACAACCTGCTGCATTGACCGCTTTAGCATAATAAATACCGTTCATTGCTAATGTAGCATTTGGAATGGTAAGAGGATTGCCAGTTGCATTCAACATGGTAGGTCCATTTACCCATAGAATATCTGTAGCCGGCGCACTAATTGAACCACTTAAAACAATATTATCTCCTGCACACACTGAAACAGATGTAGCGATAGTTGGAGCAGGAATTGGGCTTGGCGCTATCAGCTCTACAGGATAAGAAAATACAATATTTGGACACAACTGATCAGCCACTGTTACTGTATAATTTCCAGAGGCAAGCCATGAAAAATGAGCTGATGTACCAGATGCGCAATTGGATAAACTGCCGTTATAGCAAATTGTATAACTACTAGAACCAACACTAACCGCAACATCAATAAAACCATTTGCAAGTCCTGAACAGATTTCAGGGCTTCCAACTACATTTACGGTTAAGTCCGGTTCAGTGATAGTCACTGTTGAAATTGCCGTGCAATATCCATCATTATTACCATTTGGTGCAGTAGCGGTTAAAGTATAAACACCTGGAAGATAGTTGCCATTATTGGCTGTGAGGTCAACATTCAATGAATCAGTAACAACCACCACGGCATCTACGCTATTGCTAATCAAAATATATCCATCTGATCCACCATGACATGTTACATTCGTAGGAACTCCACTTACTGTAACTACTATTGGTTCGGTGATGGTTACAGTAGTAGAACTAGAGCAATTACCCAAATTATTACCATCCAATGCAGTTGCAGTTAAAATGTAATCATCAGGACCTAATGAACCATTATTTGCAGTCACATCTATATTACTAGAATTTGTTATTACAACTGTCGAGCCAGTACTATTTGTGATAGAAATATAACCATCGGAAGCGCCATAACAAGATACATTTGTAACTATACCACTAACAGTAACTTCTT
>Ga0114969_10003714_pt1 | contig 12237 bp, 13 predicted proteins | sample M_130807_MF_Meta_FD_87316 | JGI IMG/M metagenome (GOLD analysis project Ga0114969, IMG submission 87316) | Freshwater microbial communities from Lake Montjoie, Canada to study carbon cycling - M_130807_MF_MetaG | ecosystem: Environmental > Aquatic > Freshwater > Lake | place: Lake Montjoie...
ACATATAAAGATTCGGTATTAAATTACTATCACAATGGTGTTCTTGTGGATACCGAAACGGGTGTTACGGCATCAACTTTTGGGTTGGGTAATATAGATATAGGTAACTCTTCTAAAGGTTTTTACATTGACGAGTTTGCCATTTATAATAAAGCATTAGATGCAGATACAATAAGGAACAGATGGTACTCTACACAAATTAGACCAATAACGGTTTTCCCTCATTTATACGGCAACGATCAAAGTGCTAAAGAAATTGTTGACTCTATCTCGCTAGCTGATTTTGGAAGATTTTATGCAAATGAAGAGGACAAATTCCAATATAATCATTTCTACAGATACTTTGAGTCAGTTATAGCTCAACACTCTAGTGTCCAAAAAACAATCAGTAGCAATAGCCATATCGTATCGGGTGATTACAATGTGCAACTTCAGGCTAATAAGATAACAATAAGTGTTACTGAGCAGAACCCCTTGGTGTCGCATAGGCAGGGGCTTTGGACAGCAACACCAGATCCAGCAACTCTTGGGGTAGTGAGGCTTATTGCGAATATTGATTCAAACGACACAACCCTTTCTGTATCTACAACTAATGATCCACCATTTCCGTCAAGTGGATATCTCAAGATTGACGATGAAGTGATGAAGTATACATCAATAAACTCCAGCAGTTTCTTGGGATTAGAAAGAGGTCAGTTTGACACCGAGGCTACTGACCACTACATCAATGACCTTGTGAGAGAGGCTAGGTACTACGAGATAACTTACGATAATGCACCAGCTTTCAATATTCAGCAACCTTTTATTACCGCAATAGCGAACACATCTCCAGCAGAAATTGAAATTGTTAAATTTTCTACAAGTTCTTATAGCGCCCAACTCTTGCTGGCCGCTACCAGCGCAGTGGAGGAAGGCGGTCTTGCCTTCATACAGGGCAACAATGTTTTAACTGGTGAGCAAGACTATACAGCAATTGCCGGAACACCGATAATTAAACAAGAATCATCTAATTTAATTAAAAAACAGACTGCAGAATTATCTTCTGACATCAAGAAATACGGCCTTAAGGAAGTGGTTATTGATAATGAATATATTTATAGCGCAGCAAAAGCACAAGAAATTGCAGATTTTTTAATATCTAAATTTAGTGAACCAGTACCTGTACTAAATATTCAATCAATTGGCATCCCAACATTACAGATTGGGGATAGGATAAGAATATCCAACCTAGAAAGTCTTGGTATAATAGATACAGACTATTGGGTTGTTTCTCATAGTTTAAGTGTTGGAGATTCTCTAGATCATACAATCACTTTAAGGAAGGTTATATAATGCCAAGACTATCAGAAAATGCTATCTCATTCTTTGGCGCTGGCGGTCACAAACACGATGGTGTAAGTTCAACATTAATAAGCACCGCTTCGTATTCTTTATTTGACTTCAATCCGGGGTATATCGGATCTCAATCAAGAATAAGTATTCAGCAAACAAATCAGACAGCTCTTGAAGAATGGGTAATGAATATTGTTAACACCAAAGTTCTCGCCCCAGCAGGTCTTGACCTTGCTCCCGGTCTTTTGAGTGGAAAATCAATTCGTGCAAATACTATTACAGCAGTTGAGTTGCAGGCAAATACAATCACTGCATCCGAAATCGCTGCAGGAACGATAACAGCAAATCAACTTTCATCAAATATTATATTAGTTAATAATGTTATTAGAAGCAATAATTACAATGGAACAATTGCTGCCAATGGTGCCATAACAGCAAGCGGAAATGCTGGTTGGGCAATAACATCATTTGGTAGCGCTGAATTTGCAAATACTTCAATTAGAGGTGCCTTAACTGCAAACTCAGTCCAGACACCCGGAATTGATATAAACTCCGATGGATCAATATCTAGTACGAATTTTAATGTAACTGCAAATGGTAACATAACAGCAAATAATGCAAATATTACTGGCACAATCACATCAGGATCAGGAACTATCGGTGGATGGGCAATTGGTCCATCAGCTATTTCTGCTGGTAGCACTGTTCTCTATAGCAATGGCTATGTTTCTGCAGCAATAGGGTCTTTTTCAGGAGCAATTGCTGCATCTAGTGGTACTTTTAATGGGACCATCACTTCCGGAGGCGCTCATTTTGGCGTAATGGTTCCGGGCAGTGGTTATTATAAAGGAATAAACTTAAGCCCAGATAGTAATACTCAATTCCAAAGCTGTTTTCTTAGGGGTGATGGAGGTGAAGTTTATCTTAGAGCTGACAATGGAACTCAATGGATTAAATTTGAAAATGGAAGCGTACAAATAAATACACCCGGCTTTTCGGTGAGTGGCACATCCGCTTCTTTTGCAGGTTCAATCTCTGCGTCAACAATAACAGGTTCAACACTTTCAACAACTGACGGGACAAATGGTCTTCTAATAACCTCTGACGGGTATCTAAGAGGCACTGGTGGTAATGGCGTAAGAATTCAAAATTCAGATGGCACAACCGGTAGTACAAAATTTTTTAAAAACTCAATTACAACAGACGACATCAGCACTAATTTAATTTCTATTACTCCAAACGGAACTAACGAGGTAAATATAGATCCAAGCGGAACGGCTTTTGACATAGAAGTAACAACTGGTGGAATTCAAATTGCTAATGGTAAAACAATTAGAGCAGTAACATCTTTCAAAACAACCAATTCAGGCACATCAGCTCGCGTATCTCAGGGAGATGATGTAGGATACGATAATCTGGGAAGACCAGTATCTTTGCGAGAATTGAAAGAGAATATTGGAGATATTGAAGATGCTCTAGGAATCTTATCATCTTTGACACCACGAATTTACAACTTCAGAGTTGACGCTTTTTCTCCAGAGGATCCTTTAACGCAACAGCCTTGGACAGAAGAAGCTAGGGATATGGCGAGGCTTGATGTAAAATATGGCTTTCTTGTTGATGAAGTGCTGAGCGCTAGACCAGAATTGGTTAGTTACAGTCATGAAAATGTCACTAGCGACCTGTACGCAGAGGGTGGATATCTTGATTTTAATTCGTGGAGGGCTACCATGTGGGAGGATATTGATGTTCTTGTGTTGTGCGTAAAGGCTATTCAAGAACTTTCATCCAAAGTTGAACTGTTGGAAGTTAGAATCCAAACCCTTGAGGGTGTATAATAGGTAGATATGGCTTACGAAAACTATACACAAGTATCTTGGACACCCGCAACACCAATAACCGCTGACAGGCTTCAGCAGATGTCGGAGAACACCCAGCAGGTTAAAGACGCTACGGATGATGTCCCTAGAGGGGTAATTAAGCTTAAAGAGGTAACTGGCTCTCTTACATATAACTCCATGAATACATATCATGAGATTATTAACCTTAAGAATGAGGGTTCGGGTAATCCCAACAATAGCGTAACTCTGCCAGCAAGTCGTTATGCTCGTATAACCCTGAACTTTCCTGGTATCAAAGTCTCTGCTCCTGGTCAAGAAGATTCTGTTTATATATTAAGAGTTACTCAAGGAAATATTGCTGCAGCTCCAACAACGCTTTGTACTTGGAGAATTAGTCAACCAATTCACACATTCCTTGATGCCTCGGCAGGTGTGCCAACATTGCCAACTAATCATCAAATTCGTGGATCATCTTTCCCCTCGTATTTTGGAACAGGTACATATAGTCATGTTATTGCAACAGGTGGTGGAATTTCTGGTTCGGCTGGCACTGGTATCTTTAACATTGAAATCCAAAGAGATAGCGGAAACAGTGCTGCTAACCCAACAACATTTATAATTCCCTGTAGCGAATCCAAGATGCAGATGTACTTAGAGGATATTGGCGGACAAGGCTGATATGCCAAAAAAACCATTAGCATCTAAAAGAGATGATGTTCAATGGACAGATCGGATGGCTCTCGGTGAAGCAAATCCAAATTATAACGGTGGTAAATACATTGATGACAAGGGATATGTCCGTGTCTTGATGCCGGAACACCCTGCTAATATCAAAGGCTATATATACGAACATCGTGCTCTGTATGAAAGTTACTTGAAGAGGTATCTCCACAGATGGGAAAGTATTCACCATATTAATGAAGTGAAAGCTGATAATAGATTAGAGAACTTATTCCTTTGCTCTATTCAAGAACATAGCGCAATTCATCGTGAAGGCAAAAGACCAAGTGAAGAACATCGTGATAAACTTCGTCAAAACATGAATAATCGCCCGAAACCAGTCAGAAAAGCTCTGAAAAAAAGAACAACTATTGTCAGAAAATATAATTCAGCAGATTGACACATAACGCACAATACGGTGCTACAATTATCCTTATGAAAATTTGCGGAGCAGAGGGTTGCAACATAGAGTTCAACCCAAATACAGCCAACCAGAAATATGCAGACTCATCATGCCGTAAATCGCTTGATTCATTGGGTCTGTGTAAATATAGAAAAGAAAATGGAATTATAGAAATGCCAAAGAATATTGTAACAGGAGAAACTGTTACATCGGAATCTGAGTTAAAAATCAGTTATACAAAACTACTTCAAGAGTATGAAAAACTTAAATCTAAAGAGGTTCACCTTGCAGATGCAGTTTATCGTGCGGTAAGAGAAGAGATTGATATGGGTAATCTTTACAAGAACCCAAAGGTCACAGCGCCAAAGAAAGACACTCGTAAGAATTCAGAAGAAGTTGCTGTAGCTATCCTAGCTGACTGGCAACTTGGCAAGACAACTCCTGACTACAACTCAAAAGTTTGTGAAGAGAGAATTAATCAGTACGCTGATAAGGTAATTCACCTTACAGAAATTCAAAGACAAGACCACCCTGTTAAGGAATTAAGGATTTGGTGTCTTGGAGATATTGTTGAAGGTGAACTCATATTCCCTGGTCAAGAATTCTTGATTGATAGTGGTCTTTATCGTCAAGTTACTGTTGATGGTCCAAGAATTATGAAGAACTTTATCAACAAGATGCTTGAAAATTTTGAGACAATTACTTTTACTGGTGTTATCGGTAATCATGGCTCAATTGGTGGTCGTGCAAAAAGAAATCATGACCCCGAAACCAACGCTGACAGAATGCTTTACCGCATTGTGCAGTTGATGTTCGAGAACAATCCTAGAATTAAGTTCAACATCCCAGATGGTCGTGGAGATCGTTTTTGGTATGCCATTGATGATATTGGCAAGTATAAGTCACTGCTTATACATGGAGATCAGTTCGGCAGCCTGTCGTCATTTTATTCTTTCCAAAAGAAAGTGTATGGCTGGAAAATTGGTGGAATTGAAAGAAAAGATAGCGAGGGTGTCATTGTTGATGAGTTCACCGATGTCTATTTCGGTCACTTCCATACGCCTACCAAGATGACATTCAATACCGTTCAGTGCCGGATTTCAGGAAGCCCCGAGTCTATGAACACTTACGCTATTGAAGTTCTAGGCGCAGTTGGTCGTGCTTCTCAGCCATTGATGTTCGTTCATCCGCAAAAGGGAATTGTTACAGCAGAATATAACTGCTGGCTTGACTAATGAGAGGATAGATGAGTCATATAAGATTAACCTGCTCCAAATGTGGAGGACAAAAATTTGCTGGTGCTGAATACTATACTCTTGGTGAGTATTATGTAGATATTACTTGTGTTGTTTGTTCTGATACTAAAGATGTTAAAGTGGTTGATTTCAAAAGATTCATAGCAAAGCTTTCTAAAAGAAGATTTTAATTATGTTGAAAAATAAACTAACAACAAATAAATTTTATCTATATGCTGGCAATATTGTTAAGCTTAAGAAAATCAATAAAAAGCAAAATAAGATTTATATTGAAAAACTAGACAACAGTGAAGTCATTGAGTTGACTTACGAACAGCACGAACTTATCCTGTACAGGATCTATACTGTCGGAGAAGTTGCTAAGATTGTTGAGAAAAGAGCAGACACTATTCGCAAGTACGAAAAGAAGATGTTGATTCCGGATGCAAAAAAATTTGGAGAAAAATATAAAAGTTATGCAGATTGGCGCTATTACAGCGAAGATGATGTATATTCAATGGTAGAATTCTTTAACACCAGAGTCCCAGGAAGACCTGTTGCTAAAGAATTAAATATAAAACCGCTTGCACAAAAGGTGCAAATGAAAATAAAGGATAGTAATGTCAGAACAAGTTAACGAAGTAGAAATTTGGGCTTCAATTGGAATCACCAAGAATCTTGGTAACTATGAATCATTGAGACTGGATGCTGGCGCTAAGTGCAAAGCATCATCTCTAGATGACGGTACGGCTTGGAAAAAGCTATGGGATTCTATTGACGAACAGATTGAAGCAAAACTTCAAGAGTTGGATGATGCAAAATAATTGGGCAAAAGAAGCCCTTTGTTTTAACCATCCCGAAAGAAATATTTGGTTTTCTTATAAAAAAGAAGATACAGATAGAGCCGTAAACATTTGTAAGAAATGTCCTGTCCGAGAGAAGTGTTTCATCACTGCTTGGAACACTGGAGACTTCTATGGAGTTTATGGCGGTGTAACAGAATTTAATTATTTAAACCTCACATGGAAAGAGGCAAAAAATGAAAAGCAAAATAACAGGACAAGAACTGATAGAGTGCTTAAAGGAATCTTGCAAGAGTTCTAATAAACTATTCATTCCGGATTCTCCTCGGCAAGAAGCCATTGCAGAAGCACTAACAGACCATTACGATGGTGAACTACTACTTGATTCAATCAATCACTTTGTCAAAGGTCGGACAGGTCCATTCCTGATATTCGACTTTGCGATTGAGTCAAAGAAAATTACTGACAAAGTAAAACAAGAAAAAGAGTCCAAAGATAAATTCAAACAAATCATGAGGGAGACTCATGATAGAATGGCAAGAGAATGAACTACGAAGTTAGATTGTTGAATTCACTTATTCAATCAAACGATTATGTAACAGCTGTTAATGAAGGCGTTGAAAATGTCTTCATGGAACACAGAGATATTTGGAATTTTATATGTTCTCATTATGATGAGCACAAGAAAGTCCCATCTAAAGAAACTGTTAAGCAGCATCACCCCGAGTTTGAGTTCTACTCAACTCCTGAACCAATCAAATATTACATTGATGAAGCAAAAAAAGAATCACTGTCCTATCAGACAAGAGTTCTTGTTTCCAAGACAAATGGATTACTAACAGAGGCTGGACCAAAGGAAGCGCTCTCGTACTTGATGGAGAACACATCTCTCCTCTACAAGTTCTCTAGCAACTTAAAAGATACAGACTTGGCTGGAGAGTGGCGAGATCGTGCTAAAGACCTCAGAACACGCTCTGAGAGGGGTATGAACGAACTACAGGGCATCCCTAGTGGCATCAATGTCATTGACAAGCAGTTTGGCGGCTGGCAACCGGGAGACTTTATTGTTCTCCTAGGCTGGACAGGTGTTGGTAAAAGTTTTATTGCAAGACTATTTGCAGTTAATGCTTGGAAAGCTGGTTACAGACCTTTAATTATTTCATTGGAAATGAATAAGCAACAAGAGGGTCAGAGACTTGACACATTGCTAACAAACGGAGAGGGTGCGTTTACAAATACCGACTTGGTTCGTGCAAACCCTGCCATTGTGGATTCATATGACGAATGGGCTGAGATGACATTTGAGGGCAAGCACCCAATCTATCTTGTTACATCGGAGGGGTTGGAAACTGCTGACCAGAACATGGTGCAGGCAAAGATTGACCAGTACAGACCGGACTTAGTTATTCTTGACTACCACGGTTTGTTTGACGATTCAAGCGGTGCCAAGAACGAAACAGAGAAGGCGAAGAACCTTTCTAAAGCGTTTAAGCGCATGGCGGTTAAGAACGGAGTGCCAATCATTGATGTGGCAGCAGTAACGATGAATGATGGTCACTCAGAGCGACCACCCGAGTTGGAAGAAGTTGCATGGAGTAAGCAGTTGGCTTATGACGCTGACTTGGTTCTAGCTATTCACCGTGAATATAACTCTGATCTATTTCAAGTAGTATCAAGAAAAGTAAGACGATCAACACAATTTGGTTTCTTCCTAAGATGGAACCTAGAGACAGGAAAATGGGTAGAAGAATGGGATATCTAATTAAAAAGAAATACATTTCAGGAGAAGCTAAGGATATTGAAACAATCATTAGACTTAGACCTTGGATGGAAGATGAGTGGAGTAACACTCATGGCAGTTTTACTAAAACAATTTTAAAGACGGACTACGATGCCAACGAAGATATATTCAAATTTAAAATCATATTCAATATATAGTATGGAATCACAAATTCGTGAACTCTTTGAGAAAAACAATATTCCAATTGAAACTCAAAATGCTCAAGAATTTAATTTGTATTGCCCATTTCACAAGAATAGAAATAGCCCTGCATTCTTCATAAATGCAAAGACGGGGCTATGGCAGTGCTTTAATCCATCATGTGGTAAGAAAGGTAATTTCAGACAGTTATATCGTGAAATAACTGGTAAACCATATGGTAAGGATGTACGCCTTGATCCAGTTGCATTGAAGAATGAGATTGAAAGAGGCTTCCGCAATAAAGAGCAATCAGAAGAGTTGGACATTTCGGATATCTCAATTGATTATGAAAATCAGGAAGACATGGAGGCTCTCAAATCTTTTATAGATAGAGGACTGGCATGTGAGACTTTGGAATATTTTGAGATAGGATACTCCAAAGTTAAGGAGCGAATAGTTATTCCCGTAAGAGCGCAGAATTACAAGCTTGTAGGGTATATTGGTCGTGCTACTAATCCAGAGCAGGAGCCTAGATATCTTTACAACAAGGGGTTCAAGAGAGCAGATGTATTATTCAATATTCAGAATGCAAAGAGATATGAGAGTTGTATCATAGTAGAAGGTAGCGTGGATGCTATGATGATTCATCAAGCCGGATTCCCCAATGTTGTTTCAACACTGGGCGCTCAAGTATCACCAAATCAAATAAAGATTATGAAAAAATGCTTTGATAGTTTGATTATATTTTCTGACAATGATGATGCAGGAATGGCCATGCGGAATGATATAATAGATCTCTGCCGAGGTAAAGAAATTTACACGGTAGAAAACAACACAGGATGCAAAGATCCTGGGGAAATGTCCAGTATGCAAATACAAGACATTATTAACAACAAAAAACACACAATATAGGAGAAAAACAATTATGTTTGAAACAATTAAATCACTAAAAGAATTAGAAAAGAATGTTATACCAGCACAGAATACCCAAAAGTCTGGTGTAAAGAAGTACTTCACAGTTTCGGCTGGGGAGTCATACCGTATTCGTTTCCGTCAGGAACTAACTGAGGATTCAAAATACTACGATGAAGAGACTGGCACTGGTATTAATATCCCAGTTATCACTTCACCAATTAACTGGAAATGGCGGGCTGCTTCAACAGCTGGTCTTTCAAAGTTTAACTACCGTTGCTGGGGAACAGAGCAGTCAGTTCACGATAAGGCTTGGAGATCAAAGCCACACTTGGTAATCAACATTGCAGTTGAGACAGAGCCGGGTGTTTGGGAACCGAGAGTTCTTGACACTACATTTAACCAGCGTCATGTTGGTCTTATTCTTATTGAATACGCAAAGGAATTTGGAACGATTGTAGATCGTTACTACAAGATTTCCCGTACTGGTTCAGGTGCTTCCGATACCAACTACAGCCTTATTCCTCTAGAATCAACAGAGATGCCAGATACTATCAAGGAACTGCCAATGCACGACCTTCATACCCTGTATATGACACTTCCTTACGAAAAGCAAGAGAAGTTCTTTACTACTGGAGAGGTTTCCAAGGACACTTGGTAACTAAATTTAATATGTGTGTGAAGCCCTGCTAAATGCGGGGCTTCACCATGTAGAAAGATAATTATGCAAAACCAATCAATTGTCCTTGACCTTGATGGAGTCATTTCAAACATTTCATCATCGCTTGATGACCACATAGCACACACGGGTTATCCCGACTTTCTGGATTATACGGATTGGCTAATAGCCGATAGTAGTGATGAAGAAGCAATGAAGATCTTTAACAACCCATTGTTTTGGAAAAACATGAAGCCATACGAGGATGCGTGGCACCAAATAAACTATTGGTTCAGCATCGGGGTTGATGTCCACATCGTCACTGCAAGGAGATGTCCCGCTTCGGTGAAGGAGACACAGCCTTGGCTTGACCTATGGCGGATCAATACAACTGCTCCAATATTCACTAACATTCATGAAAAGCATGAGGTTATTGAAAAGCTTAACCCTAGGTTCGTGGTTGAGGATAATCCTACTGAAGTAAAACTCCTTATTAATGAGGGAGTGAACGCTTTTTTGCGAAAGCAATGGTACAATAAAAAATATTGGGATGAACTCCCAACGATAGAAACGCTTTACGATTTAGACTGGAACTAAACAAATGGATTTTGTCCACCTGCACTGTCATTCAGAGTATTCACTACTGGATGGAATGTCAACACCTAATGAGATTGCTAACATAACAAGTATAAACGGGCAGTATGCTGCTGCCATTACCGATCACGGAACAATGGGCGGAGTGCTTAAGTTCCAAGACGCATGCAATAAAGAGGGCGTTAAGCCTTTGTTTGGAGTTGAAGCTTACTTCGTACCATCCATTACAACAGACGAACAAACTAAGTATGAGCGCTTTCACCTCATCCTATTGGCGAAGAATAATGTGGGCCTCAACAAACTATTCAAGATTTCACAACTGGGCTGGACACAAAATTTCTACTACAAGCCTCGCATTGACTTTTCTCTTCTAGAAGAAGTGGTGAATGGCGATATCATTGCATTGTCTGGTTGCATGGGTGGTGCAATATCCAAGGCGATTGAGGCAAAGAACTACGCTAAGGCTGAACAGTTGACGGAACGGTTCATTAAGATTTTTGGCGATGACTTTTATTTTGAGATTCAAGCATGGAATCCAAAGCATCTCAATGATGAATTGATTCGCTTGGCAAAGGCATACAACAAAAAGATTGTCGCCACGGCGGACTGCCACTTTCCAACCCATGACCATCGTGGTACCGAAGAGGTGCTACTCATGGTGTCACAATATCCTTCCCTCAACGCTGGAGACATTCGTGTCGCACAGAACAACCTCCATGTCGTGCAAGACAAGAGCATTGACATTATTGACAAGATGAATGCAATGTATCCGGAGAGGTTCCTGCGCTTTGACAAAATCAATCCATATATTGCAAATGCCACAACGGTTCATTCATGGTTCAAGGAAGTCGGCTATGACGATGTTGAATATCTGGAGAACACGATGGAAGTTGCCGATAAGTGTACGGCAAAGATTCAAACGAAGAGAAATCTGCTTCCAAAGTATTCCAAGGTTCTTGACTCCAATCAGTACCTGCGTGAGATTGCGATGTTCGCAATTCAAACCCAAAACTTGGGTGATGAGTATCGTGTCAGATTAGAAGAAGAACTAGGAATCATTGAGGGATTGGGCTTTTCCGATTACTTCTTGATTGTATGGGACTTGGTTAAATGGGCTGATAAGAATCTCATTGGTCGTGGAACTGGTCGTGGTTCCGTTGGGGGTTCTGTCCTTGCTTTCCTTCTAGATATTTCAGCCGTTGATCCTTTGAAGTACAACCTGCTGTTTGCACGATTTATCAACCCTGAGCGTAACGACTATCCTGACATTGACTTAGACTTTGAAGATAAGCGCAGAGGTGAAGTTCGTAACTATCTTCGTGAAAGATGGGGAGAAGATAATGTAGCAGCTATTACTACATATGGTCAGTTCAAAGCCAAATCTGCTGTAAAAGATGTTGCAAGAGTGTTCCAAGTTCCTTATCAGGAAATTAACATGATTACTCCATACTTTGAGACAATTGATGAGTTGGATTCTTCTGAAAAGGGAAAGATTTTTAACCGTCAGTACCCTGATGTTACTAAACTTGCTAGAAGTCTGGAAGGTCGTATCAGAAACGCTGGTGTTCACGCTGCTGGGATGGTTGTGTCATCAATTCCTCTTAGCGATGTATGCCCTGTAGAGACAAGAAAAGACTCCTCTACGGGTGAGCGATCTGTGGTTACAGCCTTTGACATGGAAGATGCGGAGGCAGTAGGGCTTATTAAAATCGATGTGCTCGGTCTAAAGACCGTATCTGTTATTAAAGACTGTATTAACAAGATTAAAGAGACACGGGGCATTGATGTTAAGGAATTATCTTTGACATTAGATGATCC
>Ga0114969_10003717_pt1 | contig 12232 bp, 9 predicted proteins | sample M_130807_MF_Meta_FD_87316 | JGI IMG/M metagenome (GOLD analysis project Ga0114969, IMG submission 87316) | Freshwater microbial communities from Lake Montjoie, Canada to study carbon cycling - M_130807_MF_MetaG | ecosystem: Environmental > Aquatic > Freshwater > Lake | place: Lake Montjoie...
AAAGCCACGCAGACGCTTTTTTCGGCGGTCCTCGAACGGAAATCCCGGGCCGGGTCGCCGCCGGTCATGATCGGTGCGCGGCCATCGCGGACGAGGAGCCGGGGCTCTGCGCCCCGGCTCCCGTTTCAGGTCGTCCGCGCGGGCGGAGTCGTGTTTCTCAGTAGATCATACATTCTTCGAGGAACCTTGCCTCGGGGGTCAGGTGGCCCCCGGCGCGGACCGGGACGCCCCGATGATTGAGGGTCTCAGGACCGAGGGCCCAATCGAGGAACTCTCCCGCAGTGGGGATGATCTTCGTGGTGCAGCCCGCGAGCCTCGCCTCGGCGGAATCGTAGGCCTTGGCGAGAGTCTTCTCGCATGCTGCCTCATCCCTCCGGGCTACCGGAAGGTAAAGGTATCCGGATCGTCACCAAGCCATACCCAGTATTCCCCACCGACTTCGGGCGCGCGAGCCAGAGCAGGCCCAGGATGCGGCGCACGGCGATCTGGCCGTCCTGCCCATGTATCGCGGCCGCGAGCGCGCCGATCGACTTGCCCGCCGACTTCGTGCGCCCGAGCAGCTCGATCGTCGTGAGCGGCGTGCGCTTGCTGGTCTCGCTGCGCGGCGTGTACCGGCCGCGCGGCAGGAGAGCGTGCTCGCGTAGTAGCTGCCCCGTGACTGGATCCAGGAGCCGCACGCAGCGCTCGTCCCACTGCACGGGGATGCACGTTCCGATCCGACCGGGGGGCGCCTCGTAGTACGCGCCGGCGACCTCGACGTGCCCGTCGAGGTGTACCGTGCGCATGCCCCACGCGTAGTAGCTAAACGGCTCGACCGGCAGCGGCTTGAGCGCCGGCTGCTCCTCGGCAAACATCGCCGCCACCTGGCGCTTGGTCGTGCCGTGGATGCGCGTGTCGGCCCACGTCCGATCCCAGCGGTCGAGGTAGGTCTGCGCCGCCTCGATGCTCTCAAAGCGCATGCCCTTGAGCGGCGTCCGCTTGGTGTGGCCGATCGCCGACTCGACCTTCCCTTTTCGATTCGGGTCCCTCACCCGCGCCGGCAGGGCGACGACGCCGTAGTGGCGAAGCACGTCGCGGTAGAGCGGGTTCAGGTCGGGATCGTAAATGTCGGGCTTGAGCACGCCCTCGCGCAGGTTGTCGAGCACGACCCAGCACACCGTGCCGCCGAGGCAACGAAACGCTTCCTCGTGGAGCTGCGCCCAGATCGTCGACGACGACTTCCACGTCAGCAGCCGCACCGCCTTGCGGCTGTACCCGAGCGTCAGGACAAAGAGGCGGACGCGCCGGTACTTGCCCGTCATCGGATCGCGCACCATCGGGCCGTCCCCGTAGTCGACCTGCGCTTCCTCCCCGGAGGTCGTCGTGATGACGCCGAAGGGCTCAGGAGGTCGATCGCCGCGCAGGCCGTGCACGAAGCGTCGCACGCTCGCGTACTTCGCCGTGAAGCCGTGCTGCGTGACCAGGTCCTGGTAGATCGCGACGGCGTTGCGCTTGTTCTCCAGCGCCGCCTTGATCTCCTCGTGGTACGGCTCGCAGGCACTCGCCGTCGGCGCGCGGCCCGGTGCCGACGGTGCCGACACCGCCACGGAGTCGGTGGACACCTCGTTGGCCGGTTTTGAATCGCCCGCCGAATCGGTGGTCACCGCTATGGCCGATTTTGCCTCGCGTCCCCACCGCCCGGGTGCGCGCACCGCAATCCCGGCCTCCTTCAGGTACCCGCTCGCGGTCTCGCGCCGGACCCCGGTCGCCTCCCCGATGCGACGCAGTGTCCACCCGAGTCGGCCCAGGGCCAGAACTTGTTCGCGCTTCTCTTTGCTCAAGACGTTGCCCATCCCGCTGCGGGACCGCTTCCCGCAGCCGTCGTCAACGTCCCGACCGGCTCACCTCCGTTGGCCGGTTTTCAGCTGTCCATCATTGGCCGGTTTTGGGTGTCGCCCGAGGATCGTGGCGCAGATCTCGCAATCGGGCCTTTATGGCGGCTATCACCCGTTCGGGCCCACACCTCCCTCACCGGCGAAGCCTTCTGGGATTGGAACGCCGCCCCATTCGCAAGGTGATCGACGTCGGTGCCTACGACGGCGACACGGCGAAGTATTTTCCCCAGCGATTCCCGCTCGCGACCGTCCACTGTGTTGCACGGCTCGACGACGTGGTGTCCACATAGCCGCCCCTCGTCGAGGAGATGCTCGTCAAGACCGATGCAGGAGGGATACGACAAACAGATCATCCAAGGCGCCATGGAGACCCTGCGCCGCGCCCTCGGCTGCATCGTGGAGGTGCATCTCTCGCTTCGACAAGCCGGACAGACGACACTCGGCGAAATGATGCAACTGCTCGTTCGGGCAGTCCCTTCAAATTCCCGACGCCTTCGCTCACTTCGCGGAAGTCGCTAGTGCACCATGTCGTGGGACATCATGCCGGGGGCTCCACGGAGGCATCCTACGGAGTACGGATATTCATTGTTGATCACGTAGTGGTACATCTCGACCATCTTGCCGTCCCACTCGACCATGCTCGTCACTCCGAATGGCGAAGACGCGCAACCGGGCTCCGCCGCGTCGCCACGCTCGAGCACCCGACCGTGGTAAGGAAGCGCGCCTTCTAGCCTATGAGGTACTGACTCTTCTTGCCGAGAGATCGGCGCCCGAAGTAAGCGATAGCAAGGCAGCAGAGTACCGTAACGACAAATACCACAAGCGCTTTCGGTCCACCAGAAAGACCCGAAAGATGGCCGCGGAGCTTGGGCCCGGCAAAGTACAGAAACCATGGGTGGAGGAAGTACAACGGGAGACTGAGGTCAGCCACAAATCGGAGCTGCCGGAGTTCCCATTTGTCATGGAGCCTGGACAGCAACCCCAGAAGAAGGAAGACGAGGAAAAACTTGTTGATGAACATCAAGTCAATTCCCTGCCACGACCACATCGACGGTTTGGAGTAGTTTCCAACGCCATGCACCATCGTCGCCAGACCGAGTGTCAGAAAGTACACCGAAGCGATGGGAATCGTGTACCGCCGGACAAACGCCATGACGGAATCGAAGTTCATCGAGGTCGTGATCCCGATGAGATAGACAGGAGTGAAGTAAACCACGGAATGTAGTGGATCAAGATCCGCAGCTGGCCGCTGTACGACCATGGCGACCAAAGAGAGCGCGACGATTGCCACAATCTGGTGGTGGCGAGTTAGTCGCATATAGGTCATGAACACGGGCGTCAGGAGAAACATGAGAGCAATGAAAGGGATATACCAATAGGCTGTAAAGACTCGACCCGTCACGAGATAGCGAAAGTACAGAACGGTGTAGTCGAGGAAGTCTCTGGAACTCAACTGCAGCGCAGGATGGGGGCGATCCAGCCCTACGACGATAATGAAGAATGCCAAAGAAGCCAGCAAGAGGTAAGGTACGAACACCCCCAAGGCCTTCTTCTTCAGAAACGGACCAAACTTGAAGCGTGAAGCGAACACATGGTGGAGAAAGAAGCCAGAGAGAAAGACGAAGAGGTGGGTACCTCCAATGATGCCATTGGCCAAGAGTTGTTCCGGCAAACTGTCGAGTTTCCAGTTGCCCAGACAGTGACCCGCCACGATGACGAGAATTGCGATGGCTCTGAAGGATTCTAGGTACTGGACCCTGACCAAGTGTTCCTCTCTACCGTTCTGGCGTCGACGCCCCTAAGATGTGCTGCTCTGCAGATACAGATGACATTAAATATTTCCGCACCCATGACCCGCCGTCGTAACTCCCGTGCCTCGTTCCCCATCGCGTGGGTGCTGGTCGTGATCGCGCGGCAGCGGAGAGGACGGGGGCCCGGCTGCAGCGTTCTACGGCAGGTCGCGGAACTCCTCGAACAGCTCCGGCAGGAAGCTAGCGAGGTGGTTCATCTCGGCGGCGCAGTGGTGGATCATGTCGGTGCCGAGCGTCGGCGAGACCATCCGCGCAACCAATCTCGGCACGACACCCCGTGCGAGCCCGCGACCGAAGTCGGTGGTCAGCACCCGGGACGGCAGGCCAGCCGGCAGGGAGCGTGTCGGCAGCGGCAGGACCGTGGCGTCATTCAGGAAGAAGCGACTTCGCATCTCGCAGCCATCCTCGGTCGGCCGCACCTGGTGGACCAGCCAACCGATCGCGATCGGTCGCTCCGCGAGCGAGACGCGCGCGCAGACGAAAGTGTGACCCGGCCGATCCGCGAATCCCATCCGGTCGGGATCGATGAACCGGATCGCGAGGTGCTCCATGCGGCCGCCGATGTACTCGTCGACGTAGCTCACGTTCTCGACGTATCGCTGTCGATCGGTGAGCGAGCGGTCCGCGCCGCGGTCCTCGCCGAGCGCCGCGAACTGGTGGGCACAGGGATGCCAGAGCTTGTAGCGCGCCGACTCGCGGCTGTGCCATCCGAACCACCAGTCCCACATCGCAGCGGTCACGCGCGGCATGCAGGTCAGGACACTCACCGCCAGGACGCCGTCGTCGAGTCGTGTCCAACCGGTCTCGATCGGCTCGTAGCCCGGGCGCGGCAGCCGGTCGGCAACCGCCGCCAGACCGTAGCCGAGTTCCGCCGGCGACATCCCCTCGACCAGCGCTTCGACGACCCGCGGCTGTACCGCGAGAGTGTCCGGTCGGAAGAACCTCGCGTAAGGCTTCGCCCGATCGACCTCGCGGTAGCCGAGGTAGCGCGGCTCGCTCGACCAGCTCGCGGGAAGCGGCGCACGGTCCGCACGGGTAATCGCATACTCCACGGTCGTAATCCCGGGCGGTGCCCCGGCTCAGATCCGCGCCGCGTGCCCCGCCCAGTAGCGGTCGCGCAGCAGGCGCTTGTAGATCTTGCCGTTCTCCATGCGGGGCAGGGTCTCGACGAAGTCCACCGAGCGCGGCGCCTTGTAGTGGGCGATGTGCTCGCGCGTGTAGGCGATGATTTCGCGCTCGACTTCGGGGCTCGCCTGCACGCCCGAACGCAGCTGGACGACCGCCTTTACCTCCTCGCCCATGTCCTCGTGCGGTACGCCGATCACCGCTACGTCCTCGATCTTCGGGTGCATGGCGAGGCAGTTCTCGACCTCCTGCGGGTAGACGTTCACGCCGCCGGAGATGATCATGTGGGACTTTCGGTCGGTGAGGTAGAGATAGCCCTCCGCGTCGAGATGACCGATGTCGCCCAGCGTGAAGCGGTTGCCGCGGTAGGTCGTCGCGGTCTTGGCCTCGTCCTTGTGGTACTTGAAGCGCGCGTTCGGATCCTCGGGAGCCTCGAAGTACACGCCCCCGTCGACCATCGGCTGAGTCACCTCGGCGCCGTTCTCGTCGAGGATGTGCACGGTACCGCCCGCCCAGTGGCGTCCGACCGAGCCCTTGTGCGCCATCCACTCGTCGGACCGGATGAGCGTGCCGCCGCCCTCGGTGCCGGCGTAGTACTCGACGATCTTCGGGCCCCACCACTCGATCATCGCCTGCTTGACCGGGATCGGGCAGGGGGCGGCGGCGTGGATGGCGATGCGCAGGCTCGACAGGTCGTACTTCCGGCGGACCTCCTCGGGCAGGCGCATCAGTCGGCCGAAGTGAGTGGGCACCCACTGGCTCGAGGTGACCTGGTAGCGGTCGATGAAGGCCAGGGCCTTCTCCGCGTCGAACTTCTCCATCAGGCAGACGGTCGCGCCGAGCCGCATCTGGATCTGCGAAAACTGCAGCGGGGCCGCGTGGTAGAGCGGGCCCGGGCAGAGGTAGGTATCCTTCTCGTCGAGGCCGAAGATCATCGCGAAGCCGAGGGTGCCCGGGATGACCGAGCCGGTTCCGGCGGGTTGGAACTGGATCTGCGGCCGCACGCCCTTGGGGCGCCCGGTGGTACCCGACGAATAGATCATCGTGCCGCCTTCGCGCTCGTCGGCGATCCGGGTCGGCGGAAACGCGCCGACAACCTTCTCGTAGGACTCGAAGCCCCGGATTTCACCGCCCACGGCGAGGCGGCGTTCGACCTTCGGAAGCTTCTCGGTGAAGCCCTCGACGACGTCGCGGACGCGAGCGCTCGCGAAGAGCACCTTCGCGTCACAATCGTCCACGACGTATTGCATCTCCTCGGCGGAGAGGTGCCAGTTTACCGGCGTGAAGTAGAGACCCGAGCGGATCGCGCCCCAGAAGAGCTCGAAGAAGCGCTCCTCGTTCGTCATGATCGCAGCGACCGCATCGCCGGGCCGCAGGCCCCAGGCCCACAGCGCCTGCGCAACGCGGTTCGAGCGCTCGTCGAGTTCGCGGTAGGTGAGCCGGGCACCGGTATCGCCAAAGATCAGGGCGGACTTGTCGGGATGGTTCTCTGCACTGGTTCCGATGTACATGCGGCCTCCTTGGACGGGGCGGGTGAGCGCGCAGGGGCCTCGCGATCGACGACGCGCGCGAAGGTATAGACTGGCGTGACGCGGCGGACCCGCGCCGTCGATCAGGCCGCCGGGCCCAACACGACGAGGAAGACTTCGTCCTGGCCCATCGGGATGCCCGGCCAGGCCGGATTCTCCTTTTTCTTCTCCTCAAAGAACGCGCGGTAACCGGTGCCGAACTTGGGGTCGAGGCCGGCGGACTTGAGCGCTTCCTGCGCGCTCTCGACCCAGGCCGGCGGTTCCTCGTCGGCGGCGAGTACGGAGATGCCGGGCTTGAGGCTCATGCCGCGCAGTTCACGCGTGGAAGTCTTCCAGCCGGCGGACTCGAAAGCGGAAGCGAGGGCCTTGGCGAGCGCCGCGGTCTCGTCCTGTCCGGGCGAGAGCACGAACCAGACCCGGCGATCGGGGCTGTTCTGCGCCTGCAGGACCTCGAGCATCGCCTTGCGCTCGGCTTCGTCGGGAGCCCGGGCGCTTGTGATGGCAGCCGGCTGGGGAGCGGGGTTGGCCGGCTGCGCGGCCGACTCCGTTTTCGCCGCCGGGGCCGCACCGGGTGCCGGGACGCCCTGCGGGTCGGTGCAGGCCGCGGTCGCCCACAGAGTCGCGACCACAAGACCGCGTTTCATGATCGTGGTGTCCATGAGGGGACCCCTATCAACACCCGGGGCCCCCGGCCAAGCCGTCCGCGTGGCCTCGCCCTCTGGCGCCGCCCGGGCGCCGATGCGACTCTACGGCACGAGGAGAGCCCCATGAATTTCGGATTGGTCCAGTTTTCGACCGACGAGGCGATGCATCCAGGCGAACTCGCCCGCGCCGCCGAGGAGCGCGGCTTCGAGTCGCTGCTCTTTCCAGAGCACACCCACGTCCCGGTGAGCCGCCGCAGCCCGTGGCCGGGTGGCGCCGAGCTTCCCCGCGAGTACCTGCGCACGAACGATCTCTTCGGCGCCCTGGCGATGGCCGCCGCCGCAACGACGAAGCTCAGGATCGGCAGCGGTATCTGCCTGGTCATCGAGCACGACCCGATCGTCCTCGCCAAGCAGGTCGCGACACTCGATTCGCTCTGCGATGGCCGGCTGATCTTTGGCATCGGCGGTGGCTGGAACGCCGAGGAGATGGAGAACCACGGCACGAACTTCAAGCGCCGCTGGTCGATCCTGCGCGAGCGCATCGAGGCGATGAAGGCGATCTGGACGCAGGACGAGGCCTCCTACCACGGCGAGCACGTCAACTTCGATCCGATCTGGAGCTGGCCCAAGCCGCTGCAGAAGCCGCACCCTCCCATCCTGCTCGGCACGGGCAGCGCGCGCGGGCGCGAGCGCGCGATCGAGTACTGCGACGGCTGGATGCCGATCGCAGGGCGCGACGACCTCGAGGAGGGCATCCGCGACTTCTGGGCCAAGGCGGACGCCGTGGGGCGCGATCGGAAATCGCTCTCGATCACCGTCTTCGGCGCACCGGCGAAGCCGGAGGTGATCGAGAAGTACCGGGCGGCGGGCGTGAGTCGGGTCTGCTTCTGGCTTCCGCCGGCCGGACGCGAGGTCGTCCTGCCGATGCTCGACAAGTACGCACAGGGGCTGCGGGCGCTGGGCTGAACGCGGGCAACGGTGGCGCCGCCAACCGTTGTCGGACCCGCGTGACATCCTGTCCACGTGTCCGAACTCGACGACTTCCTGATGCTCGGCCCCGAGCGGCCGGACGAGGAAGGCGGCGGCTGCGCGACCCTCTTTCTCGTCTTCCTCCTGCTGTGGCTCCTGGCGAAATGCTGAAACCGCCCGCCGCGACGGCCACGGTCTTCGCGACCGGGTTCGCCTCGCGCGACTAGGGTCGCCTTCCCCGAGCACCCTCCCGCGCCGCCGCCACGGCTGCGACCGCTGCCACGATCGCATACCCGGCGCCGATCGCGATCGGTCGTGCATCGCCGACGTTCCACGGCAGAAACGTCGCGCCGCCCGGCAACGGCGAGTGGATGACACCGAACCACGACGCGAGAGCGGCGATCCCGAGCGTCACCGCCATGCTGCGCCAGTCGCCGTCGATCAGGAATGCGATCGCCGAACCGAGCAGCATCGACGAGAAGACGAAGCCGGCCGAAAGCAGCGACAGCGCGCCGAAGGCCGACGCGGCGTCCCCCTTCAGTGCGGTCGCTGCGACGCCGGCACCGGCCAGCATCTGGGCGACCAGGATCACGGCGAGATTCGCGAGCGAGGGGAGGAAACTCGCCGCGACCGCCGGCGCATGGCGTTGCGGGGCGGCATGGAAGCACTGCGCCGCGATCTCCAGGCCCACGTAGACGAGGATCGGAACGACCACGACCTCGGGCAGCGCGTGCACGAGCCACGAAAGGTAGCCGAACACGCCGCCGAGTCCGACGAAGAGACCGGTGGCGAGGGTGTAGGCAGCGCGACCGCCCATGCGCTTGTAGGCTGGGTGACCGATGTAGGGCGTCGTCTGGATGACCCCGCCAAAGAGGCCGGCGACGAGCGTGCTGACGCCCTCGGTGAGCAGGATCTCGGTGGTGTCGTAGGCGTCGCCCGCCGCGGCCGCGGACTCGGTGTTGTCGATGCCGCCGACGATCGTCGCGAAGGCGAGAGGCAGCGCGAGCGGCAGGTAGGGGACGGCGAGCCGCATCCCGTCGAGGAAGCCGAGCGAAGGTTGCGGCGGCGCGAAGCCGAGGCCGGGCACACCCGCGCCGATCGGCTCGAGCGGCGGCACCCAACCGGCCGCGGCCACCGCGTAATACGCGGCGGTCGCGGTGGCGACCACGGCGAGTACCGTCGGCACACCGCCGGGCAGGCGCGGTACGCGCAGCAGGGCGAGCAGGACCAGCAGCAACGCCGGGATGCCGACGAGCGGTGCTGCGAACAGCTTGAGCATGGGCATGAACGCGATCAGAGCGAGACCGATGCCGCCGAGCGTGCCGAGCATCGCGGCCGCCGGAACCAGGTGGCGGAGGCGCGCCGCGAGCGGGGTCACCGCGATCTTGAAGACGCCCATCGCGACCATGAGCGCCATGCCGACGTGCCACGACAGGACCGCGTCGCCGGTCTGCTTGAAGACCGGCCCGAGCGCGCCGAAGGTGAGGCCAAACAGCGAGACCGTATCGATGCCGAGGGGCATCGCGGTGACGTCTTGGCGCCCGGTACGACGCGCCAGGCGGAAGGCGAGGGCCGTGTAGACCAGGTCGCCGATAAGCACTCCAAGCGCCGTGCCCGGCAGCATCTTGCCCAGCACGAGATCGGACGGGTAGCCGAAGACCCCCACCAGGATCGAACCGAAGACGATCAGCTGCGCGATGTTGTCGAAGGCGAGTCCGAGAAACGCCGTGACGTCGCCGGGCGCGATCCACTCGTAGCGGGAGGTGGGGTCCATGGGACTGCTATCCCCGGATCCCGCGCCGAATCAAGGACGACCGCGGGCTCCGATGCAACGGTCCGGCGTCCATCCCCGGCCGCGAGCGCCCGGCGGCCTCGCTGGGGGCCATGACGAGCGCATGCGCGCGGGGTGAGGTGCGCCTGCCGGTCGAGCCGCACTCGGAAGGGCCCCGCCTTGGTTTCGTGGAGCGTCTTCGTCTACGCTCGCGGCGTGCGACGGCTCGATCGACCGCCCACGCCGGAGGAGTCTTACCGCCGGTTCGTCGCGATGTTGCGCGAGGGTAGAGGACTGCGCGACCTCCGTGCCTTCCTGCCCGAGGATGCGACCGACGAGGACGTGCTCAAGCTGCACCGGAGGCTGCGCGGGATCGGCCGGCAGCCGAGCGCGGCGAAGGGGCAGCGTTAGGCTGCGCGGGGAGACATGGCACCTTCCCCCGCAGTCATCGCGCGTCGCCTCGAAGAGCAGGGGATCGCCTGCTGCCTCGTCGGTGCGGCGGCGCTGTCAGTTCACGGGTACGCCCGGTTCAGCTCGGTGGAAAAGCTTCGGCCCGAGGCGCGAGAGTGCTGGTCACGCCTCGCGACGGACCTCCCGCCCTTAGTTCCGCGGGAAGCCTGACGCTCACGACGGTGGGCACGACAAGCCTCCCGCGCTAGAATTTGCCGCGGAAGCGCTCCTGTGTCCGATCCCTCCCCGATCCTCGTCGTCGGCGCGGGCCCCGTCGGCCTCGCGACCGCCTGGGCGCTCGCGCGCCACGGCGCATCGGTCCGCCTCGTCGAGCGCGACCTCCACCGGCGCGAGACTTCGCGGGCGCTCATGCTCTGGAGCCGCACGCTCGAACTGCTCGACGCTCTCGACGACCGCGGCGGTGCCGCACCCTTCGTCGAGGCTGGCCACCGCCTGGCCGGCGCGACATTTCGTGGAGGCGACCACGAAGGCGACCTCGCGCGCATCGACTTCGATCGAATCGAGAGCCGCTTCCGCTTCGCGACCATCCTGCCGCAGTCCGACATCGAGAGGCTGCTCGAGGAGCGCGCGGCCGGTGCTGGCGTAGCGATCGAACGCGGTGTCGAGATCATCTCGGTCGAAGCGCGTGACGACGTCGTGAAAGCTCGCCTGCGACGCGACGACGGCTGCGAGGAGATCATTGCGACGCCATGGCTGGTCGCCTGCGACGGGGCGCACAGTGCCGTGAGACACGCGCTCGGTACGTCCTTCCCCGGCGACGAAGAGCCCCATGACTGGTGGCTCGCCGACGTGGACGTCGCGGGCCAGGTCGAACCCGACCGCGCGAGCCTGTTCCTGCACCCCGACGGGTTCCTTGGCCTGTTCCCGATCGCACCGCCGCTTTTCCGGGTGATCGCCGTCATGGGTCGGGCGGGCGCCGAGGCGAAGCCGGAGGAGCCGCGTCTCGACGAGATCCGGGCCATCGTCGCCGAGCGCGCCGGTCCGGGCCTGCGCGTATCCCGGCCGAGGTGGCTTGCGGGCTTCCGCGTGAACGAGCGCATCGTCGAGAGCTATCGCCCGACCCGCCGGGTCTTCCTCGCCGGCGACGCGGCCCATGTGCACAGTCCGGCGGGCGGCCAGGGCATGAACACCGGCATCCAGGACGGCTGCAACCTCGCCTGGAAGCTCGCGCTCGTCGCGAGCGGAAAGGGTCGCGAGAACCCCCTGCTCGAGAGCTACGACGTCGAGCGCCGACCCGTCGGCGAGCAGGCGCTCGAGCACAGTGGCCTGCTCACGCGGATGGCGAACCTGCCCGGCCTGCTCGGGCGGACGATCCGCGACCAGGTCGTCTCGATCGTGGGCGGACTCGCCCCGATCCAGTCACGGGCCCTCGAGATGCTCGCGGGGACCGGGATCGCCTACCCACTGAGCCCTCTCTCCGGCGAGCACCGGGGCGCGATGGTCTGGGTCATGGGCGGGATCGAGAGCGGCGCGCGTTTCCCGGATGCGACCCTCGTCGACCTCGGCTCGGGCGCGGATCGCGGCGAACGCCTGCAGGTCCACGACCTCCTGCGGGGGGGCCGACATCTCCTCCTGCTGTTCGCGGGCGAGCTTTGCGGGGACGCCGTCATCGCCCACCTCGACGAGATCGCGGCGACCACCCGCGCACGCTGGAAAGATACGATCACGCCGCTTCTGATCGCACCCTCCCCGCTCGACGCTGCGGCGCCCAGGGCGCTCCTCGACCCCTCGGACGCGGCGCGACGCTTCGGCGACCCGTCGGGCTTCCTGCACCTCGCCGTCGGAGCCGGCTCACCGACGATCCTGCTCGTCCGACCTGACGGGCACCTGGAATTCAGCGCCCAGCCAGCCGACCGGTCGGCGCTCTGGGCGCACCTCGAACGCCTGCTCGTTCCCTCGGACGAAACCCCGCCGCCTGACGCCGCGAACCACGACTCATCGGCATGAGTGGGGCGCGGCCGCGCCTCCGCGGTCGTTCGCCGGCCGCCCGGCGAAACCGGTAAAGGCGGATCGCCGCGCAGCGGCCGTCAGCGCCGGC
>Ga0114969_10003719_pt1 | contig 12228 bp, 11 predicted proteins | sample M_130807_MF_Meta_FD_87316 | JGI IMG/M metagenome (GOLD analysis project Ga0114969, IMG submission 87316) | Freshwater microbial communities from Lake Montjoie, Canada to study carbon cycling - M_130807_MF_MetaG | ecosystem: Environmental > Aquatic > Freshwater > Lake | place: Lake Montjoie...
ATTCTGGCGGTTGCAGCGCTGATTTTTTGGTTCGAATGGGCACCTTTGCCTCAGCGTTTTAATTTATCCTGGTTCTGGGCACCGCTTCGCTGGTTGCATATTCAACTGGGTATGACGCTGTTGTTGTTGCCATTACAATTCGGCCTGTTCCATGGTGTCACCTGGACCTCGCTTCCGGCGAATCTGTGGGCTGTACCTATTATTTCACTGCTGTCTGTGCCACTGATTTTACTGGCCTTGATGCTTAGCTTTATCCCCGTAATGAGTTCCTTTTTATGGTGGCTGGCTGATATCACCGTTGACTGGGCGCTTTGGCCTTTACCATGGTTGGAGGTTGGTTGGGTGCAGATAGGAGCCACTTTGCTGCAATTCAGTACTATTGGCTGGTTGATCGTTGCCTGCTGGCGTTTTTACTGGTGGTACAGTTTTCCCGTTGGTTGCCTGGCCGTATTGCTTTGTTGCCTGTTGTGGCGGGAACGGCAGCAGGACTACCGTTGGCGGGTCGATATGATTGATGTTGGTCATGGTTTAGCGGTGATTATAGAGCGCGATGGGAAAGCGGTTATTTATGACAGCGGAGATGTGTGGGAGAGAACCAGCGCTGCTGAACGTTTTATTTTGCCTTTTCTGCGTTGGCGGCAGGTTATTGTGGAACAGATTATTATAAGCCACAGCCACCAGGATCATATTGGTGGGTTACCGGTATTACAGGCCGCATTCCCACAGGCCAGCGTCCGTTCAACATTGACTCATCAAGGCCATTTATCTTGTATCCAAGGGCAACGATGGTACTGGAGTGGGTTGCATTTTCAGGTACTGTGGCCACCACAGCAGAAAAAGCATGCCAATAATGACGACTCTTGTATTGTTCGGATCGATGATGGTCAGTACAGCATTTTACTAACAGGCGATCTAGAACAACGTGGGGAACAGGAATTGCTCAAGCAGCGTTCAGCTCTACCTACCACTCTTTTACAAGTGCCACATCATGGCAGCAAGACTTCATCATCACCGCCGTTTTTACGTGCGGTTGCACCGAAACTGGCTGTTGCATCGGCCTCTCGATATAACACCTGGCGATTACCGGCGGAAAAAATCATCAAACGATACCGCGAGAACAATATTATCTGGCGAGATACTGCACACTCAGGGCAGTTGAGTGTGCTATTTTTCGACAACGGCTGGCAGGTTAAAGGCTTTCGTGAGCAATTAGTGCCCCGCTGGTACCATCAGCGGTTTGGCGTAGAGGACGATAATGAGTAGAATGGGCCGCTATTTCTTCCGATGCTGGTATCTGCATGATGAATGATAAAGATCTCTCCACTTGGCAGACGTTCCGTCGCCTCTGGCCGATGATCACTCCTTTTAAAGCCGGGCTGATAGTGGCCGCTATTGCGTTAATTTTAAACGCAGCGGGGGACACGCTAATGTTGTCCCTACTCAAACCGCTTTTAGATGATGGTTTTGGTAAAACTGATAGCCGTGTTTTGGTCTGGATGCCTCTGGTCGTTATTGGCCTGATGTTGATGCGCGGTGTGACCAGCTTTATTTCCAGCTATTGTATTTCGTGGGTGTCTGGCATGGTGGTGATGCATATGCGCCGTCGCTTATTCGGTCATATGATGAGAATGCCGGTGGCTTTTTTTGACCAACAATCCACCGGGACTTTATTGTCACGTATCACCTATGATTCTGAGCAGGTTGCTTCGTCATCTTCCAGCGCGCTGGTGACTGTCGTGCGTGAAGGGGCATCGATCATCGGCCTGTTCATCTTGATGTTCTATTACAGTTGGCAGCTTTCGGTCATTCTGATTGTGCTGGCGCCGATTGTCTCTTTTGCTATACGGATGGTGTCTAAACGCTTCCGCAATATCAGCAAAAATATGCAAAACACCATGGGGCAGGTGACTACCAGCGCCGAGCAAATGCTGAAAGGGCACAAAGAGGTCTTGATCTTTGGTGGCCAGCAGGTTGAGACGGAGCGTTTCAACTCGGTCAGCAACCGCATGCGTCAGCAGGGGATGAAGCTGGTTTCTGCTTCTTCTATTTCTGATCCTATTATTCAGCTGATCGCCTCGTTGGCCTTGGCGTTTGTCCTGTTTGCGGCTAGCTTCCCGAGCGTAATGGAAACCTTGACCGCCGGTACGATTACCGTGGTGTTTTCTTCAATGATTGCCCTGATGCGTCCGCTGAAATCACTGACTAACGTTAACGCCCAGTTCCAGCGCGGTATGGCCGCATGCCAGACTCTGTTCTCGATTCTGGATATGGAGCAGGAAAAGGATACCGGTACTCGCCAGGTGGAACGTGCCAAAGGGGATATCGAATTCCGCAACGTGACGTTCTGTTATCCAGGGCGGGAAATTCCGGCGCTGCGTGATATCAACCTGAGTATTGCTGAGGGTAAAACAGTGGCATTGGTTGGGCGTTCTGGTTCAGGCAAGTCGACCATTGCTAACCTATTGACGCGCTTTTATGACGTTCAGCAAGGCGAGATCCTGATGGATGGTCACGACCTGCGCGAATATACCCTAGCCTCATTGCGCGATCAGGTGGCATTGGTCTCGCAGAATGTCCATCTGTTCAACGACACCATTGCCAACAATATTGCCTATGCTCGTGAGCAGCGTTACGGCCGTGAAGAGATTGAGAAAGCGGCTCGAATGGCTTATGCCATGGACTTTATCGGCAAGATGGAGAATGGCCTGGATACGGTTATTGGTGAAAATGGCGTGATGCTTTCCGGTGGCCAGCGCCAACGTATCGCCATTGCTCGCGCATTACTGCGTGACTGCCCAATTCTGATCCTTGATGAAGCCACGTCTGCACTGGACACCGAATCTGAGCGTGCGATTCAGGCCGCATTGGATGAGCTGCAGAAGAACCGTACCTCGCTAGTCATTGCGCACCGTCTGTCTACCATTGAGAAAGCGGATGAAATCCTGGTAGTTGAGGATGGTCAGATCGTTGAACGTGGTCAGCACGCGGCACTGATTGAGCAACGGGGTATTTACGCACAGCTTCACCGTATGCAGTTTGGTCAGTAATGATAGAACGTATCTGGTCCGGTAGCTCACTGATTTATCTGCTGTTGCTGCCGCTTTCCTGGCTGTATGGTCTGGTTAGCGGCGTCATTCGGTGCAGTTATCGTGTGGGCTTACGTAAAAGTTGGCGTGCGCCTGTGCCGGTGGTGGTGGTGGGGAATCTGACGGCCGGTGGTAACGGTAAAACCCCTATGGTGATCTGGTTGGTGGAGCATCTTCAGCAGCGAGGCTATCGTGTGGGGGTTGTTTCCAGAGGATATGGCGGAAAATCAGCGGTGTACCCTCTGGTACTGAATACTCAAACGACAACGCAGCAGGCCGGTGATGAGCCAGTGCTGATCTATCAGCGTACCGGTGCGCCGGTGGCGATTTCCCCTAAGCGTACTGAGGCTGTTCAAGCATTGCTGCAACAGGGTGAACTTGATGTGGTGATTACTGACGACGGCCTTCAGCATTATGCTTTGCAGCGTGATTTTGAATTGGTGGTTATTGACGGTGTACGCCGTTTTGGCAACGGCTGGTGGTTACCGGCTGGGCCCATGCGCGAGCGTGCTGCACGCTTGAAGACGGTAGATGCCTGCGTCGCTAATGGTGGTGTTGCGCAATCGGGTGAAATTGCCATGAAACTCCAAGCGCTGGACGCGGTGAATCTGGCGAGTGGCGAACGACGCCCTGCAACCGCACTATCACATGTAGTCGCAATGGCCGGCATCGGTCATCCGCCGCGCTTTTTCGCCACCTTGGAAAAACTGGGTGTTGAGGTTGAAGATGAAGTCCCATTCGCCGATCATCAGGACTATGCTCTGGCACAGTTGGCTGCGTTGACGAAATCAGGGCAGACGCTGCTGATGACTGAAAAAGATGCGGTGAAATGTCGTCATTTCGCCCAGCCTGACTGGTGGTATTTACCGGTAGATGCGGTACTGCCTGCCGATCAGGCTGAGCGGTTGCTGCAAGATATCGAGAAACTACTCAAATAAATCAGGCCTCCAGTGCACATACCCCTAATGCTTGCGCACAGGCCTGCAACGAACGCTGCTGTGTCTGCTGATACAGCTCCAACTCATCAATCACTTCTGCTCCTAATGCCTGTTCAAATGCGGTACGGCTTGACGCTGTGCCGTATTGCGTATGGCGACTATCACCGAGATTGGACTGAAAAATCCCTGCGGCACTGACCGGTAGAAAATCCTCATACACCAAAGGCTGGTAGCGGATGTAATCAAGCGCGACAAGCTGCTCCAGAGAGCGGTGTTTATCTATAGTCTCTTTAGCGGCCAGACCGCATTCTGTTGGGAAATAGCGGAACCAGGCCAATCGTTGCTCGCGCAGCGTCGCGTAATCATCTGGAAATGCCTGGAAATTTTCGGCCAGTAATTGATTGTACTGCGCAGCATTTTTTTCAGTGGCCGGAGCTTGCAATGTATCATTGGTAGCCTGTAACAGACGATCGTAAAGCGCACGTCCTTTGGGGGTAAGCGCAATTCCTCGCTGCTCGATTTCACCGAAACGCGCGGTATGGTGTCCGGCAACTTCATGGCCATCATGCTCGATAAAGGCGACATCTTCTTCTAATGCCTTAAAACTGGTCTGGCGCAGCAGGATCGGGCAGTTGCGCGGTGGCGGGCCTTCAATCACCGCTTTAGGCGTAATGCCGCGTCCTGGCATCGCCAGTTGTACCCGATCGATATCCAGCGTGCGTGGTGTCAGATGATTAATATGCGGACCTTTGAAAGCGACCACATCGGCAATCAAGCGGTGTTGATCGTGCAACTGTTGATATTCACTGGCGCTCACCGTAGCCTGACTGTGCCAACGGAATGTTTCTAGCGCCTGTGCAATGAATTCTTGTGCCTGCTCTTCATCCAATCCGCCTTGCGCATCATGTAGCGTAATCAACTCTAACGCTCGCTCGGTAAAGATACGGCGACGGGCTAACAGCCGTTGGGCCAACTCACGCAACTGCACATTCTCAATCAGTTCGAGCCGCAGCAAAGAAGTAAATACCCGGAATGGGCTGAGCTGCAGCGCGCTTTCATGCACGGCACGAAATGCAGTGGAGTGAACGGGCACACCGGCAACGGCCAAGTCATAGTAACCCACGGGAGACATGCCCATCACGTTAAACAGACGCCGTAATGTCTTCAATTCCTCTGCGGTGCCTACGCGGATAGCGCCATGACGCTCCATGGTCAGCCGGTTAATTTCGCCGGTAATTTGCAACTGGTTGGCCAAGACTGCGTCTTCACTCAGAACTTGCCGATTAGTCTCCGCCACGAGTTCGACCAGCGCGCCATATAACGGCACCTCTTTCTGATACATGATCGACATTGCCTTGGAAAATCGGGCACGAATTTCATTCGGTGAGACGAACTGCTGGGCAGTCATGCGCATAGCTCCTTGGGTTAATTAAAGTCTGAGTAATGTGGTTTATACACTTCATACTTCAAGTTGCTTGGATGTTGGTTGTGCCCTGTCGCCCCAGTCACATAGCGGGTTATGCGCCTGGAGTCTCCCGTGTTTGCCGCTACAAGCAACTCAGATTATTTTGTGCATAGTGCTGGTCAGAAAGTCACTCACCTTGTTTTCACCTGAAGTTTAGCCAGCTCGTTTGGGATTTGTTATAGATTGGCTAACGATATTAGAGTTTTATGCGTTAGCTCTCATTTGGTTTTGCTGATGGGGTAGACGGATGCTAATAACATCTGCTAGCTGGGAGAAAATATTGTGATAAACCTCTTGTGTTGGTGGGGGGTTTATGAGTTAATACCGTTCGGCCTGTGATACAGACCTATTTATGTTTGAGTTTAGAGTTAAGTAGTTCCTCCCAAAACGTTATCATCTGATTCCGCTTCAAAGACGAACCTTCTAAGTACCTCCCATAAGTAATGATTCTGAAAACGGCCAAATCGCCTCGTGGTAGGTTGTGTAAATATATTTAAAAGGTAATAGTAATGTCTAAGAAAATGGGTCAGGTTAAGTGGTTCAACGAAAGCAAAGGTTTTGGTTTCATTGAACAACAAGACGGTGGTAAAGATGTGTTCGTACACTTCTCTGCAATCATGACCGACGGTTTCAAGACCCTGGCAGAAGGCCAGCGTGTCGAGTATACCATCCAGGACAGCCCGCGCGGGCCGGCTGCCGCCAACGTTGTTGCTCTGTAAATCCACAGGGAATAACGTATAGAGAACTTGATACAACCATAATGACGCATTTATGCTGAGTTATTGCGGAAGATATTGAGCTCAACAAGCCCGCCAAAGTGCGGGTTTTTTATTTTTTGCTCACGAGAGGTTTGTTACGAGAAACTTTAGGATGGGCTGGTAGCATCCAAACAATAATAAAAATGATGTTGTTAAGGATGCTCAAGTGAAAGGAATTAAATTATGTTTAAAAATACTGTGTTAAAAATGGGCCGTGTGAAGTGGTTTGATCAGAGCGAAGGCTATGGTGTTATTTCTCCGGTTGATGGTAGTGACGAAATTTATGTTAGCCGCCGCGCTATCGCCAATACCAAGAATAAATCGTTAAATGAAGGTCAGAACGTCGAGTTCTCGATCTATCGTAGCTCTCACGGGCTGTCTGCGGCAGACGTTATCGCGTTCTGACCCACCCCTTCCTCGCCAGTGCCGGTGCCGCCACCCCATGCACTGGCGAAGAAAAATTCTTCGATATCCTTTATGATCAGGCGATTGTCCAATCACCTGGTATATCAAGATGCCAACCCCGGTTATTTCGCTTTCTTCTGCCCGCGCGCTTCATCTTGCCGCTCAAGGGCTGCTGTCCCCCGTTAAACGCAAAGCCAAACCTGTAGATGTGATTGATGCCATCGAACGCATGGGGTTGCTGCAAATCGATACCATCAGCGTGGTAGCGCGTAGCCCTTATCTGGTGCTGTTCAGCCGCCTGGGGGACTATCAGCCCGCATGGTTGGAGCAGGCTTTAGCCGCTCGCAAACTGTTTGAGTATTGGGCGCATGAAGCCTGTTTCCTCCCTATTGATGATTTCGGATTGCTACGACACCGTATGCTGGATCCGCAGGGAATGGGATGGAAACATTCACAGGCGTGGGTGGAAAAACACCATGCAGCCATTGATGCACTCTTGCAGCATGTCGCCACCCAAGGGCCGGTGCGTTCGGCAGACTTCACCGCCGAAAAGAAAGGCGCCAATGGCTGGTGGGATTGGAAACCGGAAAAACATCATCTTGAGATTCTGTTTACCACCGGTAAGCTGATGGTGGCCGAGCGCCGTAACTTTCATCGCGTCTACGATCTTACTGAGCGGTTACTACCCGAGTGGGACGACAATATTCATGCTTTGCCGGAGAGCGAGGCCCAGCAGGAAATGCTGCGCCGTAGCTGCCGCTATCTAGGGTTTTTCAAAGCGGAATGGCTGGCGGATTACTATCGCTTAAAACGTGTGACTCCCAAAAAATTGTTAGCAACGCTGCTACAACAAGGGGAGATTCTGCCGGTGGAAATCAGCGAGCTGGAAGGCGAATTCTATGTGCATCAATCGTTGGCCGCCGAGTTGGCATTGGCGAAACAAGGGAAACTGAAATCCAGCGTGACCAGTTTGCTCTCTCCTTTTGATCCGGTGGTATGGGATCGTCGCCGTGCGTTAGAGCTGTTCAACTTCGATTACCGGCTGGAATGTTACACGCCGAAGGAAAAACGCCAGTACGGCTACTTCACTTTGCCGCTATTGCAGCGGGGTGAGCTGATCGGCCGAGTTGATGCAAAAATGCATCGTAAGCTTGGCGTTTTTGAAATCATCAGTTTTCATCTGGAGCCAAAAACCAAGCTGAACAAGCAGCGTTGCCAGGATATCCGGCAGGCGATAACCCGCACGGCGAAGTGGCACGGTGCGCAACAGGTCACTCTCGGAGACATACCGGCTCAGTTAGCCGTGGCGTGGGCGGCAGGGTGGCGTGTGGAATAACGGATTTCACGAGTAAATCAGGCGGTGATTAACCTGCCTTATAGCGTTATGCTATCCTCACGCACTTTCCCTGATGCCTATATCCCCTGGAGGAAGCATGGATCACCGTTTACTCGAAATCGTTGCCTGCCCGGTCTGCAACGGTAAGCTCTATTTCAATAAAGAAAACCAGGAACTGGTCTGCAAAGTGGACGGTCTGGCCTATCCACTGCGCGATGGTATTCCGGTGTTGCTGGAAAACGAAGCGCGTTCACTGTCACTGGATGAGAAACACGCATGAGTTTTATCGCTATTATTCCTGCTCGTTATGCGTCCACCCGTTTGCCGGGTAAACCGCTTGCCGATATCCACGGTAAACCGATGGTAGTACACGTGATGGAGCGCGCCCGGGAATCCGGTGCTTCCCGCGTGATTGTTGCCACTGATCATCCCGATGTGGCCAAAGCGGTGGAGGCGGCCGGTGGCGAGGTTTGTATGACCAGCCCCGATCACCACTCGGGTACTGAGCGCTTGGCGGAAGTGATCGAGAAATGCGGCTTTACTGACGATCAAATCATCGTCAACGTGCAGGGCGATGAGCCTTTGATCCCGCCGGTTATAGTCCGCCAGGTGGCCGAAAATCTCGCGTCTTGCGAGGCTGGAATGGCGACGTTGGCCGTGCCAATCGAAACCGCCGAAGAGGCGTTTAACCCGAATGCCGTCAAAGTGGTGATGGATGCACAGGGCTATGCGCTCTATTTCTCGCGCGCCACGATTCCGTGGGATCGCGAACGCTTTGCCCAATCGAAAGCAAGCATCGGTGACAGCCTGCTGCGCCATATCGGCATTTATGCCTACCGTGCCGGATTTGTGCGCCGCTACGTGAGCTGGCAGCCCAGTCAGCTTGAGCAGATCGAACTGCTGGAACAGCTCCGCGTGCTGTGGTACGGCGAAAAAATTCATGTTGCGGTGGCAAAAGCCATTCCGAGCGTGGGCGTTGATACGCCAGAAGATTTGCAGCGCGTGCGGGACTGCATTAAAAACTGATTATTCTGTCGGCCAGATCACTCTGGCCGCTTCATTTCTTGCTCCTTTATCTCCATTTTATTGATCTGCGTTGAAGAATTTCATTGTCTACCGTTCAATGATGTAGGGTGCGTTTCCTTAATCTAGAGGATTTTGCCCAATGGAGCAGTTGCGTGCCGAATTGAGTGTGGTGCTGGGTGAATCAATCGGTCGCCTGGAGCGTGTCAGCGAGCAGCCTTATGCACATATGTATTCGCTGTATGATCAACAGGATCACGCGATTCCGTTGATGGCGAAAAGCTTTGTTTGTGAGGGGATCGCGCAGCAGGAGGCTTATAAGCTCTCCATGTTGGCCCGCGAAGGGGACATTCGTCTGCCGACGGTTTATGGCATGGTGTACAGCCACCAATCCCCCTATAAAGAGATTTTGCTGATCGAGCGCCTGCGCGGCGTCTCGGTTGAAGCACCCACGCGAACCCCCGATCGCTGGGACATGCTGATGGACCAGATCATCGACGGTGTATTGGCTTGGCACCGTATCGATAGCCACGGCTGTGTCGGTACGGTAGACAGCACTCAGGAAAATGATTGGTTCTGCTGGTATCAGCAGCGTGTTGAAGTGCTGTGGTCAACGCTCAGTAATCTCAACTCGCCGCTGTTCACCATGGCCGATCGCCGTCTGCTTTATCGCACGCGAGAAGCGCTGCCCAATTTATTTGCCAGTTTTGACGATCCTTGCGTGTTGGTGCACGGCAATCTTTCGCTGCGCAGCATGCTGAAAGATGCCAAAACCGATCAACTGTTGGCGATGCTCAATCCTGGGATGATGCTGTGGGCACCACGGGAGTATGAGCTGTTCAGGCTGTGCGAAGCTGGGATGCCGGATCAGTTGCTGTTTCGCTATCTGCAACGCGCACCAGTGGCAGAGTTGTTCCTGGTGCGTCGCTGGCTGTATGCGGTGTGGGAAGCGGTGGGCCGGATGATTCACACCGGCAAGCTGGATCGCATGCTGTTCGATCAGGCGGCAAAACAGTTGCTGCCCTGGCTTGCCGATTAATTACTGCGAGTCTGACACCGTTTCGTGATCCCCTTTTAGTTGCTGCCACAGGCTGCCAAGGGTTTCATACACCGCACGCTCACTGTGGCCGAGGAATATTGAAGATGGCATGACCCGATCCCAAATATTTAACGGTGAACTGATCGCCAGTTGGTTGGCCGGAGCCGGGATCGGGTGTAACCCTTGGGCTTCGAAAAAACGCATCGCGCGCGGTAGATGGTTAGCAGAAGTCACCAGAATAAAGGGTTTCTCTCCCACTAACTTAGCCACTTGCGCGGCTTCTTGTTCCGTATCCAACGGGCGATCCAGAATCACGATATCGCGGTGTGGCACCCCTAGGCTTTCAGCCACGCGCGCTGCGGTGGCGGCATTGCTCAAGGTATTGGCCCCGCGAGCGCCGGTAAACACCATCTTGCTACCGGGATGAGAGAGGTATAGCCTGACACCTTCTGTGACCCGCGGTAGGCTGTTGCCGATCAGGTTTGAACTCGGTGCCCAGTCTGGGTTGAAAGTGTAACCACCGCCCAGCACCACGATATAATCAACCCGATCGTCGCCCCGGTAAGTGACATAGTGGGATTCGAGCGGCCGCAGTAAACGATCGGCTACCGGTTGCAGGCTTAAAAGCAGTAAAAACAGCCAACTCAGGCTCAAAATCGCTTTGCCACTTTTTTGCCAGCGGGTAAACCACAGCAGCAGTAGCGCCAATCCCATCAGCAAAAGCAGGGCGGGTAACGGCATAAACAGGTTGCCGATGAACTTTTTCAGATTAAACAGCATCAAAAATCAGGTCCTTTTGGGCGAAAAAACGACATCTGGGCGTAATCACGCCGCAAGAAGATTCATTCTAAGCCAGTCTGTGCCAAAATAGCAGGTTTGAATGGGCTGGTGCTTTGTCTCAAGCCAAGATGAAATCAGCGGAGCCGTTGTCCATGCAGGATCGCAATTTTGACGATATTGCGGAGAAGTTTGCGCGTAATATTTACGGCACGACCAAGGGGAAAATCCGCCAGGCGGTGGTTTGGCAGGATCTGACCACGCTGTTGGCGCAATTGCCGCAGCGCCGGCTGCGCATTCTGGACGCTGGCGGTGGCGAAGGCCATATGGCCTGCCAGTTGGCAGAATTAGGACATCAGGTGTTGTTGTGCGATCTTTCTGGTGAGATGATCCAACGCGCCGCGCTGCTGGCAGAGCAGAAAGGTGTGAGCCAGAACATGCAATTTATACAAAGTTCGGCGCAAGACATCGGGCAACACTTGGAACAGCCGGTTGATCTGATATTGTTCCATGCGGTTTTGGAGTGGATCGCCGAGCCACAGGCGGCATTGGCGGCGCTGTTCGACTGCCTGTTACCGGGAGGGGCGCTGTCGCTGATGTTCTTCAATGCCAATGGCCTGTTGATGCGCAACGTAGTGCTGGGGAATTTCCAACTGGTGGATCCCGAGGTTCGCAGGCGCCGCAAGCGCTCTTTGTCGCCACAGTACCCACATAGTCCACCGCAGGTGTACGCGTGGTTGGAACAGTTGGGGATGCAGATTTCAGGGAAAACCGGCGTGAGGGTTTTCCATGACTATCTGCAAATTAGGCAATTACAGACACAAAAATTTGAAGAGCTACTGGCGCTTGAACAGCTTTATTGCCGGCAGGAGCCGTATGTGAGTTTGGGTCGCTATATTCACGTCATGGCGCATAAACCAAACCTGAAGGACGAACTATGAGTGAATTTTCCCAGACAGTACCCGAATTGGTTGCCTGGGCACGGAAAAATGATTTCTCTATTTCGCTCCCCACTGAGCGTCTTGCGTTCCTGCTGGCTATAGCCACGTTAAATGGCGAACGGCTGGACGGTGAGATGAGTGAAGGTGAGCTGGTTGATGCATTTCGCCATGTCAGTAAAGGTTTTGAACAGACGCATGAAACGGTGGCCATTCGCGCCAACAATGCGATCAACGATATGGTGCGCCAGCGCCTGTTGAACCGTTTTATCAGCGAACTGGCGGATGGTAATGCCATCTACCGCCTGACGCCGTTGGGCATCGGCATTACCGATTATTACATCCGCCAGCGTGAGTTTTCGACCCTGCGCCTTTCCATGCAACTGTCTATCGTGGCGGAAGAGCTCAAGCGCGCCGCCGACGCCGCCGAAGAGGGCGGTGATGATTTCCACTGGCACCGTAA
>Ga0114969_10003721_pt1 | contig 12223 bp, 12 predicted proteins | sample M_130807_MF_Meta_FD_87316 | JGI IMG/M metagenome (GOLD analysis project Ga0114969, IMG submission 87316) | Freshwater microbial communities from Lake Montjoie, Canada to study carbon cycling - M_130807_MF_MetaG | ecosystem: Environmental > Aquatic > Freshwater > Lake | place: Lake Montjoie...
CACGGCGTCACGCGCACCGCGCTGGCTGCAGGCGATCGGTGCCAAGCCCATGCCGCTGGGTCTGGACCTGCGCGGCGGACTCTACCTGCTTTACGAAGTCGACCTCAGCGACACGATCACGCAGCTGCTGACCTCTTACGAACAGGCGTTCCGCCGTACCCTGGTCGAGAACAAAATCACCTTCGGCGAAACGTCCGTGCTGCCAGCCGTGAACGGCCAGCCGCCGAACACGGTGCGTATCGCCGTGCCTGCCGGCACGCCCGCCGAGACGGTCCGTGCTGCACTGGCTCGCGCCAACAGCGATCTGGCCTTCACTGTGGGTGCCGGTACCGAGGGCGACTCGGTCATCGACATGGTCCTGACCCCTAAGCAGATCACTGACCGGCAGGACTATGCGATCCAGCAAAACCGCGTCACGCTTGAAAACCGCATCAACGAACTGGGCGTCAGCGAGAGCGTGGTTCAGCAGCAGGGCAAGACCCGCCTGAACGTGCAGCTGCCCGGCAAGAGCAATGCGGCGGAAGTGAAGGACGTGCTGGGCAAGGTCGCGACGCTGGAGTTCCGGCTCGAAGACTGGCAGAACAACGCCTATGAAGCGCAGCAGCGCGGGCGCGCGCCGCTGGGCTCCAAGCTGTACAAGAGTCAGGACGGTCAGCCCGTGCTGCTCAAGCGCGACCTGATCGCCACTGGCGACCAGCTGACCACGGCCAGCTCGGCGGTCGGCAACCAGGGACCCGAGGTCAACATCCAGCTCAACGGCACGGCAGCCGACTCGATGCTGCGCGCCACGCGCGTCAGCGTCGGCAAGCGCATGGCCATCGTCTACATCGAGAAGACCCGCAAGGAAGAGATCGTCAATGGCCAGAAGGTGGAGCGACCGGTAACCACCGAGAAGATCATCAGCCTGGCGACCATCCAGAGCGTGCTGAGCAACAACTTCCGCATCACCGGACTGTCTTCGGCCGAGTCGCGCGAGCTGGCGTTGCTGCTGCGTTCCGGTTCGCTGGTGGCGCCGATCTACATCGTGCAGGAGAGCGTCATCGGCGCGAGCCTCGGTCAGGACAACATCGACAAGGGCGTGCGTGCACTGATCCTGGGCATGGGCCTCGTGTTCGCCTTCATGGCGATCTACTACCGCACGTTCGGCTGGATCGCCAACCTGGTGCTCCTGTCCAACATCGTGCTGCTTGCTGCCCTGATGTCGATGATCCGCTCGGCCCTGTCATTGCCCGGCATCGCCGGCATGGTCCTGACGGTCGGCATGGCGGTGGACGCCAACATCCTGATCTACGAGCGCATCCGTGAGGAAGTGCGCAATGGCATTTCGCCGCAGGCAGCGATTCGTGCCGGCTTCGACAAGGCCTGGTCGGCGATCCTTGATTCCAACGTCACCACGCTGATCGCGGGTCTGGTGTTGTGGATCTTCGGCACCGGCGCCATCCGCGGCTTCGCCGTGGTACTGACCTTCGGCATCATCACCTCGATGTTCACGGCCATCATGGGCTCGCGCGCGCTGGTGACACTGATGTACGGTGGCGCCAAGCGCGTCGAAAAGCTTTCCATCTAGTCCGCAACGACACACCAGGAAACGAACATGGAGTTCTTTCACAAGGTCAGCAACGTCCCGTTCATGCGGCAGCGGAAGCTGTGGTACGCGGTGTCTGCTGCGCTGATCATTGCCTCGCTGGTGTCGCTCGCGACCCGCGGCCTGAATTTCGGCGTCGACTTCACCGGCGGCACCACGGTCCAGGTGCGCTTCCCCGGCACGGCCAACGTGCAGGCCGTCGCAGAGGCGATCACGCGCGCCGGCTACGCCGATCCGACAGTCAGCAACTTCGGCACCGTTCGCGACGTTCTGGTCCGTCTGCCCCCGCAGACCCAGACCGCCGAGCAGTTGCGTGCCAACATCGAGCAGGCCATGCAGTCGTTGGACAAGTCTGCCGAGATACTGCAGATCGAAAACGTCGGCGCGCAGGTCGGCGCCGAACTGCGCGCCAGTGCGTGGCAGTCGCTGCTGGCCACGATGCTGCTGATCGGCCTCTACCTGCTGTTCCGCTTCCACACCTGGCGCCTGTCGCTGGGCGCCGTGGTGGCGGCCATGCATGACCCGATCATCGTGGCGGGCTTCTTCTCGTGGACGCGCATCACCTTCGATCTGCCCACGGTATCGGCGCTGCTGGCCGTCATCGGCTATTCGCTGAACGACACCGTCGTGGTGTTCGACCGTATCCGCGAGCGATTCCATGCCGCCCGGCGCCTGCCGCCTGACCAGATCATGGACCAGTCGATCAACCAGACGCTGTCGCGAACGCTGATCACCAGCGGCGCAACCTTTGTCGTCGTGCTGGTGCTGCTGGTGTTCGGCGGCGCGGCGCTGCTCGGGTTCTCCTCCGCGCTGGTGGTGGGCATCCTGGTCGGCACGTATTCCTCGATCTACGTTGCCAGTGCCATCGCCCTGGATTGCGGCCTGAAGGCAGAGCACCTGCTGCCCACGGCCGTGAAGCACCCGGTCGACGATCTGCCCTAGCAATCACCTGCCGGTGCGGACCGCCGCGCCGGAGCGGAAGGGGTCGCGATGATTGAACTGCTGTCCGATCCGAATGCCTGGCTGGCCTTCCTGACGCTGGCGGCCCTCGAGATCGTACTGGGCATCGACAACATCATCTTCCTGTCGATCCTTGTCGGCGGCCTGCCCGAGGCGCAGCGTCGCAGTGCTCGCTCCTTCGGGCTGGCGCTGGCGATGGTTACGCGCATTGCGCTGCTGTTCTCGATCGTCTGGCTCACGCGGCTCACGGCCCCCTGGCTCAGCATCGCCGGCATGGAGTTCTCCGGTCGGGACATGGTTCTGGCGGGTGGCGGCCTGTTCCTGCTGGCAAAGAGCGTCAGCGAAATCCACGGTACGCTCGAGGGTGCGCACGAGCATGCACCGTCGAAGGTGGCCTCAAGCTATGTTTCGGTGGTACTGCAGATCGCGATCATCGACATTGTGTTCTCGCTCGACTCGGTGTTTACCGCCGTCGGCATGGCGAACCAGATACCGGTGATGGTGGCCGCCATCATCGTGGCGGTGCTGGTCATGATGTGGCTGTCGGGCCCGATTTCGGCCTTCGTCGACCGTCACCCGACCGTCAAGGTGCTGGCCTTGAGCTTCCTGATCCTGGTGGGCGTCGCGCTCATCGGCGAGTCCATCAAGGTGCATGTGCCCAAGGCCATGCTCTACTTTGCAATGGCCTTCTCGGTGGTTGTCGAGATGATCAACATCACGTTGCGCAAGCGACTGGATGCACGGCGCGCGCGGCTCGCGTCCAGCGACGGCGGCAGCCCGGGCCATTAGGCCACTTCCGGATACTTCGCTGCAGGCAAGTCAGTTGGCCGGCCGGCGGGGCGCCGTCTATACTCCGGCGGGATTGCCACCGGTGCTCAGCGGCTCACAGGAAATAACATGAACAAGCGTTTCTCGGTGCTTCTTCCCGTCATGGCGGGCGTCACACTGCTGCTTGCGGCCTGCAGCCAGTCCGGTTCGCCGGGTGCGGCAGGTGTCGCTGACACAATCAAGATCGGCGAGTTTGCCTCGCTGACCGGCAAGGAAGCGGCCTTCGGCCAGTCCTCGCACAAGGGCACGCTGCTGGCCATCGAGGAACTGAATGCTGCCGGCGGAGTGCTCGGCAAGCGCATCGACTTCATCTACGAGGACAATCGCAGTTCGCCGGGCGAGTCCGCCACCATTGCCAAGAAACTGATCACCCGCGACCGGGTCGTCGCGCTGCTGGGCGAGGTTGCCTCGGGCCGCTCGCTCGAGGCTGCGCCGATCGCGCAGTCCAGCCAGGTGCCGATGATTTCCCCGTCCTCGACCAATCCCAAGGTGACCGAGACCGGTGACTACATCTTCCGCGTCTGCTTCACCGATCCGTTCCAGGGCCAGCTGCTCTCCGGATTCGCCAGGCAGACGCTCAAGGCCCAGAAGATTGCGATCTTCGCCGATGTATCCGCGCCCTACAGCATGGGCCTCGCGCAGTATTTCCGCGAGCCGTTTGTTGCCGGGGGCGGGCAGGTGGTTGCCGAGCAGAAGTACACCGGCGGCGACAAGGACTTCAAGGCACAGCTGACCGCCATCAAGGCCCAGAATCCCGACGCCATCATGGTGCCTGGCTACTACACCGACGTTGGCCTGATCGTTGCGCAGGCGCGGCAGCTGGGTATCAAGGTGCCGATGTTCGGCGGCGATGGGTGGGAAGCGCCCGAGCTGATCCAGATTGCCGGCACTGCGCTTGAAGATACCTACTACTCCACGCACTTCTCACCCGAGAACAGCGACCCTGTGGTGCAGAAGTTTGTTGCCGCGTACAAGGCCAAGTTCAATGGCGAGACGCCGGATGCGATGGCGGCCCTGGGTTATGACTCGGCCATGGTTCTGGCCGACGCGATTCGCCGCGCCGGCACTACCGATGGTCCGAAGCTCCGCGATGCCATTGCCGCGACGAAGGGCTATGCCGGCGTCACCGGCGCCACGACGCTTGATGCGCAGCGCAACGCCAGCAAGCCGGCAGTGATCATCACGGTCAAGGACGGCAAGTTCAAGTACCTGGAAACCGTCGCGCCCTGAAGCCGCCGTACGCCGTACCGTGACGGAGTTTCTGCAGCAGCTGGTGAACGGCCTGTCCCTGGGCGCGATCTATGCGTTGATCGCCCTCGGCTACACCATGGTGTACGGCGTGCTGCGCTTCATCAACTTCGCGCACAGTGACGTGTTCATGGTTGGCGCGTTCGCCGGTTACTACATCGGTCGCCAGCTGCCACCTGAAACGCTCGGCGGCGGGCTGGTGGCACTGGTCGGCGGGATGCTCGCCTGTGCGCTGCTGGGTGTCGTGATCGAGAAGCTGGCATACCGGCCGCTGCGCGGCCGCTCGACGCTGACCGTGCTGATCACGGCCATCGGCGTTTCGCTGTTGCTGCAGAATCTCGGTCAGCGGGTGTTCGGCGCGAACCCGCGCTCGTTTCCGCAGCTCTTCCCGAGCCATGAGTTTCACTTCGACGGAATGGTCATCTCCAGCGCGCAGCTGGCGGTTTTCATCGTCACGCTGTTGCTGCTCTTCGCGCTGCGCTGGATTGTCATGAGTACGCGTATCGGTACGGCGATGCGTGCGCTCTCGTTCAATCCCACCGCTGCATCGCTGGTGGGCATCAACAACGACTTCGTGATCTCCTGCACCTTCGCGCTTGGTTCGGCGCTGGCCGGTGCGGGTGGCATCCTGTATGCGCTGAACTATCCGTCCATCGATCCGCTCATGGGCACGCTCCCCGGGCTCAAGGCCTTCGTTGCGGCAGTGCTCGGCGGCATTGGCAACATTCCCGGTGCTGCCGCGGGTGGATTGCTGCTGGGGCTGATCGAGACTGTCGTGGTCGCGCTCGGCGGCTCCACCTATCGTGACGCCGTCGCCTTCGGCGTACTGATCCTTATTCTGTTGCTGCGTCCAGGCGGACTGCTCGGCCGGTTGCAGACGGAGAAGGTGTGAGACTGCCACAAGCGCAAGGGTGGCTGCTGCTGGCGCTGGTCGCCAGCGCGGTGCTGTCCTGGTTTACGCCGTCTTTCAATCCATATTTCCTCGACGTGGCGATGTCCTGTGGCATCAACATCACGCTGGCCGTGAGCCTGAATCTGATCAATGGCTATACCGGCCAGTTCTCGCTGGGCCATGCGGGTTTCATGGCCGTCGGGGCGTATACGGCGGCAATGCTGACGACGGCCGCCAGCAGCTGGCTGCTGCCGATGCTGGGCGGGCAGACGGGTCTGCTGTTTCTGGTGGCGCTGGTGGCCGGAGGGCTCGTGGCTGCGCTGGCTGGAATGCTGGTCGGCGTGCCTTCGCTGCGCCTCAAGGGCGACTATCTTGCCATCGTCACGCTGGGCTTCGGCGAGATCATCCGCGTGATACTGCAGAACATCGACGCCGTCGGCGGGCCCCGTGGACTGATCGGCATCCCGGACTACACCAACCTGTTTGCCACGTTCGCGCTGGTGTCGGTGACGGTCTATGCCATCTGGGCAATGATCCACTCCACCTATGGCCGCGGCTTCATTGCAGTCGCGGACGACGAGATCGCCGCCGAGGCGATGGGCATCAATAGCACGCGCTACAAGATCCGCGCCTTTGTCGTGGGTGCCTTCTACGCCGGTGTGGCCGGTGGCGTGTATGCGCACTTCAAGAGTTACATCGCCCCCCAGGGCTTCGGCTTCGACAAGTCCATCGAGATCGTGGTCATGGTGATCCTTGGCGGCATGGGCAACATGCCGGGTGTGATCATCGCCGCGGTGCTGCTGACGATATTGTCCGAGACGCTCCGCCAGTTCGGTGACTTCCGCATGATCCTGTACTCGCTGCTGATCATCGTGCTGATGATCGCGCGGCCGCAGGGGCTGTTCCGCTTGCGCCGCAATCAGGCTGGTCGCTGACATGGCCGCGCCGCTGCTGGAAATCGACGACTGTTCGATCCGCTTTGGCGGACTGATGGCTGTGTCCGGGCTCACGGCACAGGTCGGCGAGCGCGAGCTGGTGGCCCTGATCGGCCCCAACGGCGCCGGCAAGACCACCGTTTTCAACCTCATCACCGGCGTCTATCGGCCGACTGCCGGCGCCATCCGTTTCGGGGGCAGGTCGCTGGCCGACCTGCGGCCGTTCCAGATTACGGCTTGCGGCATTGCCCGCACCTTCCAGAACATCCGCCTCTTCCCGGGGTTGAGCGTCTTTGACAACGTGCGGGTGGCGTTCCACCTGCACCTGCAGCAGGGCCCGTGGCAATCGTTGCTGCGTGCAAAGTCTTTCCGCGAGGAGGAGCGCAGGCTCACTGAACGCACCCTCGAGTTGCTGGAGCTCTTCGACCTGGCGCGCGTGCGTGACGAGCCGGCAAAGAGCCTGCCGTACGGCAGCCAGCGACGGCTGGAGATCGTGCGCGCACTGGCCACGGGGCCGAAGCTTCTGCTGCTCGATGAACCCGCTGCCGGCATGAATCCCACCGAGAAGGCGGAGCTGACGCGACTGATCCGCTTCGTGAAAGAGCGCTTCCAGATCGCGGTGCTGCTGGTGGAGCACGACATGCAGGTGGTGATGCAGATCTGCGAGCGCATCGTGGTGCTGGATCACGGCACCAAGATCGCCGATGGCACCCCGGCCGAGGTGCGCGCCGATCCACGCGTGATCGAAGCCTACCTGGGTGGTGAGGTGGAACGTGCTTGAGCTGCGTGACCTGACGGTCAGCTATGGCGCCATCCGTGCACTGCACGGTGTGTCGCTGAGCGTGCCTGACGGCAGCATTGTGACGCTGATTGGCAGCAACGGGGCCGGCAAGAGCACCACGTTGCACACGATCTCGGGTTTGGTAAAGCCGCAGTCCGGCAGCATCACGTATGCGGGCGAGCGCATCGATGGCCTGGCTGCGCACCATATCGTCGCGCGTGGGTTGGCTCATGTGCCCGAGGGGCGCATGGTGTTTGCCAACCTGACCGTTCTCGAGAACCTGATGATGGGCGCCTACCTGCAGCGTGACCGCAATGTGATCCGGCGCGAACTGGAGCTGGTATATGCGACCTTCCCGCGGCTTCAGGAGCGCGCGGAACAGGTGGCGGGCACGCTCTCCGGCGGCGAGCAGCAGATGCTGGCCATTGGCCGCGCATTGATGTCGCGGCCCAAATGCCTGCTGATGGACGAACCGTCGCTGGGCATCGCGCCGCTGCTGGTGAAGGCCATCTTCGAAAAGATCGTCGAGATCAACCGCAGCCAGGGCATTACCATCCTGCTGGTGGAGCAGAATGCCAATCTGGCGCTGGAGATTTCCAGTTTCGGGTATGTGCTGGAAACCGGGCGCATCATCCTGCAGGACGAGGCGGAAAAACTGCGGCAGGATCCCAAAGTGCGCAGCGCCTATCTGGGCGGCTGAGCACGGCACCGCAGGGACCTCAGCTGCGCAAGCTTGCGGGCAGCAGCGGGGCGAAAGCGGCCACCATCGCGTCATAGACGCGCGGCGTGCCGGCGATGATATTGCCGCTGTTGTCGTAATCGCCGCCGCTGAGCGTGCCGATGCGGCCGCCGGCCTCGACGATCAGGAGCTTGCCTGCTGCGGTGTCCCACGGCTGCAGGCCGACTTCCCAGAATCCATCGACGCGACCTGCCGCCACATAGGCCAGGTCCAGGGCTGCCGAGCCGGGCCGGCGCACGCCGGCAGACTGCTGCATCATCACGCGCAGCATCGCGATGTAGGCTTCCAGGTGTTCGTCCGTGGAGCGGTACGGAAAGCCGGTGGCGAGCAGGCTGCCTTCAAGGCCGCGCGCCTTGCTGACGCGTATCCGGCGATTGTCCATCTGCGCGCCGCCACCGCGTACCGCGGTGAAAAGCTCCTGTCGCATGACATCGTAGACCACCGCGATCTCGCCCTGGCCCTGCTGCTCGCAGGCGATGGACACTGCAAAGGTGGGCACGCCATGGAGGAAGTTGGTGGTGCCGTCCAGCGGATCGACAACCCAGCAGACGTCATGCTGGCCCCGGGCGCCGCTTTCCTCGGCAAGGATGGCATGGTGCGGGTAGTACTGGTGGATGGTCTCGATGATGGCCTGTTCGGCGTTGCGGTCCACCTCGCTGACGAAGTCGTTGCGGCCCTTGCTGGCCACCTCGATGCTTTCGAGCCGGGGGAGGCTCCGGGCGATGATTTCGCCGGCGCGCCGGGCGGCACGGACGGCAATGGTCAGTAGTGGATGCATGGTAAACAGCAAGTCGGCTTTGACGGCCGCGTAGAATATCAGAATGAGCGCTCATTCCGTCCGCATCGTCCTGGTCGACAGCTCCCATCCCGGCAATATCGGAGCGGTGGCCCGTGCCATGAAGAACATGGGCCTGCACGAGCTGGTGCTGGTGCGCCCGAAGGTCTTCCCCCACGAGGAGGCCACTGCCCGTGCTTCCGGTGCGGATGACGTGCTCGCCGCGGCGCGTGTCGTGCCGACGGTGGCCGAGGCGCTGCAGGGCACGGGGTTCGTCCTGGCCACCACCTCGCGAGCACGCGACCAGTACTTCCGCAACCTCGACGTCCGTGAGGCCGCACAACGCGCGGTGGCCGAGTGTGCCAGCGCGCCCGTGGCCGTCCTGTTCGGGGCCGAGCGCACGGGCCTCACCAACGACGATGTCCAGGCGGCGCATGCGCTGTTGCGGATTCCGACCGGCAGCGACTACGCGTCGCTGAACCTGGCCATGGCGGTGCAGATCGTCGCCTACGAATTGCTGCGTGCGCGCAGCGACGTGGCTGCGCCTTCGCTGCGTGACCAGCCGCTGGCGACGCCCGAGTCGATGGAGAGCATGTATGGCCATCTCGGGCAGGTCATGGAGCTGGTCGATTTTCGCGATCGCACGCGCAGTGGCACCAACCTGATGAGTCGCATGCGTCGCCTGCTGCAGCGAGCCGAGCTGGACATCAACGAGGTGAACATCCTGCGCGGGTTCTTCACCGCCATCGAGCAGCGTCGACGCCGCGCCGGCGAGCAGAGCAACACGCGTCACGAGACGGAGGCGGGGACGGGGGAGTCATGACTGCTCCGCTGTACTTCGACTACGCTGCCACCACGCCGCTGGATCCGCGCGTTGCGGATGCGATGCGCCCATGGCTGGGCAGTCAGTTCGGCAATGCGGGTTCCACGCATGCCTATGGCGAGCAGGCGCGGGCAGCCACCGAGGAGGCGCGTGCGGCAGTGGCAGCGTTGGTGGGCGCTGCGGCACGCGAGATCGTGTTCACCTCCGGGGCCACCGAAGCCGACAATCTCGCCATTCTCGGCCTGGCGCGCGGCCTGCGCGCGCAGCCGGGAGGCCGGTGGGCACACCTGGTCAGCGCCCGCACCGAGCACAAGGCGGTACTCGATCCACTGCGGCAGCTGGCGCGCGAGGGGCATGCAGTGACCTGGCTCGATCCCGACAACAACGGTGTGGTGTCGGTGGAGGCAGTGGCCTCGGCGCTGCGACCGGACACCGCGCTGGTGTCGCTGATGCACGTGAACAACGAAATCGGCGTCATCCAGGACATTGCGGCTGTCGGTGCGCTGTGCCGCGCACGAGGCATTGCCCTGCACGTGGATGCGGCCCAGAGTGTTGGCCGCATTCCGGTCGACGTTGGCGCTCTGCAGGTGGATCTGCTGTCGGTGTCAGCGCACAAGTTCTATGGCCCTCAGGGTTGCGGTGCGTTGTATGTACGTACGCCCTGGCGGGCGTTGCTGCAGCCTCTGCAGTTCGGCGGCGGGCAGGAGCGCGGCTTGCGCTCAGGAACGCTGCCGGTGCACCAGCTCGTGGGGCTGGGTGCTGCCGCACGTATTGCAGCGCGTGAGCAGCATGACGAGGCCACGCGCTTGCTGGCATTGCGCGAGCGGCTCTATGCCGGCATTGCTTCGCTCGGTGGCGTGATGCTCAATGGAGCGGGCGCGGCGCGTGTCCCAGGCATCCTCAACCTGTCCTTCGCGGGAGTCCACGGCGAGGCACTGGTTGCCAGCCTCGCAGAGCTGGCACTGTCGACCAGCGCTGCCTGCAATGCCGACAGCGATGAGACTTCCTACGTGCTTCGCGCCATCGGCCGCGAGCTCTGGCTGGCCCAGGCGTCTGTGCGTCTGAGTCTCGGCCGATTCACCACCACGGAACATGTCGACGCCGCCATCGCCGCGCTGCATCGCGAAGTGCCGCGCCTCCGGGCTGTAGCCGATTTCCATGACGGAGGTGAGGCGGGCTGGGGTGTTGGGGAGGCGGGCGAGGGCGCTGCCGGCACCCGGGTTCGCTGGCAGCTGCGCTGCGTGGAGGGCCGGGTGGTCGAGGCGCGGTATCGGGCATTTGCGTCGGCTCCGGTGCTCTCTGTCTGCGAGTGGCTCGCGGACAGCCTGCGCGGGCGCTCGCTGGCCGCCGGCCTGCCGGGTACCCCCGTCGACTGGACATACCAGTGCGCCGTTCCGGTGGAACAGCTCGGGCGGCTGCTGACGGTCGAGGATGCCCTGAGGGCCGCCTGGGAGGCGGCAGGGTCCGGGCGGCTGTCGTCCGGCGCTCGCTTGCCCGCGTAAAACTCCCGTCGCGGCAAGGCCTTAGGGGCGGAACCGGATCCTGACTTTCGGCTATACTTGGGGGATGGCTATCTCCCTGACCGAATCGGCCGCGGCGCGCGTGCGCGCCCATCTTGCCCAGCGTGGTCGCGGGCTGGGTCTGCGCCTGGGCGTCAAGGAGACTGGCTGCTCCGGTTTCAGCTACGTCGTCGACTACGCGGACGACTCGCGTCCCGATGATCGCGTGTTCGAGGATCGGGGCATCAAGGTATTCGTTGACCCGCACAGCCTGGAGTTCATCGATGGCACACGCGTCGATTTTGTGCGCCAGGGATTGAACGAGTCGTTCCAATTCGAGAATCCGAACGTCAAGGCCGAGTGTGGCTGCGGCGAAAGTTTCACTGTCTAGTTCTTCAAACCCATTTCAGGAGTCGTATCGCATGGCGCTCGAGCGCACCTTTTCAATCGTCAAGCCCGATGGCGTGGCCCGTAACCTGATCGGCGAAATCTACAGCCGTTTCGAGAAGGCGGGTCTGCGTGTCGTCGCCTCGCGCATGTTGCAGATGTCGCAGACCGAGGCCGAGGGCTTCTATGCCGTGCATCGTGAACGTCCGTTCTTCAAGGATCTGGTCCGCTACATGACGTCCGGACCGGTCGTGGTTCAGGTGCTCGAAGGCGAGAACGCGGTGCTGAAGAACCGCGAGATCATGGGCGCCACCGATCCCAAGAAGGCTGCGCCTGGCACCATCCGCGCAGATCTGGCCCAGAGCATTGAGGCCAACACCGTGCACGGCTCGGATGCCCCCGAAACCGCTGCCCAGGAAATCGCGTACTTCTTCCGTGGCACGGAGATATGTCCGCGCGGCTGAACCTGCTCGGGCTGACGCGCACGGAGCTGGAGGCGCTATGCGCCGACATGGGCTCCAAGCCCTTCCGTGCGCGTCAGTTGATGAACTGGATCTACAAGCGCGGCGTTGGCGACATCGCCGCGATGAGTGACCTGGCCAAGGACTTCCGTGCGCAGCTGGCGGAGCGCGCCGAGGTGCGTGTGCCGGATATCGTCACCATGCAGCGTTCCAGCGACGGCACCTGCAAGTGGGTGCTGCGCGCCGATGCCTCGCAGGCCTTCGAGATGGTCTACATCCCGGAATCCGACCGCGGCACGCTGTGCGTCTC
>Ga0114969_10003722_pt1 | contig 12221 bp, 13 predicted proteins | sample M_130807_MF_Meta_FD_87316 | JGI IMG/M metagenome (GOLD analysis project Ga0114969, IMG submission 87316) | Freshwater microbial communities from Lake Montjoie, Canada to study carbon cycling - M_130807_MF_MetaG | ecosystem: Environmental > Aquatic > Freshwater > Lake | place: Lake Montjoie...
AACAGGTAGTGCTTCAGATCGAAATCCTTCAACAGCATCTTGGTATGGAAAATGTTTTCCTGATACACGTTCACATCCATCATGTGGTACAGCGACTTCATATCTTCCGACATAAAGTTCTGGATCGAATTGATCTCATGATCGATGTAGTGTTTTATGCCGTTCACATCGCGGGTAAAGCCGCGCACGCGGTAATCCATGGTGACGATGTCGGATTCCAACTGGTGGATCAGGTAGTTCAGCGCTTTGAGCGGCGAAATTACCCCACAGGTAGAGACTTCAATATCGGCGCGGAAGGTGCACAGGCCGCCTTCGGGATGGCTTTCCGGGTAGGTATGAACGCAGATGTGGCTCTTATCCAGGTGCGCGACCACCGTTTTCGGCAGCGGGCCAGGATGTTCCGAGGTATCGACATCTTTAGGGTCGACCGGCTCCTCGCTCACCAGAATAGTGACGCTGGCACCCTGCGGTTCATAATCCTGACGCGCGATATTCAGAATATTGGCGCCAATGATCGAGCAGGTTTCGCTGAGGATCTCGGTCAGGCGGTTGGCGTTGTATTGCTCGTCAATGTAGGCGATATAGCCATCGCGGTCATCCGCGGTTTTGGCATAGCAAATATCGTAAATACAAAAACTCAGGCTCTTGGTCAGGTTGTTAAAGCCGTGCAGTTTTAGCTTATGCAATTGGGTTCACCTTCCTTATCTTCTCGCTCATACCCATCGCCCTTCGCGATACAGGGGTGTTGGCTACTCTCACTCGCCCGAATCACTTACCTCGTGTAAGCTCATCGGGACTCGTTCGATCGCCGCCTACCTGCATCTCGAAGTAACTTGGGTACTACGTGAAACGTTCAGTGCGTTGAGCAAATACTGTGGCAGAGCGAAGCTGCCCACGTGAATTGCCGGGTTGTAGTAGCGGCAGTGTAAATTACTTTGAGCCACGCGCTGTTGCAGCGTAGCCACATCAAGCTGACGCAGTGCCGGGTTCTGGCTCGCCCAGGCAAAGGTCATGATACCGCCGTAATAGGTCGGGATCGCCGCCTGGTAGAAGCTGACATCGCTGAAATATTGGCTCAGTTTGGTATGGCTGTTGATCGCTTCATCCTGTTGCAGGAAGCAGACGCCGTTTTGAGCCACAAAGATACCTCCTTCATTCAGGCAGCGTGCGCAACCTTCATAAAACGCAGAGGTAAACAGACTCTCGCCAGGGCCGATTGGGTCGGTGCAATCAGAGATGATCACATCAAATTTTTTCAGCAGTCTGGGTCACAAAGTTGACGCCGTCATCGATCACCAGCTTGAAACGCGGATCGTCATAGGCACCGGCATGGTGATTCGGCAAGTACTGGCGGCAGAACTCGACGACACCGGCGTCGATCTCGACCATGGTGATCTGCTCAACACCAGTATGGCGGCTGACTTCGCGCAGCATGCCGCCATCGCCACCGCCGATGATCAGCACTTTCTTCGCCTGACCGTGCGCTAATAACGGCACGTGGGTCATCATTTCATGATAAATAAATTCGTCGCGTTCGGTGGTTTGCACCACACCGTCGAGCGCCATCACGCGCCCCAGCACCGGGTTTTCGAAGATCACCAGGTCCTGATGCCCGGTTTTTTCACGGAACAACACTTTCTCCACCGAGAAGTACTGGCCGAAGTTGGCATGTAACGTCTCGTACCAAATATCTTTCTGGGTCATGTTCGGGAAACTCCGTAAACAGCCATGAAAATGGGCGAAATATCATAGCTAACTCTGCCGGAGGATGCACGGCAGAATTCTGAATCGAGGGCGTTGAAAACAGGGGGATGTTTAATTCGCGTAAGCCAACAGACTCAGCGAGTCGCGGGCCAGAGACTTGCATTTGTTAGCGGTTGGGATAGCAATACCGCTGAGATCGCGATAGCTCTCTTCGCCCAGCATCTTCATATTGAAGCTATTGTAATTGCTCAAATCCCAACGATTTTGCTGAGCGAAATAGACAATGGCGCGTTTGATTTGCGCATTAGGTAATTCATTGTATCCACACTCATTTTTAAGATAGACAAAAACCGCCGTCAGATCGGCCAGATCTTCTGCCTCAGATTCATTCAGCGCCAGACTGGTATTGGAAAAGCCCAGCGTGGCTAGCAAGAGCATCAATAACGTTGTTTTTTTCATCATAAAATAGACATGTTCATTATTTACTGACGTTACCACACTTGCCTGCAAAGGCAGCAAATTTATTACTTATTCAGAGTATAACCAAAGTGCTTGGTACCGTAGTGGCATTGACAGCATCTTTAAATCTATTGTTTGACCTTCCTGCAGGGGGAGGGTTTAGGCTGCTGGCGTTGAGCTATCAATCACTGAAATAGGGAGTCAGCGATGTTACGCCGTGATTTTATTAAATTGACCGCCGCGTTGGGCGCAGCCAGTGCCTTACCGCTATGGAACCCTGCTGCCTGGGCAGCCGAACAACCCGCTTTGCCGATCCCACCGTTATTGTTGCCCGATGCGCAGGGCAAGATTGCACTGACGTTGCAAACCGGTGAAATGAACTGGTTGCCCGCCGCCGCGACTCGCACTTGGGGGATCAACGGTGCCTTGCTGGGCCCGGCGGTGCGTTTACAGCGTGGTAAACCGGTTACAGTAGATATCAGTAATAAATTGCCAGAAGCCAGTACCGTGCACTGGCATGGGCTGGTGATCCCCGGCGATGTCGATGGCGGCCCACAGGCGTTGATTCATCCGGGGAGCACGCGCACGGTGAATTTTACGGTCGATCAACCTGCCGCCACCTGCTGGTTCCACCCGCACACTCACGGCAAAACCGGCCATCAGGTGATGATGGGCCTGGGCGGATTGGTGCTGCTGGAAGATGATGAAAGCAGCCAGTTGCCGCTGCCGAAAACCTGGGGTAAAGACGATATCCCGGTGATCTTGCAGGACAAGCGCTTGGGGAAAGATGGCCAGATCGAATATCAGCTGGACGTGATGAGTGCGGCTATTGGCTGGTTTGGCGATCGCATGTTTACCAACGGTGCTGCTTATCCGCAGCACGCTGCCCCGCGTGGTTGGTTGCGCTTGCGCTTCCTCAACGGCTGCAATGCACGCTCACTCAATCTGGCTACCAGCGATAACCGGCCTTTATATGTGATTGCCAGCGATGGCGGTTTCCTCGCTGAACCGGTAAAGCTGAGCGAGTTGCCGATCCTGATGGGTGAGCGTTTCGAAGTGCTGGTGGATGCTTCTGACGGCAAGCCGTTTGATATCGTGACCCTGCCGGTGGTGCAGATGGGGATGACGTTAGCGCCGTTCGATCAGCCGCTGCCGGTGCTGCGCATTCAGCCTTCGTTGGCGCAGGGTGTGAAAACCATGCCGGATAGCCTGGTAAAATTGCCCGCACTGCCAGCGTTAGCGGGCTTGCAGGATCGATTGCTGCAACTGTCGATGGATCCAAAACTCGATACCTTGGGGATGCAGGCCCTGATGGATCGCTATGGTCACCAGGCGATGGCGGGGATGAGCATGGATCATGGCAACGCCGGCAAAGCTGACAGCAACAGTATGGCCGGGATGGATCATGGCGATATGAAAGGCATGGATCACAGCAACATGCCGGGGATGGATCACGGTAACATGGCCGGTATGAATCATGGTGAGAAAGCCTTTGATTTCAGCAATGGCAATATGATCAACGGTAAAGCCTTTGATATGGCCAAGCCGATGTTTACCACCAAGCGTGGTCAGTATGAGAAGTGGACCATCTCGGGTGAGGGCGACATGATGCTGCATCCGTTCCATATTCATGGCACCCAGTTCCGCATTCTGTCGGAAAACGGCCAAGCGCCAGCGGCGCATCGCGCAGGCTGGAAAGACACCGTGCTGGTGGAAGGCAAACGCAGTGAAGTGCTGGTCCGTTTCAACCATCTGGCCAATGCGGAGCATGCTTACATGGCCCATTGCCATCTGTTGGAGCATGAAGATACCGGCATGATGCTGGGCTTTAGCGTGACTGACTGATTTTAGAGCAAGCCGTGGCGATGCACTCGCGTCGCCACCGTCTGCCAGCTATGTTAAACTCTGCGCCTTTCTTCCGGCAACTGACCTGAAAACTATGAAACACACCGTAGAAGTAATGATTTCCGAGCAGGAAGTTAAGACCCGTATCGCTGAACTTGGCCGCCAGATCACCGAAGATTACCGCGACAGCGGCAGTGATATGGTGTTGGTCGGGTTGTTGCGCGGTTCTTTCATGTTCATGGCCGATCTGTGCCGCACGATTGAGGTGTCGCACGAGGTCGATTTCATGACCGCCTCCAGCTATGGCAGCGGTATGTCCACCACGCGCGATGTGAAGATCCTGAAAGATCTGGATGAAGACATTCGTGGCAAAGACGTGCTGATCGTTGAAGACATCATCGATTCCGGCAATACGCTGAACAAGGTGCGCGAGATCCTGGCGCTGCGTGGGCCAAAATCCCTGGCGATCTGTACGCTGCTGGATAAACCGGAGCGCCGCGAAGTGGACGTGCCGGTGGAATATGTCGGTTTCGCGATCCCGGACGAATTCGTGGTGGGTTACGGTATCGATTATGCTCAGCGTTATCGCCATCTGCCGTATATCGGCAAAGTAGTCTTGCTGGACGAATAACTGGCGCTTGCCCGGTTATTGAGGCAAGGCAAGGCGCGGCAACCGCGCCTTGATGACAGGTTATAAGCCTTTGTCCTGCAACAGTGTGGCTATCGCTTTGCGGTAGCCCATCTCCAGGCTTTCGCGGCTGGTGGCAGTCACTTCCAGGTCGCGCAAGCGACCATCCTGAATCCCGTATACCCAACCGTGAATCATCACTTTCTGGCCGCGTTTCCAGGCGGACTGCATGATGGTGGAATGGCCCAGGTTATAAACCTGTTCGATCACGTTGATTTCGCATAAAACATCCAGGCGCTGCTCCGGCTCCAGTTCGCCCAGCAGTGAACTGTGTTTGTACCAGAGATCGCGGATGTGCAGCAGCCAGTTATTGATCAAACCCAGTTCCGGGTTTTCTACCGCGGCTTCCACGCCCCCGCAGCCCAGGTGGCCGCAGATGATGATATGCTCAACTTCCAGCACGTCGACGGCATATTGCACCACCGACAGGCAGTTCAGGTCGGTATGAATCACCAGATTTGCCACGTTACGGTGCACGAACAGTTCCCCTGGTTCCAGGCCCGTCAGGCGTTCAGCGGGAACGCGACTGTCGGAACAGCCAATCCATAAGAATCGCGGCTTTTGCGCCTGTGATAAACGTTCGAAAAAGCCGGGGTCTTCCTGATTGATGGTGTCGGACCAGGTATGGTTGTTGGCGATGAGCATTTCGATTTCTTTCATGGCGGTTATTGGCCTGTAATGAACGAATTGCGTTGATGTAATATATGGCAAGCGTCACAATTTGGCAATCGGAACAGTGAGGCTAATTTTCCGCACGGATTCGACTCAGTAAGAATCCGGCTGATGATAAACTCGCTCTCATTGTCAGACACAGCAGCATACACATCTCCACAAGGTACTCTCTAACCTATGAATTATGCACTGGAAATAGCGCGATTGACCAAAACTTACGCAGGTGGCGTAAAGGCATTGCGCGGTATCGATCTGAACGTCGAGGCGGGGGATTTTTATGCCCTGCTGGGGCCGAACGGCGCCGGGAAATCGACAACCATCGGCATTATCAGCTCGCTGGTCAATAAAACCTCAGGCACCGTGAGAGTGTTTGGTTACGACATCGACAAAGATATCGTCAACGCCAAACGTCAGCTTGGGCTGGTTCCGCAAGAGTTCAACTTCAACCCGTTTGAAACGGTGCTGCAAATTGTGGTCAACCAGGCGGGTTACTATGGCGTAGAGCGGCGCGAGGCGCTGGTGCGTGCAGAGAAATACCTCAATCAGCTCGATCTATGGGGCAAGCGCAATGAGCGTGCGCGTATGCTTTCCGGTGGCATGAAACGCCGTCTGATGATTGCTCGCGCCCTGATGCACCAGCCGAAGCTGCTGATCCTCGATGAACCGACCGCCGGGGTGGATATTGAGCTGCGTCGCTCCATGTGGGGGTTCCTGAAAGAGCTGAACGCCCAAGGAACCACAATCATCCTGACCACCCACTATCTGGAAGAGGCAGAAATGCTGTGCCGCAATATCGGTATTATCCAGAATGGTGAACTGGTGGAAAACACCTCAATGAAAGCGCTGTTGGCGAAGCAGCAGTCAGAGACCTTTATTCTCGATCTGGCGGCGAAAAGCCCATTGCCGAAGCTTGACGGTTACCCTTGCCGCTTGGCGGATACGTCCACCTTGGAAGTGGACGTGATGCGTGAGCAAGGGCTGAACGGTTTGTTCACTCAGTTGAGTGCGCAAGGCATTCAGGTGTTGAGTATGCGTAACAAGGCTAACCGGTTGGAAGAGCTGTTTGTCACCCTGGTTAACGGTAATGGGGAAATATCATGATGCATTTGTATTGGGTGGCGTTGAAGAGCATCTGGGCCAAGGAGATTAACCGGTTTACGCGCATCTGGATCCAGACTCTGGTTCCGCCGGTGATCACCATGACGCTCTATTTCATTATCTTTGGCAACCTGATTGGTTCGCGTATCGGTGAAATGCACGGCTTTGACTATATGCAGTTTATCGTTCCCGGCCTGATCATGATGGCGGTGATTACCAACTCCTATGCCAACGTGGCGGCATCGTTTTTCAGCGCCAAGTTCCAGCGCAACATTGAAGAGCTGCTGGTGGCTCCGGTTCCCACCCACATCGTGATCGCCGGTTATGTTGGTGGGGGCGTTGCGCGTGGCGTTTGCGTGGGCATTCTGGTGACGGTGATCTCGCTGTTCTTCGTTCCGTTGCAGGTACATGCCTGGTGGGTGATCGCAGTGACGCTGCTGCTGACGGCGATTCTGTTCTCTCTGGGGGGCCTGCTTAACGCGGTGTTTGCCACCACGTTTGATGATATCAGCCTGATCCCGACCTTTGTGCTGACGCCGTTAACCTATTTGGGCGGGGTATTTTACTCGTTGACGTTGTTGCCGCCGTTTTGGCAGGCTGTGTCCAAACTGAACCCGATCGTCTACATGATCAGCGGTTTCCGCTTCGGTTTCCTCGGTATTTCCGATGTGCCGCTGGTGTTTACCATGGCGGTACTGCTGGTGTTTATCCTGGTGTTCTATGCGCTGGCCTGGTATCTGATCGAACGCGGCCGTGGTCTGCGCTCCTAGTGGAAGCACGGTTTCCTCTCTCTTCCGTTTGCGGAGAGAAAGGTTTATTGATTTGACACAGCTACTAACGAAATCTATAGAATTGCATTAATAACCCTTTTCTCTCCGTTCTAAAAATCGTGCTATGCTGACGCTCCATATTTTCTCCATTTTCACTATGTACTCGTAAGCAGAGCAAATCATGCGGTCTCAACATAAGATAGCGGCGATGCTACTCGGCATTTTTATGTCGTTGATAGCCCCGGCAGCGTTGGCGAATTTGCTGTCGGAAGGCGGCGCTGTTAAACCATGAATACATGGAAGTGCAACGCGATAGCGAAGTTTATTCGCTGATCGGTGAGCATGTTATTCCGGTGGGTGAAGTGAAGCAGGGGCAACTGCTTAAAGTGTTTCCTGCGGTTGCGGAATACTATGAATTCAAGTTTGGTCACGGTACCGGTTTTATTGATAAAAATGACGTACGTGGCGTCAGCAAGTCGCGAAAAAAAATAAAGGACGACTTGGGGGAGCTGAATAAGCCGCTGACCAATCAGAATCTGATTACGCCACGGCCGATCAACGTTTACACCGCTGCTGATAATAAAAGTGAAATCTTCGGCGTATTGGACGAGAACCTGCGTTACCCGATCATCGGCAAGCTGAAAGACTCGTTGAATAATACCTGGTATGAAGTGAATATCGGCGAACGTCTGGGATATGTCAGTGAACTGGATGGTGAGATCGACACCGGGATCCCGGTACTGACTTATCACCACATGCTGAAGAACGAAGAGAACAAGCGTTTCCGCAATACGTCAACCACCACTTCAGACGTCGCATTCAGTAACCAGATGACCTACCTGAAGCAGGCGGGGTATGACACTATTTCTCTCTATCAGTTGGAAGCCTATCTGAATAATCAGATTAACCTGCCGGGCAAAGCGGTGGTGCTGACTTTCGATGACGGCTTGAAATCGGTGTATCGCTATGCCTATCCGGTGCTGAAAGCCTACGGCTTCCGTGCGACGGCGTTTGTCATTTCTTCGCGGATCAAACGTCATCCGCAGAAATGGAACCCGGATGCGTTACAGTTTATGAGCATTTCTGAACTGAAGGAAATTCAGGATGTGTTTGATATCCAAACACATACTCATTTCTTGCACCGGCTGGACAACAAGCGTCGGCCGATTTTGCTGAGCCGTTCGCTGCATAACATTGAATTCGATCTTGAGCGCTCAAGGCGTGCGCTGTCGCAATTTAATCCGCATGTGCTGTACTTGGCGTATCCGTTTGGTGGCTATAACCAGAATGGTATTCAAGCGTCAAAAGATGCCGGGTTGCATATGGCGCTAACCACCGTGCAGGGGAAAGTGAAGCTCGGGGATAATCGATATACGTTGAAACGGTTATATATTCTGCGCACTGACTCTATTCCGACCATGGCAGAGCGGATTGCCAACAAGCCAGGCAAGCTGGTAACGCAATAAAGAAAACACCGGGTGCAGAAGCGCGCCCGGTGCTGTTTTATCCCTTAAGCTTAACGGCTTCAGGCAACCTGAACCGGCACCGCTTTGGCTTTGCGCTGTAGACGATTTTCGCCTTCAAAATAGGCGACTTTAGGATGATGTTGGCGGGCATCCGCGTCGCTCATCTGTACATAAGAACAGATGATCAGTTTGTCGCCCACGCAGGCGCAGCGGGCTGCGGCCCCATTGACCGAAATGATACGTGAACCACGTTCAGCGGCGATGGCATAGGTGGAGAAACGCTGGCCGTTATCAACGTTGTAAATATCGATGGCTTCATATTCCAGAATCCCTGCGGCTTCCAGAAAATCCTGATCAATGGCGCAGGACCCTTCATAATGCAAGTCAGCCTGAGTCACTTTCACTCGATGCAGCTTGCCTTGCAACATAGTACGTATCATGGCTTTACCTAACTGAATATCAGCCTTTTCAGGCGGGGTTGAATATTCCTTGCAAGGTCTATCGTCACCAATAAACTCGCTCAGTCTACCGCTAACCAGCTAAAAACGGCAATGAGCGTACAAAAAATAGCTTAGAGAGTGAGATCAACCTGCTGATTATCGATCAGACGCGCGTTGCCTAGCCAGGCCGCCATCAGCACCACCGCACGGCGGCTTTCCACGTTGAGCGGTTGCAGGCTGTCGGCGTCACGGATAAACAGTTCGTCCGGCGTAAAACCGGCGGCGCGCAGCTGCTCTGCGGTCTGTTCCAGCAATGCGTCAATCTGGCGTTCACCGTTACTGAGTTTATCTGCCAGTTCATGCATGATCTTGCAGAGCTGGGGGGCGATTTTACGCTCTTCAGTACTCAGATAGCCGTTGCGTGAGCTGAGCGCCAGCCCGTCTTTGGCCCGCACGATCGGCACACCGACGATGTCGATGTCATAACCCATATCCGCGACCATTTTGCGGATCAGCGCCAGTTGCTGGTAATCCTTCTCGCCGAAGCAGGCCAAATCCGGTTGAACCAGGTTGAACAGCTTGCTGACGATGGTAGAAACACCGCGGAAATGCCCAGGGCGGCTGGCACCTTCCAGCATGGTAGAAATGCCAGGGACATCAACGTAGGTCTGATCGTGCAGCCCTTGCGGATAAACTTCCGTCGCTGCCGGGGCGAAAACCAGATCGACATTACGACGGTTCAGTTTTTCGCAGTCTTCCTGTAGCGTGCGCGGGTAACGGGCCAGATCGTCTGGGCGTTCGAACTGCATCGGGTTAACGAAAATGCTGACGATGACCACATCGGCACGGGCACGCGCCTCTTCAACCAGCGTCATATGGCCTTCGTGCAGGTTGCCCATGGTGGGCACCAGCGCGATGCGCTTGCCTTCCTGCCGCCAGCGCCGAATCTGTTGGCGCAGCAACAGCAGGGTTTCGATGATTACCATTCTATAACTCCTCGCTCTGCTCTAAACCGGCAGTAAGATCATGCTATTAATTAAAAGAGTGCTCTTCACCGGGATAGATGCCTTGCTCGACTTCCTGAATATAGAGCTGCACGGCGCTGCGGATGTCACCGCTCTGCGCCAGGAAATTTTTGGCGAATTTCGGCGTGTGGCTGCCGGTGATGCCCAGCGCATCATGCATCACCAGAATCTGCCCGTCGGTGCCATTACCAGCACCGATACCGATCACCGGGATCGACAGCGCTTCGGTGATTTGGCGTGCCAGAGCGGCAGGAACGCATTCCAGCACCAGCAGTTGTATACCGGCCAGCTCCAGATTTTGCGCGTCTTCCAGCAGCTGTTTGGCCGCCAGTTCATCACGGCCCTGAACTTTGTAACCGCCAAAAACGTTAACCGACTGAGGGGTTAGGCCAAGGTGGCCACAAACCGGCACTGCACGTTCGGTGAGCATTTTCACCGTTTCGTACAGCCAACTGCCACCTTCCAGCTTGACCATGTTCGCACCGGCTCGCATCAGCTCGGCCGAACTGGTAAACGCCTGTTCCGGGGTGGCATAACTCATGAAGGGGAGATCGGCCAGCAGCAGGCAGGCTGGTGCACCACGGCGCACGGCACGGGTGTGATAGGCGACGTCGGCGACGGTCACGGGCAACGTGGAGTCGTGGCCCTGCAACGTCATGCCCAGCGAATCGCCAACCAGCATCACTTTGATTCCTTGCTCTTCAAACAGCTGAGCAAAGCTGGCATCGTAGGCGGTAATGGTAGCAAACTTGCGTTGCTCCTGTTTCCACTGGCGTATATGGCTCACGGTGGTGGGTTTCATCACAACGTCTCCTGAGAATAGCCGCGCAGCACAGGGCTGCGGTACGGGTGCAAAGTGCTGACATTCTACTGTAACCCTTCCGGGGTGGGTAGCACCGATCATGATGCTTAAGGGGTTCTTAAGAACCTTGTGATGTAATATACCCGCCATACTTCAAGTTGCATGTGCGTTGGCCTTCCTCACTCACCCCAGTCACTTACTGGTGTAAGCTCCTGTGGATTCGCTGCGTCGCCGCCTTCCTGCAACTCGAATTATGAGGGTATAGGCAGTAAAGCTAAAAGGGGAAAGCATGAGAATTCTGCTGATTGAAGACGATAAACTGATTGGTGATGGTATCAAAGCCGGGTTAACCAAGCTGGGGTTTAACCTGGACTGGTTCACCGATGGAGCGATCGGCAAAAATGCGCTGGAAAGTGCCCCCTATGATGCGGTGATCCTCGATCTCAGCCTGCCGGGCCTTGACGGGCTCGATCTGCTGCGCCAGTGGCGCCAGGCCGGGCATGACGTACCGGTATTGATTCTGACGGCGCGCGATGCCCTGGAACAGCGGGTTACCGGCCTGCAGAGCGGTGCCGATGATTACCTGTGCAAACCCTTTGCCCTGGCGGAAGTGGCGGCGCGTTTACAGGCGTTGATCCGCCGCCGCCATGGCCAACTGACCCCGCAGTTGGTTCACGGTAACGTGGTGTTCGACGTGGCAGCCCGCGCGGTGAGCCGCAACGGCGAGGTTGTGACGCTGACTCCACGTGAATTAGCAGTGCTTGAACTGTTTCTTAACAACAAAGGGCGAGTGCTGGCAAGGCCATTGATTCAGGAAAAACTGTATAACTGGGACGATGACGTGAGCAGCAACGTGGTTGAAGTGCATATACATCATTTGCGGCGCAAGCTTGGCAGCGGTTTTATTCGCACCGTGCATGGTGTCGGCTATACGCTGGGGGATGCAGAGTGAAACGCTTGAGCCTGCGATTGCGCCTGATCCTGATTTTCAGCCTGTTGGCGTTATTCACCTGGTGTTCTGCCAGCGTGGTGGCGTGGATGATGACGCGTAACAAGATTAACGAAGTGTTTGATACCCAACAAATGTTATTTGCCAAAAGATTGGCCACGACCAATCTGGGCGATCTGCTGGCTAATCAGGACGCACGCAGCCTGCCGAAGACCAAAAAAATCCTGCGTAATGGCAAACGTGGTGAACAGGAAGAGGATGCGCTGGCGTTCGCTATCTTCTCCCGCGAGGGCAGAATGCTGC
>Ga0114969_10003725_pt1 | contig 12212 bp, 2 predicted proteins | sample M_130807_MF_Meta_FD_87316 | JGI IMG/M metagenome (GOLD analysis project Ga0114969, IMG submission 87316) | Freshwater microbial communities from Lake Montjoie, Canada to study carbon cycling - M_130807_MF_MetaG | ecosystem: Environmental > Aquatic > Freshwater > Lake | place: Lake Montjoie...
ACAACAATTGGTAATTATTTAAAAATAAATTCAACTGTATTGGGTGATGATCCTTCATTTTTCTATTTTTCTCCTAAAGATGTTAATGATAGTTCAACTGGTAAACATGATACCTCTATACAATTTGATAAATTACCAGATGTAACTTTAAAAAGTAATATATCTTCTATTTTATTCCCAAGAGGAGATGATATTTTTACAGTACTTAAAGTTTTATATTGGTCTCCAAGCATTAAAAATATTCAAAAACCTAACGATTTTACATCATTAGTATCTCAACCAATGGTTATTGGAATTGCTAATTACAGAGATATGTATGATACTGGTGCTATATCTTATACTAAAACAAATTTGTATCAAAGTGTTTTATTTATTGCTCATAAAACAGATGTAGGACGACCAGTATTGTTTGGTGAAGCAGGATCTGATTCAGAAAATAGTTTTATAGATTCTAGAACAACCAAAGATAAAGGTATTTTAAAATTAGGAAAAAATACACCATCTATTAAAATATTAGATAATTCATATAGAACTGAATTTAATATTTCTAGACTAGTATTCAGTGAGTTGTATCATGGAGATTTTACTACAGCATATGATACATTAATTAAATCTACAAATATAAATAATATTTTAGACTCTGCTCATAGAACATATGAAGACAATGAAAGCAATTATGTTTATCAGGTAGATTATTTAAATATTGGTTCTTTCCCCCAATCGCCAACAACTTTAACAGATATACAATCTCATATCAGAGTAAAGCAAGCAAATACTAGGAGATGGATTCCTGGTGGCTCATATCAAGGACTAACCTCTCCTAGTACTCTTTATGTTGAAATACCGGAATATAATGTTATGTTTGGCCCATCTGCTGATATGAATCAGACATATCAATCATTTAGTTTACCAGGAGATAATACTTCATACGAATCTGGTTGTATATTTAATCCTACTTCAGAGTTCAATATGTCTTATGGTACAAGTATAGTTCATTCTATAGATGAAAATGATGTATGGGAAATAAAATTAACAACTAGTCCTACTTCAGGTGGAGCATCATGTGTTGAAGATATTGGAGCTCAAACTGTTAGAGGTATAGGTGCGTATGTTGTTGGTCGTCAAGTAAGACAGGTATATTACTTTAATAATGAATTAGTAGAAGCAACAGGAATAATTATGAAAGTGTTGAATTCTACAGGATCTCATACAGTATTTGTTAAGAAACAAGGAAATGGTGATTTTATTCCTCAAAGTTTAGATGGTACAACACTATATGATGGTATTAGTGCATTAGTCATGCAGGATACTCCTCAAGGTCAAATTTGTGCATGTTATAGTATTGCAAGTGCTTCTCTAAGAGAAGAAGCTAGTCCGACATGTGGTCAATATACTAGTATTAAATTTTCAGAACAATCAAACAGCGGAGATTTTGTAGAAGGTAAAACAGTATATCAATATAATCTTGACGTTGTTCCAACAACAAATGATTCAAATCAAAATTTACAAAATCTAATTGCTGTTGGTATAGTTGTTAATTGGGATAAAACTACATCCGAATTAACAATATTAACAACCAAAAATCAATTTAATGCCAAATACGGATGGATCTTTCAACAAGGAACTACTGTTAGATATGGTGGAAGAGGATGGGTGAATAATTTACATTTAACTGAAAATATTTCTAGTAAAATAGGCATAAAGAAAAGTTATGGTATATTTGTAGATCTAGAACAAGTTGATAATTATCAAGAATTTTCAGATTCTTTGGATACTAGTGCTTCTATAGATGAAAAAATAGCAACGCAATTACGTGTAAATATGGATTCTATTTTAACACCTAATGCATTAACGGGTTTACCTTCTACACTATTACCTGATGGATTTATTGATAGTTCAATGATTGGTAATAAAGTTTATCAAGAAATTGAAGGAATTATTTCAGAGGGTGAAGTTGTTTATTTTGATAGAGGAACTCCTGAGAATGGTTATTCAATTTTAACAATTAAAGAAATACCAGGAAAAACTTTTGAGTTTCAAATTGGTGTTCCATATGATATAACTTATAATGTTCCAAATACAGATCCTACTGCAGCTGTAGAGGTAATACATTTTAATACAATTAATTCACAAGTTGCAAACCCACTGTCAACAATGAATACTACAGTTAATTTTGATCCAAATGCTCCTATTGTTTCTATGGTTTTGCCAAAATCTACTATAGCAAAGGCAAAATTAAAACAAATTAAATATTATCCAAATGATGGTGATAAAAATTCAAATGAATATTATTTGTACTTATCTGATATTGTTCCGTTTATTGTTCCAGGATCAAATAATATTTATGAAATAACAAACATTAATTCAGTTTTTGTTACTCCAAAAGGTGGAGGACCATTAAACGAAATACAATTATTTAAAGTAGCAACAGATTCTCCAAATTTATCTTCCCCTACAAATAATACTCTTTTATATAAACCCGAATTAGGTGTTAGAATAAAAGAAATAACAAATCTAACCTATGAACTTCAAACAGATTTATTGGGTAGTTATATTGCAGGTTCTAGTACTATTTCTTTTAAATTGGGTATTGCTGCAAATTGTAAATTTAAAGGTTCACATAATTCTAAAATAACTACAGATATTTTAAGTACTGATTATATTTTAATTTCAAATACTTCTAGAGTTATAAATTTAGCAGATAATAAATATGTTTCTTCTACTAATATTTCAGTAGATAACATAACCTTAACTGTTAATTTAACACCTGAAGGTATATCTAAGATGGAAGCAGGTACTTATAGATTATTGTGTCCTGTTGCAGTAACAGGATCTCTTTCTTCGAATATAAGAACAAAAACAAAAAAGAAAAGAATTGAAGTTACATCATTTAACGATGCTACAGGAATTATATCTTTAAGAAGTTCTGATGTTATTTCCATAGATTCGTGTGTTGATTTGGATACTAATACACAAATTCCTTTGGAAATTTTACAATTAAATACAAATCAGACTCAGAATATGTACAAACTTTCCACAGTAACTGCAAAAGAAACATGGAGAGATTATAATTTTCCAGATTCTACAAGAACTTTTGTTAAAGCAGTTCCAAATGGAACTCCTTGTTTGATTTCATATACGTATTTTGATCATGGTACAGAATCTGGTCCTATTATTCCAGCATCATATATTGATGGTTATGATCAAAATCCAATACATTTAGATCCTAGTACAAATCAAAAAATACAATTAGATTCTGTTATAGATTTCAGACCATATCAATACATATCGGATATTGGTAATATTGAAACTGCTGGAATAACAGGAATTCCTATAACTGGTTCTACTATGAATATATCATATTCATATTATCTTCCTAGAAAATATAAATTAGTATTGTCGCGCGACAAGACAATGAGTTTAATTGGTGGAGTTTCTTCATTAGATCCAACTTTTCCAAGTGATCAGTTATACAGCATGACATTATTTAAAATAGAAGTGCCAGCATATTTTGGAGAAACCGATACAGCAAAATTGGTTAATATTAATCATCAAAGATATACCATGGATGATATTCGCGTATTGGAAGAACGTATTGAAAATATAGAATATATTACAAAATTAAATTATCTAGAACAATCTGCACAAAGAACTGTTATATTGAATGATATGGAAAAAGAAAGACCAAAAACTTCTATTCTTGTTGATTCATTTATAAATCATGAAATTGGTGATACATTAAATCCTGATTATAATATCTGTATAGATTCTGATAAAAACATTCTAAGACCAACATTTGATTGTAAATTTATTAATATGGAATTAAATCAGCAAAAATCTACAGGATTGTATCGTGTTATTAGAGAATATCAACCAGCAGGAAATAGTCAATTTACTATTGCTCCAAATTTAGTAACTTTAAATTTTTCAAGTATTCCTGAAATACAACAATTACAATACACAGATATAATGAAAATATCTCCATTTTCTATAGATATGTGGATAGGTGATATTAGTCTTTCTTCTAATGGAGATTTTGTATACGATGCTTCAGTAACACCAGATGTTGTTAGTAATTATAATGGAGAAAATGATACATTTCAGAATATGAAATATTCTGCATTAAATAACAATTTAGGAGCGTTTGGTACTAAATGGAATTTCTGGAAAAAAAATTGGCAAGGTTATTCTGAAGATAGTAAGGGAGAAACTCAATTTTTAGGACACTTAGATGAAAGAATAAAAGTACAAACTCCAAAAATTTCTAAAAAGAAAATAGGAGAAAATACAATAGATATTGATATTGTTCCATATGTTTCTTCAAAGACAATTAATATGTTTGTCCGAAAGATGAAACCTAATACTAGAATTTATCCATATTTTGATGGTGTTCGTGTTGATTCATATTGTTCAAATATTATAAATCCTGCATCTAGAATATTTACTACAGATTCTGTTGGTTCTATTAATTTACAATTTACTATTCCACAAGGGGAATTTAAAACTGGTCAAAAGAATATTATTGTTATGGATAATGAAAACTATGAACCATCTTTAGCAACAACTTATGCACAAGCCGATTATACTACAAATGGATTTATTACAGAATTAAATGATCATTTATCATCATATCAAACTAAAAATGTATCATTTAATGGTTCTGGTCAACAAACCATATTGGCTCAAACATTTTCAGTAGATGTAAATAAATATCCTAATGGTATGTTTATAAGTAAAATTGATATGTATTTTGCAAGTAAAGATCAAATATTACCAATAACATTAGAAATCAGACCAGTATCTTCAGGTGTTCCTGTTATCGGTGAAAATGCATATGCATATCCATCTTCAACGGTTTCAAAATCACCATCACAAATTACAACGGTTTCTGCTCCTACTTCTGCTAATGGAACATCATTTCAATTTGATGCACCTGTGCATTTATTACCAGGAGAACATTCTATTGTTTTATATACAAATAGTGATATGTATTCGGTATGGACTGCTGAGAGTGGAAAGATTATTCAAAACAGTTCAAATCGAGCATCTACTCAACCATATGCTGGTAAGTTATTTAAAACTAATAAAAATTCTAATTGGATTTCATATGAAAATATAGATTTATCGTTTCAAATGCACAGATGTCAGTTTGAAACATCTGCGGAATTAATTTTTAACGAAGAATCTATATTGAATTTTTCAGGTTATGAATATTCTCTTGCAAATATAAATCTTTCACATTTTGATTTTAGTTCTAACATGACAGAGATTGGTATAAAGGTTATTGATCAAATTGGGGATGATATATATTCTGAAGCAATTCCTCAACAAACTATAAATCCAAATACAAATATTTATTTTGATTCAAAAAAACAATTATTATATAACGGTTCTAGTGTATTGTTATCTGTTAAATTACACAGTGATGGTGTAATTGCTCCATTAATAGATCTTGATAGATTAAAATTGATAACTGTTTCAAATATAATATCTACCATGAAAGAACAAACATTTACTAGTTCTGGTGGTATGGTGACTAGAGAAAGAAATGAATTATATCCATTCTCAACATCTCATACAGATTTTATTAATGCTAGGTATATTACAAAAACTGTTGAACTTGATCCTCAAATGCAAACTAAAGATTGTTATGTGTATTTAAAAATAAATAGACCAGAAGGAACGGGACTAAACGTATACATCAAACGTCAATTTATTGATACTGATACAGGGGCTAAAGATTTACCATACGAACTATTAGAATCTGTGGTTATTGATACTCCTACTAGTGATCCTAATAAATTTACAGATATTACTTTTAAGATTCCTGAAACGGCGGTAAACAACACATTTATGAGATATTCTATTAAATTGGTATTGTATGCAAATGAAAAAAATAGCCATGTAGTACCAAAACTTAAAGATTTAAGAATAATCACAGTAGCATAAGGCATAATATGAAAAATATACCAGTTGAAGGAAATGTTAATTTAATACGAGATACATATTCTAGAGCCATACTTAATACTAATGTTTCTGAAATTAGAAAATTTGTAAAGGGTAAAAAAGACGAGAAACATATGATAGATATGGAAAATGATATAAAAATATTAAAACAAGAGTTAAATAGTTTGAAAAATATGTTACAAGGTAAAAATAAATGAGCACAGATAATCCTACTGATATTACTCCAAATATTGAAAAATTACAATTATCTGATGATTTTTATACTTGGTTTTTAGCAACAAATAAATTAATAGATTATGTAAATCCTATAAGTTTGTACGATGTTATTCTTAATCGTGGATTATATGAAGCAAGAAATAATGGAGTAGTTACTATTGGATTAAATATCGGCAAAGGTGTTAAATTATATCCCGATGTTGGTAGTGCTGATATTACTCTTGACCTTGAAGGTATTTTTTCATCTTCTGCTTCTGTAAGAAATGATGATTATATCCTTTTAGAAAGATCTGCTACAGGTTCTTCAAATTATTTATTTTCTGTTTTATCTTCTGATATACTTCCTCCAATTATTAATTCAAATCATGAATTTTTAGGAGAAATAACAGTTGCTAGTTTAAATTCTGTGGATCATCAGTTAAATTTAGGACACGATAATCCTGTTGTTTCTAATAATTCTGGTATAGTATTACACACACTAACTCCTGATACTAAAATTAGTTTCTTATATAGTACCACAAAATCTGCATGGATATCAAATAGAGGTATAGGAATATCTTCAGATTATGCATTTATATCTGATAGTATTAATAAAGATGCCTATTTTAATTTTGCTAGTTCAGGTACACAATACGATGTTGTTATTGATCTTTCTATGGGGTATTTTGGTACATCTTCGGATGATCATGCTTGGTCGTTGACAGCGAGACATTACTTTAATAGATTAGATTTTATCTATAGAAAAACTGGAGAATCGTATTCTGATACTGATGCTAGTGAAAATATTACTTTTTCTTCCATTATAGACACAATTAGTCCTATCACAAGTACATTTTTAATTACTGATAAGATTCAAATTGGAAATGTTGGTGGATCCACAACTAATTTTAAACAAGCAACAGATTATACACAATACATTATTCCTGTTAGTAATTCTAATGGTATTTTGGATTCTAAATGGACAAATAGATATGTAACTGCAAATTATGATTCTAGTATTGTTGTTGGAGATGTTGTAAGAATATACGATAATACTGATACTACTGCAAAAATTGTAAAATGTGCATGGACAACTGCAGCAGATCCTATAGAATCTACAGTTTTAGGTATTGTTGAAAGAAAAAGCGATGGAAAAATATGGGTTGCAGTTTCTGGAGAATTTACATTACCAGTTTCAAATTTAAATACTGGTGCTATATATTATCTTTCTTCTGGTTCACCAAATTATAGTGTAACTAAACCATCTGTTGGAGTAATAAAACCACTATTCACTGCAACAAGTACAAGTAGTGGTATTGTAATACCAATAGGTTCTGGTCAGGGTGGACTTTCTTTTGGTTCATTTAATGCAATAGACAATGCAGAAAATGGAATACTTGTTGGAGCAGGAGCAACAGTAACTTCTGATGGGTCTACTGGTAATTTTACTTTTGTTGCAGGTGAAGGAATATCATTACAGACAGATCCTTCTTCTAAGCAATTAATACTCAGAGCACTGATTCCTGGATATCAACCAACATATTCTTCAATTTTTTCAAATAGTGGAGATGTTTTGCAAGCGGTTTCTGCAAATGACTCTTTTAGTGTGTTAGGTGTTGGTGGAGTCGAGGTTATTGGTGAAAACCATACTTCTGGTGATACTCTGTATATTCGTGGAAAATTCTTTAGAACAGTTTCTTGGAGCGGTGATTCAACTACAAATGATACTCCTGGATCACTTACCGCAACGGATTACGATGATAATATTAATGTATATGCTGGTACTGGAATTTCAATACAATCTTATGCGGATGGATTTAGAATTGATGCAACAGGTCTTGCTGTCCCTGTTATTGGACAATATAGTTTTGGTATAGATAGACTAATTAAACAATTCAAAAATTCTATTCTTTATACACCAGATGATGCTAGTTCTGTTAGTGCAATAACAGCATTACAATCCACTAATAATTCGTTTGTAACAAGTGATACTGGCGGAGTAATTCATTGGGAAACTTCTTTAAGTGTAGTTGCAAATAGATTTGCAAACACAGAAGCTACTAAATTTATTGATAAATTTAATTCTGCTGTATATAATCAAGCATTTTATGGTGTTACTACTAGTGATAATTTTAATAATTGTAGAAATTTTGGAATTATTAGAATTCCTAATGGTAAAACTACTTTACCTGGAATATTACCAATTGATGTTGCTGCATTTAGATATAATACAACAAATACTATTAATTCTGCTTTGGTGGGATTACAAGAAGGAGATGGTATAGAATTAAGTACTTTTAACAGTATAACCAATTCTATTTCTGGAATACCTACAATAAAAATTTCAAACAAATATGGAGCAGCATTTAATGCAATTAAAATATTAGATACTGCAGAAACTATTACTGCAAGTTCTGTGCAAAAACGAACAGTAACTAATTATATTGCAAAAAGTGATACTCTAGGATTTGATCAGACATCTAATATAACGGTTGATACTTATAGTGGTGGTTCAAATACTAGTGCTTATTATGGGCCTTATGGATATGGTGGCACCATAACAGGTACTAAAATTAATTCTATAACTGGACCAAATAGTACAACAGTAAATATAGGACAAGTTGCTTTAGGTTCTAACAATGTATCTGGTTATTATTTTGTTATGCCAAATCATATAGCAAATACGCGTTATACTTATTCGATATATGCAAAAAACAAAACTGCAGGTGAAGCAAATTCTGTTAGATTTCAATTATCGTATTGGAATGGATCATATAATTCTGCTGTATATTCTGAAGAATTTACAACATTAGCAGACAACACATGGAAAAGATTTACTTTCACATTCATTCTTCCTACTACAGAAACAATTTATAAACCAGGTACTCCTCAAACCCGTGGTGATGGAATATTGAGATATTGGACATTTGCATCAGGTGGTCAAGTTAAACTGACATTTAATGGATCTCAGACTGGTAAAGAGTGTTATTTTTATGGTGCACAATTAGAAGAAGGTCAATTTGCAACTGATTATATTTCTTCTGAAAATAAACAATATTTATTGACTGCTGGTGATGGTGTGGTTGGTAACACTGCAAACAGATGGGAATTTGATTTTGCTACCGCCGAGTATACCATGCCAGAAAGCCACGGAACTCTGCAAATGAGTACTGCAGGATCTCCATTATTTTTAGATGCTACTTCAACTGATACTATTAATTTTGGTATTTCTACCAATTCTATAACAAATAGTTATCTTGCTGTAATGGCAGATAATACAGTAAAGGTAGGAATTAGTAATACTAATTCCAATACAACACCATCCGATTTATTAATTCAGCCAAATGGTATTCTTGGAAGATTTGGATCTAATGATTTAACATCATTAGATGCTTCTGATGTTTTGGCAATTTTAGGGTTTTCTGATAATAATTTTTTCAAAACTATAACTACAAATTCTGGTTCAATTTCTGCAAACACAACAGAAAGTTTTGGTATAGTTGGTGGATCTGGTATTAATGTTACTGTAAACGATACAAATCATTCTATTGTTATTACATCTTCAATTGCTTCTACTGGTGATTTAGGAATTAACACAATAGGAACAAGTGACTGGGTTGATCAAGTCATTCCAGAATATACCACAGTACTTACACAATTGGATAAATTGTATTATGCTACTGGTGAATTAAAATATACCATTACTCCAACATTTGGTCTTAACGCTATTCCAAATTCTGCAGTGCTAACCGCATCCATTAATTGGGGATCTTTAGGTAAAATTGCAGGAGATTCTTTAAATAATGCAGGAGATGGTTCTGGTATATTATACGGATATTCAAATGGTGCTCAATTTGAAACTAAATTTTTACAAACAGATCCAAATAATTCATCATTTATGTATTTTGAGGGTAATGAATTAAAATTCATAACTGTAAACGATGCTCCTCTTGGTGGGTTGGGACAAGGTATATTACAGTTTAATGTATTAGGTTCTATGGAAAGAACTTTTGATTATACAAGATATATAATTTCTAGTATAGTGGGATTAAGTGTTACAAGAAATACTGATGATAATACATCTCCTTCATATTCATTGTTTAAGTTGGAAACATCTCAAATCACACCAATTAAATTACAGGCAGTCCAATCTCAACAAGGTGCATATTATGGTATAAATAGAACTTCAGGAATTATACTAGGTGCATCTGGAAATATGATTGCTTTAGCATCATCTAGTGGTAGGGTAGCATTTACATCTCTTATGTCTCTAGATTTTAGTGGTTATAATTTAGCACAACAGTCCGATGGTACAAATTACAACAATTCAACAAATTGTTCTATAACTTCTAGAGTATTCAATACCAGTTGGTATAACTTAAGCGATGATGCTTCTATGTGCCTACCAACCACACTATTAATTGGTACTGGACCAGCAGGATCAAGTAATTCAATTTCTTCAGGTTACATGTTGGAAAATAATGCGTCTAAGGGGTTAATGCTTACTAATTACAATTTTAATACAGATGGATCAAAAACATTAGAACAAGATTATAGTTCAAAAATTACTCTACAAGTATTAAATGTTGACGCAAGTTCAAACTATCGTCAAACAAGTAAAACAACCGCATCACTTGTGCATTCATATACAGTTCCAGATTCTTCAAAAATTATTGATAGAATTGTTCACGGATCTGCTAGAAAGAGTATAAAATATTTAATTCAAGCAGTATCTGATACTGGCAAGTTATTTACTACAGAGTTCCTGTTACAAATAAATGGTGTTACTAACGCCACTGGCAACTTTATTCAATATGCAAGTGTGGTAGAAGATGGTGGATTTACACTAAATATAGTTGCAGAAGTTGGTGCAACATATGCATATGTTAAATACACAAATTCAGTAACTGTAAGTCTTATAAAGGTACTTAAACAAGAAATTTGATAAATGTCTATAGATAAATTTAATTCAACTAGTGGATTTGAATTTGATATTGATAATATTATATCAAAAATTAGATTAGATTTTGATACTAATGTAATTGATCCTGTTGATTATTTGCTTGGTGTGGATGCAGCACAATCAAAATTCATATTGGTATCTCCAAATTCTTTACAATCCACCAATTCATATATTACAAATATGGATTTAAAAATAAGAAGCAATGATATTGTTGGTAGTGTTAATAATTATGTGTTTGGAAAGATGATAAATCCATCAACTGCTGGCTGTTCTAATTGTGATTCCACTACTGATATTCAATCAGCATTTATAGATAATGGAAGAATACCAAATATTAATAAAGAAGTTATTGGCGAATTTGAAATTAGTCCAAATGCTTCTCATACCTTTGAAATTGATTTAATTGGTCACAGAAAAATATGTGATGAAACTGGTCATTGCTACGATTCTTGGTATGATGGAACCCCTGTTACACATAAAGATTTAGTTAATCAGGTATATCCCACAACAGGTGTAACGGGTGATGATGATTACTCTTTTTCTGCAAATCGGTTTATTGACTATTCTTGCTGTCCATGTTGTGATGCTTTTCAAAAAATAGGAACTGGTGAATTAACAGAAGCAGAAGCGGAAAATATTTGTACATCTTCTAATAATTACATAGAAATTGATGGTGTTGTTATTACTAGTTTTATGCAGTACTGCAATGAAATTGCAGTTCAACTCATTGACAAAGATGGAGTATCTTCCACGACTCAATGCGGTCTTATTGAAAAAACAGGTCAAGAATTTGGTGAAATGCCAGATGCTTCTCTTCTTACATGCAGTCTTCCTAGTTTCTCAGAACCTTTTAGGTTTAACTCAAATCGTCAAGGATTTATTTCTGGACCACCTCAAGCCTTTAGAGGGGGTGGTTGTTTTTGTTATGCGCTATTGGAAACAGATCCTTATACATGTAATCAGGGGCCAACACCATTTCCATGTGACTACTTTATTGGATGCGAAGATGTTAATTGTGCTGATCAAAATAATGGTTCAGATACTAATGATCCAGGATGTTGTTATTTTATAAATGGTGATGGAAGTA
>Ga0114969_10003726_pt1 | contig 12212 bp, 13 predicted proteins | sample M_130807_MF_Meta_FD_87316 | JGI IMG/M metagenome (GOLD analysis project Ga0114969, IMG submission 87316) | Freshwater microbial communities from Lake Montjoie, Canada to study carbon cycling - M_130807_MF_MetaG | ecosystem: Environmental > Aquatic > Freshwater > Lake | place: Lake Montjoie...
ACCATTCATCAACATCATCTACGAAAAAAGCAATGTGTGCGATACCTGGGTTTGCATTTCCGTGATCGATATCCTTCAATTCAACATTTCCATATTCGAGTAACTCTAAGAATACTTCTGCTCCTGGCATCTTGAGAATTGTTGCATTTAAATTCACATCGGGGTAGCCGGTAAGGACTCCAATATAATCAGCCTTTGGATTCCAAGAAAAAACTTCTTCAAATTCTAAAATATCTCGATAAAAATGAGTCGATGCCGTAAGTGAGCGCACAGAAAGTCCTGTGTGATGCGCCTTTAGAACTTTCGCCACTTTTAGACTCCCCTTAGTGCCAATTATGCTTAGTGCCAATTGTGCTCATAGGTTATGTGATGCTGCAATAGACGTCAACCGATTGACTAAGAAATCTTCCCTCGCCTTAAGAGTGATGAATCGCGAATTATCAAGGTCGGCGAGGTATCGACTATGAGATGACTTGGCGAACCGCCAGCAATTAAGCGCAATAGAAGATCGACGGCCTGGCTACCCATCTCATCTGTAGGCATATGTACTGTGGTTAATCTAGGTGCAAGATAATTAGCTATATCGCTATCGTGCATAGCGACTACTCGAACATCTTGTGGAATTTTAACTCCGAGTTCATAGGCCGCTCTTAGGAATCCGATTCCCATCATTATTGTGGAAGCATAAACTGCATCTGGCTTTATTTTTCTGCTCAATAGATTTAAACCGGCTTCGCGACCGGCTTCCATGCCCCATGATGGCATCTCAATTATTACTTGCTTTAGCTTGTGAGCCTTTACCGAATCTTCAAATCCCTTACGTCGACGTTGGGCGGTGTCAATATTTGGGGGACCAAATATTCCTGCGATTAATTTACTTCCTGAAAGCGCAAGGTGTTCAACTGCCATACTCGAGCCCAATTCATCATTGACAATAACGCTCGATGGTACGCCGCGTACTCGACGATTTACCAAAACTACTGATTTGTGTTTATCCAAAACCTCTCTCTTGAGGTAAGAATCTGAAAGTGTTCCTGAAGCAATAAGTAGGCCATCAACTTGGCCTCTTTCAAGAAGATCTGTAAATGTTTTTTCAGAGTTTCCTTCTGCATGATCGCCCAACAAAATACCGTAACCAAGTTCTTTGCACCGTTGCTCGACCCCTGAAATAATTGAGGCATACATTGGATTAGCCATATCAGGAAGTAAAAGTCCGATCATCTGCGTTCGCGCAGTTTTTAGCATTCGTGCCGCGGAATTAGCTCGATAACCTAACTCTTCAACAGCAGCAAGGACTCTTTCTCTAGTTGCTATGGAGGCACTCGCTTTTGGGTCGTTATTGACTATGCGAGAGACAAGACTTGGATCAACTCTGGCGATACGAGCAACATCTCTAATAGTTGCACGCCTCTGAGTGCTATCGACTGAATTGACTTCTTTAGCCATGGTTTACCTCCTAAATCTATTCTCTCTATTCCTTGATTGCTACAGTAAATGTAATATAGGTATTCAACACTATAGGCAAATATTTACAAGCCGAAATGGAGTACAAGTGTCCATCCGTCGCTCTTTGCTTGGGACATCGGACAAAAGCGCTCTATTGCTGGAAGCAGCTGCGGCAATTAATGCAGGGCGGCTTATTATTCTTCCCGTTACTTCAGGATATGTACTCGCTTGCGATGCTCAGAATGCCTCTGCGCTCTCTGATTTAGATGCAGCTAGACATGCCAAGAATGAATATATCTCTTCAATTATTTTCCCTGACATCGCAACTCTTGCTAATGAAGTAACTTTGCCAGAATTAGATCCTGCGCTAGTAGAGATTTTTGAAAAGGGATTACTAACACTGATCCTCAAGAGAGATTTATCATTTCGCTCAAATCATGGTGGTACAAAAGAATTGATTGCTGTTAATATCCCCGAAAACTCTTGGGTTCAAAACTTGCTGGCAAAAACTGGACCATGTGCGGTCGGTGCTGCTTCCATCATAAATGAAGGAATTCCCAAAAAAATTAGTGAAGTGAGTCAAGAGATCAAAAATGTCGTCGAAATTGCAGTTGATGCTGGAACTATAAAGGGATCAGTTTCAACTGTCATAAATTTCGTAGAGAAAAAACCTGTAATTGTTAGAATCGGCACTATCTCTGAATCTGAAATCAAAGCACTAATTCCAAATCTCTAAGAGAAAATCTTTTCTGGGTCATCATGCTTTTGACTCAGCGCCCATTCCTTATTGATCATTGGGCCAAAGCCAATTTCCTCATCTAAAGCCTGCATCAATCCACCGTGGCGAATTATTGGTTGGCGCAGGCTATCTGCGTATGGATCTACTCCAGTCCACGGAACTCCCCATTCAATCGGTAGCTCAGAAAATCCCCAAGCACCAAATACTTGACTGTGAACATGGGCAAACATGTGAGGAGCAAATTGCATACCTGCTCGTAGGCATTCTTCAACAATCTTCTTGCCGCCAGTAATTCCGCCCATACAGGTTAGATCAATTCTTACAACATCTACTGCCTTCTTGGCTATCAATGCTTCAGGATAATAAATTCCACCTTGCTCATCACCCATCGCAATAGGAATCTCGGTTCGAGCCCGCAAGTTTGCAACTAGTTCTGCGTTTCCTGGAGGGAATATATCTTCAAACCAACCTAGTTTGACTGGCTCTAATTGTTTTAATAATTCGTGTGCCTCTTCAACAGTATTAAATATCCATGCAGCATCACAACCTATCCAACTATCAGGAGCAGCCTTACGAGCAGCAAGTAAACGAGAAACTGTTAATTCATTACTGGCCCCAACTGGGGCTTTAAACCTTCTCCATCCTTGCGAATATAATTCACTCACTTGTTCAAAAACTTCCTTTGGTCCCATTCTTGAAGGTGGGTATCCAATTATTGCTGTCGCTGGCATTTGTGGTCTTGAGCCTCCAAGAAGTGAAGAGATTGATACATCTGCTTCTCGTGCAGCTGCATCCCACACAGCAAGATCAATAATGGAGAGTGCACGTAAACCAATCCCTGCCGAATGCGACGCTAAACTTCTGCGTTGAGCAATAAAAAAAGTTTCTTCTCGCTTCTGCGTCAACGTGCCTACATAGATATCACGTAACGTCTTTCGAATTTGTTCGGCCACTGCTCCATCACGGGTAAGTGTGAAGGCCCAACCTTCAATTCCCGAATTTAGTTTTACCTTTACGACTGCATACTCTCGGTACTTCATTATCCAATTCCCGAAAATTACAGGCTCTGGTAGCCCCCCTTGAATTGTCGCTACTTCAATTGAAATAATTGTTGACTCGGTCACGAGATGAAGATAAACCTTGAATCAGACTTTAGTCAATCGGTTGACTAAAAGTTGGCCTGAGGTTAGGGTGTCCGTAATATTATCTGTAGCTTCAAGTCGTCAAGAGGGGGTAGGTCCATGGCACGGATTTTTGACTCTCGCGAAGATCGATATGGTCGCTATTTTGATGATTTCGAAATCGGCGACACTTATAAGCATTGGCCCGGGAAGACCATCACTGAATCAGATGACCACCTCTACTCCCTTCTAACGATGGCAGGTAGCCCGCTTCATATTGATAGTAATTATGCTTCCACAGAAATGAGCGATGGGAAAAATTTAGTTATCGGAACTTACATTTATGCCTTACTGACTGGAATGAGTGTTACAGATATTTCAGGTAAAGCTGTTGCCAGTCTGGGCGTAAAAGAGTTGAACCATATTGCTCCAGTTTTTCACGGCGATACCCTTTATGCCTCTACTGAAATTCTGGAAAAAAGAGTCTCGCAATCTAATCCTAAAAATGGAATCTTGACTGTTAGAACTACGGGTCGAAATCAAGATGCTACGGAAGTATGTAGCTTTATTAGATCTGTTTTGTTACCAATCAAAGGTGCAATGCGATGAGTACTTCAGAACGCAGAGGCCCTTTAGTTGGATTAAGAGTTATTGACTTAGCAACAGTCGTCGCCGGTCCTGGGGTTGCAAAATATTTTGCTGATTACGGTGCAGATGTCATAAAAGTAGAGAGACCAAGTGGGGATTCAACACGATCGATGGGTTGGACAGAACCTAATGAGACTGATTCCTTGTGGTGGAAGCTGGTAAATAGAGGCAAGCGCTCAATCGTTCTAGATTTAAAGAAGAATGAAGATTTAGCAATTTTAAAGAAATTAATCCAGAGCGCCGACCTACTCATTGAGAATATGCGTCCAGGTAAAATTGAAGAGCTAGGTTTAGATCCTGAAGAATTGATAAAGAATAATCCCAAGTTAGTTGTTCTTCGTGTTTCAGGTTTTGGACAAAGTGGCCCTTATGCGCAAAAGCCTGGCTTTGCCACTATTGCTGAAGCCTTATCTGGCCTCTCTGGTCTTCTTGGAGAACCCGATGGTGGGCCACTTTTACCTCCAATTGCACTCACTGATGAGGTGACTGCACTCGTCGGCTCCTTTTCAGCGATGATGGCACTCTTTCATGCCAGATTGACGGGTGAGGGCCAAGTTGTAGATATTGATTTGGTTGATTCGGTTCTACAAATCATGGGGCCACTTCCTGCCGCCTGGGACTCTTTGGGATATTTACAGCCACGATTAGGGTCGAGTATCCCTTACTCAATTCCTCGCGGTACTTATCAATGCTCTGATGGAGTGTGGGTGGCTATCTCTGCATCGGCTGAAACAGTTGCACGTCGTTTAATTGAAACCCTGGGAGGAGGAGATGATCCTCGTTTCGGTAGCTTCCAATCCCGCTTCGAAAATCGTGAAGCACTTGAAACGCTAACGTCAGATTGGATCAAGGCCAGACCATCCGATGAAGTAATCCGAATCATTGAAGAGGCTGACGCTGCGATTGCCCCTGTTTATAATATGAAGCAAGTAATTGAAGATCCTCACTTTATTGAGCGAGAAAGTTTTATACACGTGGATGGGATGCTTATGCAAAATTTAGTTGCTCGGCTATCAAAGACTCCGGGCCGAATCACTTCTGTTGGCCCCTCATTAGGAAGAGATACAGAAGAGATAGTTAAAGAGATTCGTGAGATCTAAAATTACTTCACCGCGTCGAACTGTATTGGCTGTTCCCGGTTCTAATTCTAAAATGATTGAGAAATCTCGCAATCTCTCAGCTGATGAAATTCTTTTAGATCTTGAAGATTCAGTAGCGCTTTCACAGAAAGATACAGCTCGCATATTAGTATCAGTAGAATTAAATAGAGGTGGCTTTGATTCACCACTGATTGCAGTGCGTGTGAACGAACAGAATAAATCAATCGGGCTCGAAGATGTAGAATACCTTGTGAAAAATTCTGGAGGCAACTTTGATTCACTGATAATTCCAAAGGTCGAAAGCAAGGAGCAAGTAGTAGACCTAGGAATTCGGTTGTCATCTCTTGAAAAACTTTCATCTCTGCCTATTGGCTCTATTAAAGTTCAGCTACAAATTGAGTCTGCTCTAGGCTTATTGCACGCGAGTGAAATTGCGGCTGCTTCTTCTAGGAATCTCTCACTAATTTTCGGCCCGGGTGACTTTGCTGCAAGTATTGGGATGCAAGTCTTGCACTTAGGAGAAAATCCACCTGATTACCCTGGCGACGACGCTTATCACTATGCGCTCATGCACATACTTGTTGCTGCTCGTGCTCATGGGCTTCTGGCAATAGATGGCCCGTACAGTGCAATAGATAATCCCGAAGGTTTGAAAAACCGCGCCCATATATCTTCATCTTTAGGTTTTGATGGCAAATGGGTAATTCATCCATCACAGATAGAGATTGTGAATTCTATTTTTAGTCCAACTCAAAAAACTTTTGATTCTGCCGCAGCACTTCTCATATTCTTTGAAGAGAATCAAAAGAATGATTCAAATGCCAGTGGTGCCCTGCTCTTTGAAGGAAAGATGGTGGATATGGCGAGTCAGAAAATGGCAGAGATGATCTACGCAAAGGGAATAGCAGCAGGTTTAGAGATATCGAGTGAAAGGAAGAACAATGACAGCGCATAAGGCCGTACTTGGGCGATTCTTCGAGGATTTTGTGGTTGGTGATACCTATGAACATCCATTTGGGCGAACCATAAGTGAGACTGATTGCACTTGGTTTACTCAACTTACTTGTAATACAAATCAAAATCACTTCAATGCCCATCTTGCACTCTCTAATCCAATTACAAATGGAAAAATTATTGTTAATTCGGGCCTCACTGTTGCAATAATTCTTGGAATATCAGTAATAGATATGAGTCAGAATGCTGTAGCAAATTTAGGATGGACAGATATAAAATTGACTCATCCAGTTTATGTTGGCGACACCCTCTACGCGCAGAGTCTTTGTACTGATGCAAGAGAGTCGGCATCTAAACCCGACATGGGAATCATCTCGATGTTTACGCGTGGCCTCAATCAAGAGGGAGCAGAGATAGTTACGTGGAGTCGTAGCGTAATGATTCCTAAAAAATCTTCAGGTATTGGACAAAATTATTTCCCTAAACCACAGGCAGGCCCAATCGAGTCTCGAATCAAATAGTCATGAAACAAAGCGGCACTGCGCTCTCTGGCCTTCGCATTATTGAAGGTTCCGCCTTCGTTGCCGCACCATTAGGCGGATTGACTCTCTCTCAATTGGGCGCAGAAGTAATTCGCTTTGATCAAATTGATGGCGGACTTGATTATTACCGATGGCCGGTCAATAAAGAGAATAAGAGTTTGTTTTGGGCTGGATTAAATCGTGGCAAGAAATCGATACAAGTAGATCTAAAAAAAGAAGAGGGCAGGAAGATTGTTGCCGAACTCATAAGCGCCCCAGGAAAAGATGCCGGAATATTTCTTACCAATCTTCCAACGCGTGATTGGCTAAGTTATGAGGAACTTTCAAAAAGACGACCAGATCTAATAATGATTTCGATGGTTGGAAACTTTGATGGAAGTAGCGAGGTCGACTACACGGTCCATCCATCATTTGGTTATCCATCAATTACCGGATCACGAAACTCTAAAGAGCCAATCAATAGCATTGTGCCTACATGGGATCTCTTGCTTGGAAACCTTGCTGCTATTTCTTTGCTCGCAGCGGAGAGAAACCGTACAAGGACTGGAGCGGGAGAGTTTATTTCCATCGCTCTTTCAGATGTAGCCCTATCCGTAACCGGCGCCCTTGGACGACTTTCTCAGGCACATCTCGATGAAGAAGAAATCAATCGAGATGGAAATTTTCTCTACGGAGCATTTGGAAATAATTTTATTACTAAAGATGGTCATCAAATTATGCTCGTTGGTCTAACACAGCGGCAATGGAGCGCCATTGTCAAAGCATGTAATTTGGAAGCATCGGTGGAGAAATTGGAGAAAAGAACTGGGGCAGATTTCACTCTTGAGGGTGATCGCTATCGATTCAGAGACGAATTATTTGAATCTATAAAATCTTTTATCGAGCCACGATCACTAGCTGAACTCACTCCTTTGTTGCATGAAAATAAAGTTTCTTGGTCTAAATTTCAAACTTTCAAAGAGTTACTTGCAGAAGATTTCAGGGCGTCCACTAAAAATCCAATATTTTCAATGGTAAATCAGCCAGGCTATGGAGCGCTTCCAAATATCAGTTCACCTATTAGATTTTCAAATTTGGCGAACTTAGGCTCCGTAACAGCTCCAGTACTAGGTGAACATACTTCACAAGTACTACAGGATATTCTCAAATATAGCGCTGAAGATATTCAGGGCTTATTGAGAGATAAGATAATTAGATGATTCGATTCCAGGGAGGAAAGTAAGAAATGCAAACAAAGGTAAAGATGCCGAGAGTTGGAGAAAATGTCAGCACTGTCTTCGTTGTTGAAATAAGTGATCTCATTGGTAAAGAGATCCACGAAGGTGATGTCTTGATGAGTGTTGAAACCGATAAAGCAACGGTTGAGGTCGTCTCCCCCGTCTCGGGCACACTCATTGATTTTCTAGTCAAAATTGATGACGAAATTGCACCCGGCACTCCTTATGCCACTATTGAAACTTCATAGAAATTTCTAATGAGGGTTGCAGTAACTGGGGCAGCGGGAGGAATTGGTAAGGCAACAGTTCTCAAGCTGATTAAGAATGGATCTCAAGTCCTTGCTATTGATTTACCTGGTGCTAATTTTGAATATCTAGACTCAATTGATTGTGAGATTCTCTTCGCAGATGTGAGTGAAGAAGAGGATAGAAATATCATTGTTGAAAAATCTTTAGGTTTTGATGGTCTAGTAAATGCAGCTGGAAAAATTGATACAAAGAGTGTTTCTGCATATTCCATAGAGGAGATTAGAAGTTTTTTCCGTGTTAATTTTGAATCTATATGGGACTTAACATCACGAATCGGTGCGAGCATGCCCAAAGGTGGATCTATAGTAAATGTGAGTTCTGCAGGAGCAAAAGTTATTACAAATTCAAATGTAGGTCCCTACTCTGCAACTAAAGCTGCAATATTGAGTCTTTCTCGCACTTTCGCATTTGAATTCGCACCACAAGAAGTGCGCGTCAACTCTGTCTGTCCAGGGCTTATAGATACTCCAATGCAGATGATGGTTAGTCAGAAGCTTGCTGATGAAGACAATATCTCTCTTGAAGAAGTTCTCGAAAAACGAGCAAACATGATTCCAATGAAGCGACTAGGTACGCCAGAGGAGTGCGCAAATGTAATTGCATTCCTCTTGTCATCAGAATCAAGCTATATGACAGGCCAATCAATCAATATTTCAGGTGGCTGGGTAACTCACTAGGAACCTGGTGGCGGGTGAAGGATTTGAACCCTCGAAGTCAAGAAGATGGGTACGCATTACCTTCTACGGCTACCTCGAACACTAACCAGCAAGAATCAAAGAGCGTAGAATGCTAAATATTGCAAGAGCCCAAATCTACATTTACCATTAGACATTGCTAATTAGGGTGGTCGTGATGAAGTACAAGTCAGTTAAGGGTTTACTAACAGGTGATGAATCACTCATCCCTGCAACTTTTATCGACAAACTTGAGGACATTTTGCATGGCTTTCTCGGAATTATTTTATTCCTTATTTCAGTCTTAGCTGCTGGATATTCTTTGCAACACCTAATTCAGACTAGGCCTTTTTTCCCACTAGGAATGATTCAAGGAATTAATGACATCTTGTTTGTTGTAATTATTTTAGAGATCATGCGAACAGTTATTGTGCGATTTACTGATGGAATTTTCCAACTAGACAACTTTCTAATCATTGGTGTCATCGCAGCCGTTCGTCACATTCTCACGGTTGGCGCATCTCTTACTATGGAACAAACTAAAACAACTGAATATTTTAATCGCGCGCTCATGGAAATGGGAGTCAATACTGGGATTGTGGTTGCACTTGTCTTTGCCCTATTCTTAGCCCGTTCTGCACGCAAACCGGAGAGCCGTAAGTAAGAATAAATACGGAACTTTATTCTAAACAGTTCTTTCTGGTAGCTTCGGGTGTGGATTTGAAACTTCGAAGGTATTGAGGGCTCGGTTTACAACGTTGTTCCTACCCTTGGGAGTATGCGACCTTCAGAGCTCTCAGAGGTTCCTGCCAAGATCTGGCACTGCCTCTCTTCCTAAATGAATCTCCATGGTGTCTGCTGTGGGAGTTTGAGGGCGATTAGTGAATGGTTTATCTAAATAAAATAAAGAGGTTGATGCAATGTCATCTTGTAAAGGAAGGTACCTCCACCCTGACCGCCATCCGAGAGCTTGAATCTCAACTCGCAAACGTTGCGAAAAGTAGATGGGATCGAGAAGGTGCCAGCGGTATAGCCCAAATCTCTGTTGGCTGATATATCGGCCGTCAGGCTTGATTACTTGAGGCATTCCAAGATATGAAGTTGAGTATTCCGTATATCCCTTTCCGGGAACATCAAAGTTCCAGGCCCCTCCAAAATAATCTTCCGTGCCAGTTCCACAAATTGTCGGGTACTCATTATCGGAATCTAAGTAAAATTTAATTTCGCCTTCGCCCCACCAGCCATTGCTATTTACTCCCCAAGCAATATATGTACCCACATATTGTCCTGACCCTTCGATATCTTGAAGCAGAGTGTGGGTTTTCATATATTCGAGAGGGTGGCTACGACGCCACTGGGCGTGCAAGTACGCTTCCTGCGAATAGTCACCACCAAGTTCATAGGTAATCTGAAAGTAAACTCGTACATCAACTGTCGATGTATTTTCTAAGGTCAATTTAGCGCTCTCACGAAATGGCATTGGCCAGTACGAATTGAAGCCACCATGCGGATTTGCTGCAATCGGTAGAGAATTTACTTGGGTGAATTCTCCCCACCCACTGCAAAAAAAATCGCCATAAGGCACTTCAATTGCTGGGAATTGTGAACCATCCCAATAAGCTCTAAAGAGAAGCGTTCGCCAGTTATCTTTGTGGGTAGTAATCCAAATATGCGTAATCTTGCCAGGGGTATCAATCGAAGCTAGGTTAAAGGTTTGCCCGGGTTTTAAATCCACACTCGGCGAAATCTTCCAAGTTGGACCAAGATCACGAGCGCAACTCGCTCCGGTTCCCTCTGTTGCCCGCCCGCCTCCGCCGACGGAGCCATCAAAATTTTCCGGGCTAATGGAACGGGTTTGTAGCTTGCGCAACTGTGAAATCGAGTGCAAATCAGAATTATTCATTTAGCTCTCCTCTGATATTTACTTTGAAACAACGCCGTAGTTCTTCCACTACTTGTATTTGATAAGGGACGAAATATTTTTTCTATTGTTAGAGGAGAGAACTGTCTCACACTTCAATAGGAATCGACTATGGGATCCAAGGGAGTTTTAGCCCTACGTACTTACTCCCACGCGATAATAACCTCACCAACTTGATAGGCAGCAACAGGATGGTAAAAAGGCATTGGTGCCTCTTGTTCAGCATGCACTAATTTCAAATTCGGAAATGCCTGAAGCAATTGCATTATTCCTTCTTTAATCTCTATACGAGCCACTTGTTGACCAAGGCAGCCATGAAGTCCATTACCAAAACCTAAATGACCAAATGCATCACGGGTCAAATCAAATCGATACGGATCCGAATACTGTCTCTCATCATAATTTGCTGCTACAGCAGAGACAGAGACTGATTGACCACGAGCTATTTTTACTCCGCCGACTTCAACATCTTCCATTGCGGTTCGAGGGAACATAGTCAAAAAAACTGCACTGATACGTAGTAATTCTTCAACCCCTCCATCAATTAATGCTGGATTGTCTCGGAGCGCTTGGAGTTGATCTGGATGCTTTAGAAGAGCCACAATTCCTGTGGAGATCATGTAAGCAACGTTATCTCTTCCAGAAACCATCAATGAAAGAGTTAAGCCTTCTATTTCCTTTTCCAGAAGTTCTGATTTCACTAGGTCACTCAGGAGATCATCTGCAGGGGACTCTTTCTTGAAGGCTAGAACTCTTCTCAAGTATTCAATCTTTTCGCTCTCTTCAGATTTTCCAACAAATAATCTTTCATAATCACTGAATAGAGATTCAGGAATTCCGAGAACGCGAGCATGACCGGCTGCAGAAATAGGCTCTGAATAGTGTTCGCTTAGGTCAACTGGTGAACCTTGGGCGATTAGATTTTCAACCTGTTTAGAAACTATTACTTTGATATCAGATTCGTATCCCTTTGCAGATCGAACTGAAAAACGACTCGTGGCTGCTCGCCTAATCTTTAGGTGTTGTTCGCCATCTAAAAATAGTAAGTTCCCCGGGTCTAGATCACTCGCCGTTGCAAGCTCGCCATCGACGATGTTGATACCGGGTGCAACCTCTTCGCGATTAATATGATGTAGAGGCATTCTGATTGGTTTTTGGCTGAAACGTTTATCTTCCAGAATGAGCTTGGCTAATTCATATCTAGTAACAACAAGGCCCTGATGACCATCCTCATATTCCAACGGTGTCGCGGCGGCTTCCTCACGCCATTGTGAAAAAGTGGCGGAAGGTCTTAGAGGAGTCCCATCAATCGGTACTTTACGAATCTCATGCGCAGGACACTTACTAGCGTCACTATCCGAAATAGGTTCGCTCATTCGAAAATCTTATAGTCATCACTTTAACTTGGCTAGGTGTAGAGAAAAGAACTGGTGGCGGGTGAAGGATTTGAACCTTCGAAGGCAGAGCCGGGGGATTTACAGTCCCCTCCCATTGGCCGCTCGGGCAACCCGCCAAGGGTTTGTAACGGCTTGCGTAGATTA
>Ga0114969_10003727_pt1 | contig 12212 bp, 11 predicted proteins | sample M_130807_MF_Meta_FD_87316 | JGI IMG/M metagenome (GOLD analysis project Ga0114969, IMG submission 87316) | Freshwater microbial communities from Lake Montjoie, Canada to study carbon cycling - M_130807_MF_MetaG | ecosystem: Environmental > Aquatic > Freshwater > Lake | place: Lake Montjoie...
ATGAACTATTGATAGGAAGAGATAGGGCTGGAATAAAACCATTATATTTTACTTTTCAAAATGGAATCTTTGCATTTGCATCTGAATTAAAAAGTTTATTAACATTGAATATTGTTGAGAAAAAAATCAACTTACAATCTTTATTTCATTTCTTAAGTTTAATGTATGTTCCTTCAACCAATAGCATAATAGATAAAATTCAAAAATTAGAAGGCGGTAAAATTCTAAAATACAATCTTTTAAATGGAGAAATTAAAATATATAAATCACTTGAATTATCATTCAAAAACAATATCGATTATAAAAAAAATGAGTTAAATGAAAAAATTTATGAAATTTTTTTAAATTCTGTAAAAAGATGGACTTATTCGGATGTACCAATTGCTTGTGCACTATCTGGTGGTCTTGATTCATCCGCTATCATAGGCGCACTTACAAAATTAAATATTAATGTCAAAACTTATTCTCTAGGATATGCCGAGGATGTTGACAATAAGAAATCAGATTTATTTTTATCTGGACAAATAGCAAAACATTGGGGTGTAGAAAATGAAAAGATCATTTTAGATCCTAAAGATTTTTTAGTTGATTTAAATAAAATGATTTGGAGTTTAGATGAACCTTATGGAGGTGGGCTTCCTTCATGGTTCGTATTTAAGGAAATGTCAAAAGAATATAAAGTAGGTTTGACAGGAACAGGTGGTGATGAATTATTTGGGAATTATGGCAAATGGAGAACTATGCACGGAAACTTTTACAGAAGATCAAAATCAGATGAAAGTAACTTTAAAACTAAATTTTTTGATATATACTATTATTTTAATGATAATTCAAAAAGAAATTATTTAAAATTTAGTAATGAATTAACCGACACATCAACATTTTTATTTCAAGAATTTAATTATGAAGAAAATTTAAGTTTGATTAATAAAACGGCAAAGCTTGATTTTAAAACTCAACTACCAGAAGAATTTTTATACATGACAGATAGATTTTCAATGTTTCATTCGTTGGAAGTTAGAACTCCATTTTTAGATAATGAAATTGTTGATATGATATATTCTATTCCCTCTAACAAGAGGACTAAATATAATAATCTTAAATTTTTATTAAAAGAATCATTATCAGAACTATTACCTAGTAATATTGTAGATGTACCTAAAAAGGGCTTCACTTTACCTCTTGAAAAATGGCTTAGAACTGATTTGAGAAATTTAGTAGAATATTATTTAGGAAAAGATTACATCAAAAAGCAGAATATTTTCCACATTAACTTATATGATGAAATTATTCAACCCTATTTATTGGATAATTCATCAAATAATACCACTAAAGTATTTGGCTTGTTTATGTTTCAATTGTGGTACAGTCAATATATCGAAAATAATGTAATTGAAGGACCCGTTAACTTTAATGAATAATGATAATTCATATTAGTACATATGATAACAAGGGAGGCTCAGGTAAATCTGCTTATAGAATCCATGTTGGTTTAAAAAGAAATGGGTTGAAATCTATAATTATATCAAAATTTAAAACTACAAATGACAAGGATGTAATCACTATATCAAATAAATTTGTTTACTACCTTGATAAAATATGTTATAAATTACAGAAATATTTTAGCTTAAATGATTTATTTTATTTCTCAACTTTTTTTTTAAAATTTAATAAGTATTTTAAAAAATCAAAAATTATACAATTATATAATCTTCATGGTAACTACTTTGGAATATTGCTTTTACCTTATATTTCAAAAAATAAGCATGTTATATTAAGATTGTCAGATATGTGGCCAATGACAGGTCATTGCGGATATAGTTATGAATGTAACAGGTGGATTTCAGGATGTGGTAATTGTCCAAAATTAAATGAATATCCCGCTTTGGAAAATGATACAACTAAAATACTATGGAAAATTAAATACAATACATTTAAAAAAATAAAAAATTTACATGTAGTTGCACCATCCATATGGATTAAAACCTTATCTGAAAATAGTAAGTTTTTTAGCCATGCTAAATTTCATTATATCCCCAATGGAATTGATTTAAATACATTCAAATCATTAAATAAATCAGAATCAAGAATAAAATTAGGGATACCAATAGACAGAAAAATTATAATGTTTATTTCTGAATCAATAATTGAAGATGAAAGAAAAGGTGCAAAATATTTTTTTGAAGCACTTGATATAATTAAGTCTCAAAATATAATTAATCCATTAATACTTCTAGTTGGGAAAATTGATGAAAAAAAATTACATAATTTTCCATTTGAATTAATCAATAATGGATATATTTCCAATACTAATGACTTAAATCTTTGTTATTCTGCTTCTGATATTTTAGTTCTGCCCACTCTCGCAGAAAATTTGCCAAATACTATATTAGAAAGTATGTCTTCTGGTACACCAGTTGTAGGTTTCAATACAGGTGGTTTAATCGATGCAATATCACATTTACAAACAGGATATTTAAGTAAATATGCCAATTCAGAAGACCTGGCAAATGGAATTACTTTATTATTAAGTAATAACAACTTATATGAAACATGTAGAATTAATGCAATAAATCATATAAATGAAAAATTTTCAATTAATAGAGAAATTAAAGATTTCATAGACCTTTACAATTCATTAAAATTTTGAGTATTTTTAAAAAATCTAGTATAAGTATTTCAGGTGTATTAAAGCTATTATTATTTTTATTACTATTAACCAATATATGTTTTTATTATTTTAATTTAAATAATAGAACAATTTCAACCACAATAATTTTATTAATTATAGTATTATATGGTTTTTTGTCACTATCAAAATTATTAACCGGTTTTATCAAAGGATTTTTTATTTTTTTCATCTATACTATCATAATCAATTATTTATTAAGATTTATTTCCTTAAGTATTTGGCCGTATGATTTTGGAGGAATTCTTGGAACAGAATCTAATTATATTAGAATACCAAACAACAATGAATTAATAAATTCAATTTTTTTACTTATAATTTTTGTATTCGAAATATTTTTAGTTTTATTATTAATTAATAAATTATTTAAAAGATTACAATATAAATTTTTAAAATTTTCTGCATTACTCTTTAGGAAGTATAAAGTTATATTTGGATTACTCTTTATAACGTTATTTCTACAGATAGTATTTTCAATTATATTTAATTGGAAAATGGGAAGTACAGCATGGAGGTTTGGTTGGTTAAATAGATTATTACCAATCACATTTTTATTTTTTTTATTTTCATTTATTCAAATAACATATTGGAATAAATTTTCAAGAAAATATAGAAATATTTCATATTTTATTTACGCTTTATATATTATTTCGGGAATAATAATTGGCAGTAGGTCTGCCATTTTTAATCTTATATCATCTTTTTTTATTATTTTATTAATAATTAAACCAAATTACAGATTTAATTCAAAAAAATTATTAATCACATTTATTATAAGTTTAATTTTTGGTGGGACTATATGGATTTTAGGAACTGCAATTAGATCAAGTAATACTATAAATACAAATGATTTGACTTTTGTTGGAACATTAATTGAGGTTGTTCAAAGATTGACTGCAGCATGTGATTCTTTTATAGCAATCTCAAATAACTGGAATGATTGTATGAATAGTAAGAAACTACATGATGTAATGTCAATATCAAATATATTTCCTCAATTTATTAACACTTTAGTGCCTGGTAAGATGTTTAATATTGATGATTTATATATTCCAGCGGTATATTTTAGAGAAAGTGTATTTGGTTTTGATAATTTTATTTCAAATGGTGATGTTTGGAGCGGTTTTGGTTGGTTCCTTGTTGAATATGGATATTTAGGTATATTAGTTTTCCCAATTTTCATGATTATTCATTTTTTATTTTTTAGAATTCTATTAAACCTTAAGGATATTTATCTATACTTAGCTTTTTTTTATTTTAATTGGATAGCATATGATTTTATATTACATGGATCATTTATTGTTTCAGGATCTTATGGATTTATCAATAGTTTAGTTTTTACTATATTATTTTTCTTAATATTTAAGTTAAATTTTAAAAAAATTAAATATTAATGTCCCCCAAAATAACAGTTATAACAGTTGTTTATAATAATGAAACAAAAATTGAAAAATCTTTATTAAGTGTAATTTCTCAGAAATATTCTAATTTTGAATATATTGTAATTGATGGAGCTTCAACTGATCAAACACTAAATATTATAAATAAATACCGAAGTAAAATCACAAATATTATTTCTGAACCAGATAAGAATCTTTATGATGCAATTAATAAAGGCATTAAATTAGCTAAAGGAGAGTACATTTATTTGTTACATTCAGGTGATACCTTTGTTAATGACGATGTTTTAAGAAACTATATTAGATTCATTGATAATCATGATTTATACTTATCTAATATGATATCTATTAATAGTAACAAGACATATTTAATTAAACCTAAATTTAAATATCTTTGGAAAAACATGTTATTAAATCATCCAACTTGGCTAGTCAAGAAAAGCATTTTTGAAAAATTTGGAATTTATGATGTTAAATTTAGAATTGCGTCTGATTATGATTTTGCACTACGTATTTGGAAAAATATCACTTATAAATATATAGATTTTGAATCAGTACAATTTTCTCTTGAGGGAATAAGCTACTCTAATAAAAAAGTTCTAATCGAAGCCTTCAGAGTAAGAAAGAGCAATAACTTTAATGCTCTTTTTAACAGTTCTATATTTTTATTTGAATTATTCTATTTAAAAATATACCATTTAAAAAACGTTTTAAAAAGTGTTATACACAACAATAGATCCTAAAAGACATTGGTTTTTTAATACTTCTACACAAAATATATTAGATAACAAAGAATTAAAGTATGGAAATGTACTGAATTTATTTAAGTTAATTTATTTCAATAAAAATCAAATCATACTTTTAGATTCAGGTATTTATGAAAAATTAATAATATTATTATTGGCTAATAATAATTTATCTGTTGTTTTGCACGGAGAACTTGGTTATAAATTTCACAATAATTTTAAATACAAATTCTATTTTAAATTATTAAAATTTGTAATTCAATTTTCAAGGTGTAAAAAAATTCTTTTAAGTAGATATATTTTAAATACATTCAAGTGTAAAAACTATCAAATACTCGAACATCCTGGATTTGCCATACAAAATAAAAAATTAGATTTTAAAAATCAACTTTTTGCATTTGGTGCAATTTCACTTCAAAAACTAGATTTAAATTATTTATTAGATTTAAATAATTTATTTTCTAATCATAATATTTCTGTAAATCACTATGGAAATTCTTATATTAATATTTCACTTTCTAATTTTATATTCAATGGATATGTCAATGATGAAGAATTAAATAACAAACTTTCAACTAGTAAGTACTTACTTTTAATTAATACATCTAAATATGAAAGTATTGTAAGTGGAGTAATTATACAAGCAATATATAATAATTGTATAATAGTAACTTTAAATACATATCCTGAAATAATTAAATTTTATGAAACTTATTTTAATACGAAAATTCACATAGATATAGTAAATTTTCTAAAATTAGAAGATAAAAATAATTATTACGAATTAAATAAAAATCGATTAGAAAAAGTTAAAGATGAAATTTTTAAGCTTTCTCTAAGAGATATAAATAATATAGTAAAAAATAGATTTTGTTATTAATTGATTCCACATATATATATTCTGGTGGAGGTAAAGTTTTATTAAAGACTATGATTAATAATTTGAATTTAAATAAAATTAAATTTTGTTTATTAATTGACAAAAGATTATACGAATCCGGTTTTTTTGAAAACATTAATTCAACTTTTGATTACATTGTCATTAACAAAAATGAATTTTCTAGATTTATATTTTATTTGAGAAATAGAAATTTATATAATACAATTTTTTGTTTTTCAAGTATCCCCCCCCCTTATTTTTTCAAAAATATAAAAGTAATCATTTATTTTCATAATTTATATTTAACAAAGTCTAAAAGAATTAATCTAAAAAAAGAACTTAAAAAACTCTATTTAACATTTTTTAGTTTAAATAATTATAAATGGTTTGTTCAATCTAAATTTGTTAAAAGTGAACTACTGAAATATAATTTCATAAATAAAAATAATATATTTCTACGTCCTTTTTTTGAAATTCAAAATATAGAATTTTCAAATAAAAATAATATCAATGTTATATATTCATACTTAGCGGATAACAGTAAACACAAAAATCATCTTTTTCTTTTGAAAAGTTGGTTTCTTTTTTTCGAAAATCTTAAGGAAAAAAATATTGAACTACATTTAACAGTTGAAATTAATAATAATAATTCTGAATTAAATAGTATAATTGATGATAGTGATTTATTAAAGAAATATAACATAATTAATCATTCTAATTTAAGTCACATAGATGCACTTAATTTATTAGAACAATCAAATTTTCTAATATTTGTTTCTGAATTTGAATCTTTTGGACTTCCATTAATAGAAGCATGTCAATTTGGTTGTAAAATTATAGCACCAAACAAGGAATATGTTTTTGAGGTTGTAACTCCAACACTAACATTTATTCCAAATTCTATCAATTCTTTACTTGAAAACTTATTAATAAGTTATTCATCCAATGATTTAAAAGATTCCCAAATTACAATCGAAAATCAAATCAATTCAATTTTAAATTATATGACTCATGTTTAAAAATAAAACATTATTAATCACAGGTGGAACTGGATCATTTGGTAATGCAGTTTTAAAAAGATTTCTGCATACTGAAATTAAAGAAATTAGAATTTTCAGCCGTGATGAAAAAAAACAACATGATATGCGTATTGAACTTAATAGTAATAAAGTAAAATTTCATATAGGAGATGTAAGAGATTTTGATAGTATTTATAGTGCATTATGGCGTTGATTTTGTTTTCCATGCAGCAGCTTTAAAACAAGTACCTTCATGTGAATTTTATCCAATCGAGGCAGTCAAAACAAATGTTTTAGGAACTGAAAATGTTATCACAGCATCAATTAAAAGAGGAGTTAAAAAAGTTATATGTTTAAGTACTGATAAAGCTGTTTATCCAATAAATGCTATGGGAATTTCTAAAGCAATGATGGAAAAAGTAATGGTTGCAAAATCTAGAGTCAGTGGCAATACAATATTAGTTGGGACAAGATATGGAAACGTTATGGCTTCTAGAGGTTCAGTAATACCTTTGTTTCATGAACAAATTTTGTCTGGCAAACCTATAACAGTTACTAATCCTGAAATGACAAGATTTATGATGACTTTAGATGACGCAGTTGAACTTGTATTATATGCATTTCAACATGGTAATTCTGGCGATATATTTGTTCAAAAGTCACCGGCATCTACTATTGGCGAATTGGCTGCAGCTATGATAAAAATATATAATTCAAATGTTGAAGTAAAAGTTATTGGAACTAGACATGCTGAAAAATTATATGAAACTTTACTTGCAAAGGAAGAAGTTATTGTTGCAAATGATTTAGGTGATTATTATCGAGTTGCAGCTGATAATAGAGATTTAAATTATGATAAATATTTTTCTGAAGGATCTGCTATGAATGTACAATTAGATGATTATCATTCTCACAATACTAAAAGACTTAATGAAAACGAACTAATATTATTACTTAATAAAATTGGTTATAAATAAATATAATATGGGAAGATTGAAATTAGCAACAATATTAGGAACAAGACCAGAAATAATTCGATTAGCTGAAATTATAAAAGTTGCAGACAAAACATTTGATCATATTTTAATACATACTGGTCAAAATTATGATTATCATTTAAATGAAATATTTTTTGAAGAATTAGGTTTAAGGAAGCCTAATTATTTTTTAGATGTAGTTGGAGAAAATTTAGGTGTTACAATTGGTAATATAATTTCTAAATCATTTGAAATTTTAAATAAAGAAAAACCCGATGCTCTTTTAGTACTTGGAGATACAAACAGTGTGCTTTGTACAATTGCAGCAAAAAGATTAAAAATTCCAATTTTTCATATGGAATCCGGGAATAGATGTTTTGATCAAAATGTTCCAGAAGAAACAAATAGAAAAATTTCAGATCATATTAGTGACATTAACTTAACATATACTGAACATTCTAGGAGATACCTATTAAGTGAAGGATTTAGGAAAGATCATATTTTTGTTACTGGCTCACCATTGTATGAAGTTTTAATCACTAACAGAAATAAAATTGAAGACAGTAATATACTTTCAGAATATAATCTAGAACCTAATAAATACTTTGTTGTTAGTGCTCATAGAGAAGAAAATGTAGATATTGGGAAGAATTTTGAAAGCTTAACAAATGCAATAAATAAGGTAGCGGAATTATATAAATATCCCATTATATTTTCAACACACCCTAGGACACAAAATAAAATAAATGAAAAGAAAATAATATTTCATCCCCTAGTAAAAAATATAAAACCCCTTGGTTTTTTCGATTATGTTAATTTACAAAAAAATGCTTATTGTGTACTGTCTGATAGTGGTACAATAAGTGAAGAATCGGCAATGATGAATTTTCCTGCTATTAGTATAAGAACAAGTACAGAAAGACCAGAAGCAGTAGATTTTGGGAGTATAGTAATTGGCGGAATTAATGAAATTGATATTCTTAACTCGATTGATATATGTATAAATACTATATCAAGTTTTGAATCAAAAATTCCTGTAGAATACAAAGTAGAAGACGTATCAAAAAGAGTTATTAGAATAATCCAGAGTTATACTAATATTATTAACAAAGTTATTTGGAATAAAAATGAATAAAAAAAAAGTCTTACTATTAGGATCTGCTGGAATGGCTGGACATGTTTTGAAAAAAGAACTTTCAAAAAATATTGATAAAATAGAATTAGTTGATCTAGCAAGATCCAAAGAATTTGTGAAGCCAACAATACAGATGGATGTAACAAATTTTTTTGAATTGGGCAGCTTAATAAATGAATCAAATTTTGATTATATTATAAATTCCATTGGTGTTTTAAACAAGTATGCCGAGGATAATCCTGATCGTTCAATATTAGTAAACTCATATCTACCTCACTTTATAGAAAGAATCACAAATGGTACTAAAGCTAAAATAATTCATATTAGTACCGATTGTGTATTTTCTGGGAAAAGAGGTTCTTATGTTGAGTCTGATTTAAAAGATGGTATAGGCTATTATGCTCAATCTAAAGCATTAGGCGAGATTGTGAATAAAAAAGATTTGACTATAAGAACATCAATTATTGGTCCAGATCTAAATCCTAATGGAATTGGATTATTTAATTGGTTTATTAATCAACATGGTAAGATTAATGGATTTACTAAAGCATATTGGAGTGGGGTAACAACTATTCAGCTTGCAAAAGAAATAAAAGAAATAATTCTTTCGAACAATCCAATGACGGGTTTGGTACATTTAACAAATAATAGTAAAATCAGTAAATATGATTTATTAACATTAATCAAAAAAATTTATGAATTAAAAGATATTGAAATTGAACCTTCAGATTTTTATGAAGTTGATAAAAGCTTAATCAATTCTCGTAATGATGCCTTTACAAATGTTCCAGATTATGAGGAAATGATAATTGAAATGAATGAATGGATGAAAATTAATTATTAAAACAATATACTTATGAATCAAATTGAATTAAAAAAAATCGCAGAAAATTGTGCTGGAAAAATTGAAAAAGCAGAATATGATATTTCATATTTTGAAACACCATTTAAGCATGCGGTAATCGATAACTTTTTTTCAGATGAATTTGCAAAAATGCTTCTTGAAAACTTTCCTAATGTTGATAGTAATGTGTGGGAAAGAACTAATGATGCTGATATCGAAGTTAAGTTAAGAACAAAATGGGAATCAGAATTTGATATGCCAGAAGGAATAGTTGATTCAGTTAGAATATTAAACTCATCATTAATATTAAAAGCAATGTCAAAACTATTTGGTATTGAAAAATTAATGCCAGATCCATATTTCACAGGTGGCGGATTAAATGTAACTGTAAGTGGAGGATTATTAGATGTGCATGTAGATGGAAATTATCACGATGCGTCCGGCTTAAATAGAAGAATCAACGCTATTGTATATTTAAATCCAGGTTGGCAAGATGGTTGGGGTGGGGAATTCGGCTTATATGATTCTACAGGAGATAATTTAATAAAAAAAGTTGCACCAATTCACAATAGACTAGTAATTTTTGACACTAATGATTTTAGTTATCATGGATTGCCAGATCCGTTAAATTTCCCTAAGGATGAAGTTAGAAAATCTATAATTTTATATTTTTATACAAAAGAACCTAGGCCTTCTTCTCAAATCGCTGTATCTGAACCACATTCTGCTTTATGGAAAAAAAGAGGTCTATTAGATAAACGAGGTAATAAAACAAGAGATTTCAAGTAAATTGAAAATATTAATTATTACTCAATATTTTTATCCTGAAAATTTTAGGATAAATGATGTTAGTCTTGGTTTAAAAGAAAGAGGACACGAAGTAGTGGTACTTACTGGTAAACCTAATTATCCAAATGGGAAATATTTTAATGGATACGGATGGTTTATAAAAAGTAAAGAAAATTGGAACGATATTAAAATATATCGTTCCAATTTATTTTTAAGAGGGAATAGTAATGGAATTAGACTAATGTTAAATTATTTTTCTTTTGCTTTTTTTGCTTCCATAAAAGTATTTACAATAAAAGGACAATTTGATAAAATATTTATTTTTGCACCATCTCCAATTACAGTTGGTATTCCTGGAATATTTGCAAGAAAAAAATTTAAAGCCAAAACATTTTTGTGGATTCATGATCTATGGCCAGAAAGTATAAAAATTGCTGGAGGAATTGATAGAAAATGGGTTTTAAAAATTGTTGATAATATGACAAGATATATTTATTCAAAAATGGATAAATTATTAATTCAGTCAAAAGGATTTAATTCATATTTAGAGGGACAAAATGTGAACCCCAATAAAATAATATACTATCCATTTTATGCAGAAACCTTTTATAAAATTGAAAAGCCAGAAACTTCTTATTTAGAAAAACTTCCAATTGGTTTTAAATTATTATTTGCTGGAAATATTGGCGAAGGCCAAAGTTTTGAAACATTATTAAGCGCTGCTAAAATAATAAAAAATAAAAAAATTCCTATAACATGGATTGTTTTTGGAGAAGGTAGATTGAAAGAATTTGTTTTAAATGAAATTTCAAAGAATAATTTATCTGATTCTTTTATCTTAATGGGATCTCTACCACCGGTTGAAATGCCTAAGTATTTTGCATGTGTAGATGCGTTATTAGTAAGTCTTAAAAAAAGTAATATTTTTTCAATTACAATACCAGGTAAGCTACAATCCTATTTAGCATGTGGTCGACCCATAATTGGCTCTTTAGATGGAGTAGGTGCAGAAATTATTAATGAAGCCAAAGCCGGGTATACATCAAGTGCAGAATCCGCAGATGAATTAGCAAATCAAATTATAAAGCTTTATAATACACCTGATGAAATTCGTAATCAAATGGGAGTTAATGCTAGAAATTATTTTGAAGCAGAATTTGAACGAGAAATTTTATTAGATAAATTAGAATATCTTTTAAAGGAAAAATAGTGAATAAAACCGATCTTCTTGTCACTGGGTCTAGTGGATTTGTTGGGAGAAATCTAATTGATTATTTTAAATCAAAATATAGATTTACAAGGTATCAAAAAGAAAAGCAATTAATAATTGATAGTGATATTGTTTTACATCTTGCTGGTAAAGCTCACGACCTTAAAAATGTTTCGGACGCTAGTGTATATTATACAGTCAATACCGAACTTACTAATAAAATATTTGATGCTTTTTTATTATCTGATGCTAAAGTTTTTATCACTTTAAGTTCAGTTAAAGCAGCGGCAGATTCACTTGAATCGATATTAACAGAAGAATATACTCCAAATCCTAGTACTCATTACGGAAAAAGTAAACTGTTTGCAGAACAGTATATTTTAAGTAAAACAATACCAGAAGGAAAGCGAGTTTATATTTTAAGGCCCTGTATGATACATGGCCCGGGCAATAAAGGAAATCTAAATTTATTATACAAAATAGTTAGTAAAGAATTTCCTTGGCCATTGGGCACTTTTGAAAA
>Ga0114969_10003728_pt1 | contig 12212 bp, 14 predicted proteins | sample M_130807_MF_Meta_FD_87316 | JGI IMG/M metagenome (GOLD analysis project Ga0114969, IMG submission 87316) | Freshwater microbial communities from Lake Montjoie, Canada to study carbon cycling - M_130807_MF_MetaG | ecosystem: Environmental > Aquatic > Freshwater > Lake | place: Lake Montjoie...
AAGGTGTGCGCCGAGTCGCCACCCGTACCGCAGGTGTCGACCAGGTGCGTGTCGTCGCCGACCTCGACGCGGGCGGCGAATTCGCGCATGACCTGCGCCGCGGCGGAAATTTCGCCGATGGTTTCCTTCTTCACCCGCAGCCCGATCACGAACCCGGCGATCTGCGCCTGCGTGAGCTCGCCGTTCATGATCTGGCGCATTATGTGCAGCATCTCGTCGTGGAAGATCTCGCGGTGCTCGACCGTCCTCTGGATTGCGTCTGCTATCGAAATTTTCATGCGCCTCGCTCCTGCAGGAAATTTTTAAGAAGTTGGTGGCCGTGCTCGGTGAGGATGGCCTCCGGGTGGAACTGCACGCCCTCGACGGCAAGCGTCCGGTGGCGCACCCCCATGATCTCCCCGTCCTCGGAGCGCGCGGTGACTTCGAGGCAGTCCGGAAGGCTCGCGCGCTCGATGACCAGCGAGTGGTAGCGGGTCGCGACAAAACCGGCCGGGAGGTCGCGGAACACGCCGCGCCCTTCATGCTCGATGCGTGAAGTCTTGCCGTGCATCACCTGCATCGCCCGGACGATCCGGCCGCCAAACGCCTGGCCGATCGCCTGGTGCCCGAGGCATACGCCGAGGAGCGGGACCTGCCCGGCCAGCCGCTCGATGAGCGCCAGCGTAATGCCGGCCTCGTTCGGCGTGCACGGGCCGGGAGAAAGCACGATGCGGGCGGGCTTGAGCTGCGCCACTTCGTCGACCGTAATCTCGTCGTTGCGGAACACGCGCACGTCCTCGCCCAGCTCGCCCAGGTACTGCACGAGGTTGTAGGTGAAGGAGTCGTAGTTGTCGATCATCAGCAGCATGGCATCCCCCTAGGCCGCGACCGGCTGCTCGGTCTCGGCGAGCGCGGTTTCGGCCGCGCGCAGGACCGCGCGCATCTTGTGGAGGGTCTCCTGGTACTCGGACTCGGGGTCCGAATCGGCGACGATGCCCGCGGCGGCCTGCACGTGCAGCGTGCCGTCCTTGACCACTGCGGTGCGGATCGCGATCGCCAGGTCCATGTCGCCGTTGAACCCGAGGTACCCGACTGCGCCGCTGTAAAGGCCGCGCTTGATCGGCTCGAACTCGTCGATGATTTCCATCGCCCGCACCTTGGGCGCGCCGCTGATGGTGCCGGCCGGGAAGGTCGCCTTCAGCACATCGAACGCGTCGAGGCCGTCAGCGAGCGCGCCTTCGCAGTTGGACACGATGTGCATCACATGCGAGTAGCGCTCAACCGTCATCGATTCGGTGACCTTCACGCTGCCGATCTTCGCCACCCGGCCGACGTCGTTCCGCCCGAGATCGATCAGCATGACGTGCTCGGCCCGCTCCTTCGGATCGGCGAGCAGTTCCTTCGCGGCGGCCTGGTCCTCGGCATAGGTCTTGCCGCGCGGCCGCGTGCCCGCAATCGGCCGCAGCGTCACGGTGTCGCCCTCGAGCCGCACGAGGATCTCGGGCGAGGCGCCCACCACATGGTGGTCGCCGAGGTCGAAATAGAACATGTACGGCGAAGGGTTCAACCCGCGCAGCGACCGGTACAACGCAAACGGCGGCGCGGTAAAGCGGCGCGACATGCGCTGCGAGATCTGGATCTGCATCGCGTCGCCGGCGTAGATGTACTCCTTGGTCTTCTTCACCGCGTCGATGAAGGCCTCCTTGGTGACGGAGGACCGCACCGCATCGTCGCCGGGGTAACTGCGCTGCACCTGGCGCAGCGGCCTGGCAAGGCCCGCCTGGAGTTCGGCCAGCCGGGCCCGCGCGCGGCGCAACGCGTCGGGCCGGGACGGGTCGGCGTAGACAACGAAATACAGCTTGCCCTGCACGTTGTCGACCACGGCCAGCTCTTCCGAGCGCATCAGCAGCACGTCGGGCGTGCCGAGCGGGTCGGGCTTGTCGGCACCGGCCAGCCTTTTCTCGATGAAGCGCACGGTTTCGTAGCCGAAGTACCCCACGAGGCCGCCGGCAAAGCGCGGCAGTCCGGGCAGCGGCGCGGCCTTGTACTTGGCGAGATAGTCGCGCACGAAGACGAACGGGTCGGTGTCCGCAAACCTTTCGACGCGCTCCTCGCCATCGGCCTCTCGCCGGTGCACCGTAACGTTGCGGCCACGGGCCTCGATGCGCTCGGACGAGGGCAGGCCGATGTACGAATACCGGCCGAAGCGCTCGCCACCCACCACCGACTCGAGCAGGTAGGTATAGGGCTTGTTGGCGAGCTTGAGGTAGAGCGCGACCGGCGTGTCGAGGTCGGCGCGGATTTCGGCCACGACCGGGATGCGGTTGTAGCCCTGCTTTGCGAGCTGTTCGAATTCGAGCTCAGTCATGTGAATCTCCCACTATGCAACCGGATTGGAACTGGAACTGCGACTAGCCTGCGGCCTGTACTGCCTCACGCATCCGCGCCGCGCGGATACGCAAGAAGGTCTAGCTGCGCCAGGGGCGCCAGCTAGGCCAATGAAGGGTCCAGTTTGTCCGGGTGTGGTTCACGACTGAGTTTTCAGGAGTCCTGCGACGTGCAGGAGCGAAGGAACTATACCATCGCAATCGATGCCTTGCACATCCTCGCCCTCGGTGTACCCGTAGGGCACCAGCAGGACCGGGCACCCTGCCGCGCGCGCGGCCAGCGCGTCGTTTCTCGAGTCGCCGATCATCAGTGCCTCAAGCGCCGGGATACCAAGACGGCGGCAGGCTTCGAGCAGCGGATCGGGGGCGGGCTTCTTCTTCGGCATCGTGTCGCCCGACACCACGACGGGAAAAAACCCGGCCAGCCCGGTCGCCTCAAGCAGCGGGATCGTGAACTGCGCGGTCTTGTTGGTGACGCACGCGAGCGCAAACCCCTTCGCGCGCAACTCGGTGAGGCCCTCGAGGACACCAGGATAGGGTTTGGCCATGCAGCCGTTGCGCTTCGCGTAGTGGAAGAAGAATCCCTCCATGGCCGAACCCACCCGCCGCTCATCCGGCGCCCTGCCAAGCGACGCCTCGAGCGTTCGCCGCACCAAGTGCGGAATGCCCTTGCCGATGAACTCCCGCACGCGCAACGGGTCGACGGGGTCCAGTCCCAGTTCGGAGAGCATGTCGGCCGCCGCTGCGGCGATTTCAGGCGCGGTGTCGAGCAACGTGCCGTCAAGGTCCAGGAGGACGGCGCGAACCGCACCCAGGGAGATCACAGTGCGGCGAGCCGCGCGCGCATGTCCGCAATCGTCTTCGCGTAATCCCCGGCGCCGAAAATGGCCGACCCCGCGACGAAAGTGTCGGCACCCGCGGCGGCGACTTCGGCGATGTTGTCCACCTTCACGCCGCCGTCCACCTCGATCCATACCTCGCGCCCGGTTTCGCTCTTGAGCAGGTCCACGCGCCTGCGCACTTCGCGGATCTTGGGCAGCACCGAGGGGATGAACTTCTGCCCGCCGAATCCCGGGTTGACCGACATCAACAGCACCAGGTCGACCTTGTCCAGCGTGTAGTCGAGGTACTCGAGCGGCGTCGCGGGATTGAAGACCAGCCCGGCCTTGCATCCATGCTCATGGATCAGCGCAATCGTCCGGTCGATATGCTCGGAGGCTTCCGGGTGAAAACTGATGATGCCCGCCCCCGCTTTTGCGAAATCCGGCACGATCCGGTCGACCGGCTTCACCATCAGGTGGACGTCGATCGGGACGCCCGCGTGCGGGCGGATCGCCTCGCACACCAGCGGGCCGATCGTGAGGTTCGGGACGTAATGGTTGTCCATGACGTCGAAGTGGATGAGGTCGGCGCCTGCGGCGACGACCGAGCGCACCTCTTCACCGAGGCGGGCGAAATCGGCGGACAGGAGGCTTGGCGCGATGCGGAAGTTCATGGTGGCGGCGATTGTAGCGCAGCCGCCCGCGTGGCCGCCCGGCCCATGCCGGTACAATGGGCACATGGCCCAGGAAAAACACTACGAAATCACCGTCGGCACGACGACCCAGTACCTCACCGACCAATCGGACGAAGCGGCCGACAAGTACGTGTTCGCCTATACGGTGACGATCCGCAACACCGGCACCGCCAGCGCGCAGCTGATCAGCCGCCACTGGATCATCACCGATGCGCGCGGCAAGACGCAGGAAGTCCGCGGCCTTGGCGTGATCGGTGCACAGCCGCTGCTGCGGCCGGGTGAAAGCTTCGAGTACACGAGCGGTACGTCAATCACGACACCGGTCGGCACCATGCGCGGCCGCTACCAGATGGTGGGAGAGGACGGCGCGCGTTTCGAGGCGGAGATCCCGGAGTTCACGCTTTCGGTCCCGCGCGTCCTCCACTGACGGACCTCAGCGCTTGTCTTCGTCCTCAGGGCGCTTCTTCGGCCAGGTCCACCAGACGATCAGCACCAGCAGGCTGAGCGCCACGCCCATTTCGAGAAAGATGACCCACATCGTCCGGTCCACCATGAAGTTGTCGGCCGCAATTCTACTGGCTGGCGCCCTGGCGGCCTGTGCGCCGGTCGCACCTAAGCCCGAAAAGCCTGCCCCGCCCGCCCCGCCTGCCCCGCCTGCCCCGCCTGCCGAGGCGCGCTTCGAGGAAACCCCCTGGGGCGACCTCCAGGGCTGGTCGCAGGCCGGCCTCCTGCCCAGCCTGCGCTCTTTCAATACGGGGTGCGCGCGCGTCCAATCGAAGCGCCCCTGGCAGGCAGTCTGCGCGGACGCTCGCCGGGTGGGCACCGAGGACGAGGCCGCCGCGCGCGCCTTTTTTGAATCCCGGTTTTCCGCTTATCGCATCGTTGCGCCGGATGGGGCGACGGAAGGCCTGGTCACGGGATACTACGAGCCCATCCTCAAGGCTCGCCGTGCGCGCGCCAGCGGCTTTCGTTACCCGATCTATGGCGTCCCGGACGACCTGGTCGTTGTCGACCTCGCCGACCTCCACCCGGAGCTGCGCAACCTGCGGCTGCGCGGCCGCCTGCAGGGCCAGCGCCTGGTGCCGTACTACTCGCGGGGGGAGATCGAAAGCACGCCCGCCCTCCCGGCCAAGCCCCTGGCCTGGGTCGCGGACGCAGTCGAACTCTTCTTCCTGCAGATCCAGGGGTCCGGGCTGGTCGAGTTTTCCCCGGGGGAGCGCATCCGGTTGGGGTTCGCCGAACAAAACGGGCATCCGTACCGCTCCCTGGGTCGCTACCTCGTCGACCGGGGCGAACTCAAGCTCGAGCAGGCTTCCATGCAGTCGATCAAGGCCTGGGGCGCATCCAATCCGGACAAGCTGCAGGAGGCGCTCAATGCCAACCCGAGCTATGTGTTCTTCCGCGAATTGCCGGCGCCCTCGAGTCCGCAGGACGGCCCGCCGGGCGCGCTCGGCGCCCCGCTGACCCCGGGTTACAGCGCGGCCATCGACCCGCGGTACGTCCCGTTGGGCGCGCCGGTGTTCCTGGCCACCACCTATCCGTTGTCGTCGAAACCCCTTGAGCGGCTGGTCATGGCCCAGGACACGGGCGGCGCGATCCGCGGCGCCATTCGCGCCGACTTCTTCTGGGGAACGGGTGACGAAGCGGGGGCGCAGGCCGGTCGCATGCGCCAGCAGGGAAAGATGTGGATCCTGTGGCCGAAGGGCGAGGGACTGCCCCGCCCTTAGGGAATTACTTTGCCTTGGCCTGGCGGCCTTCCTTGGAGGCGACGTCGATCCGCGTACGCAGGTCAGCGAGTTGCATCCCGCCTTGCTGCCGCTCGCCGTTCTCGAAGAACAGGGTCGGCGTCGCGCGCACTCCCAGCGACTGTCCCAGCGTCACGATCGACTCGACCGGGTTGTCGCAGGTCGCGGATACCGGCGCCTTCTTGCGCAATGCGAGGTCGAGCCAGGCCTTGGCGCGATCGCTCGCGCACCAGACGCTTTTCGATTCGTCGATCCGCTCGGGCCGGATGACCGGAAACATGAAGACGTAAAGCGTCACGTCGTCGACCTGCTGCAGCGTCTGCTCAAACGACTGGCACGCGGGGCAATACGGGTCGGAGAACATGGCCAGCGCCCGCTTGCCGTTGCCGCGGACGATCTTCACGGCCCGGTCGAGCGGCAGCGAGTCGAACTTGATCGCCGACAGCTTGCCTATGCGTTCGTCCGTCAGGTTGCGCCCGGATTTCGTCTCGTAGATCTCGCCCTGGACGATGTTTTCGCCCTTCGGGTCCGAGTAGAGGATCTGCACGCCCTGCGGGCTCCGGAACCGGACCTCGAACAGGCCCGGGATGACCGAGGGCTGGACGCCCTCGATCTTTGCGCCGCCGAGCTTGGGCTCGACGCTGCGGCGAATCAGTTGCTCATTGGCGACGGCAGACAGTGCAACCAGCAGGGACAGGACTGCAACGACTAGACGTGCCATGGATTCTCCGAAGTTCAGTGCAGCGCGTGGCGCAGCAGGGCATTCTTTAAGACTGGCAGGCGATCGACAAAGTTCAGCCCGGTATTGCGCACCGCCCGCGCCGTCCGCCCGCTCGCGCCAAAGAGGGAATGCAGCCCGTTCACCGCCGCGCGCATGGCGAGTATAGCCTCGCTGCGCTCGCGTTCGTATTGGCGCAGGAGCCGGATATCGCCGGGCTCGTACACCGGTGCGCGGCCCGTAACGATCGCGGCAAGCGAGCGCGCGTCCTGAAAGCCGAGGTTGAGGCCCTGCCCGGCAAGCGGATGGACCACGTGCGCGGCATCTCCCGCCAGCGCGAGCCGGGGCAGCACCATCCTGTCGGCAGTGATCCGCCGCAACGGATAGGCCTGCGGCGCGCACAGGGCGGTCAGTTCGCCCAGCGCGCGATTCGAAGCCTCGCTGACCTCGCGGCCCAGCGCTTCAGGGTCCAATGCCATCAGCCCGGCTGCGCGCTCAGGCGGGACGGACCACACCATGGACACACGGTTGCCCGGCAGGGGCAGCAGCCCCAGGATCGGGCCGCCCTTGAACCACTGGAATGCCACGTTTCCGTGCGGTCGCTCGCAAGTGAAATTCGCGACGACCGCCGTCTGCCCATAAGGCGTCTCCGGGGCCGCAATCCCGGCCGCCGAACGAATGAAGGAGCCCGCGCCATCGGCGCCCACGACAAGCGCCGCATCGATTGTCCGGCCGTCGGCCAGGGTGAGCCGGGCCGCCGCACCCAATTCAAGGGCGGCGCAGGTTGCAGGGGCGAAGATCTCGAGGTCGTCCTGCGTGCCCAGGGTCCGCCAGAGGGCGTCCTGCAGCACGCGGTCCTCGACGATCCAGGCAAGTTCGGGGACGCCTGCGTCATAGGCATCGAACGTCATCGAGGCAGCGCCGTCGTCACCGCAAACGCGCATCGCGTACACCGGCGTCAGGCGTTCGGGGGGCATCGCATCCCAGGCGCGGATTTCGCGCAGGAAGGCGACGCTCCCGGGGGAAAGCGCGTACACGCGGCCTTCGCAGGCCTCGTCGGCCGGGGTCAGGGAGAGCGGACGGACGCCGGCCACCAGGGCGACGGACAGCCCGCGCACGGCGCGCGCAAGACTGGCGCCCACGGCGCCCCCGCCGACTACGACAAGGTCAAACTGCATCCGGGCATTCTACTTCCCGCAGCCGCCCCTCTCGCACTGCAATAACAATATGAATCAGCTGCATATTTCGATCGACCTTGACCCGGACCCCCGAAAAAAAGACAATTCGCGGCCGTTTCCAGACAATCTCCACCCTTTCGGTGATATAGCTCAGCTGGTTAGAGCACAGCACTCATAATGCTGGGGTCGGTGGTTCAAGTCCACCTATCACCACCACATACCCAAGTGCGCGCCTCCCGCTCCCTGCCTGCCCTCCTAGCAACCGCGGCTTTCGCAGCGGCGACGCTTCTGGGCGCGAGCGGCGCGTTCGCGCAACTGCGCACCATCCCCGAGGACGCCAAGCGCGGCGAGATCCGCCACGTCCGGGAAATGATCGTCGAGATCGACGGCAAGCAAATGCTGCTGTCGCCCGGCGCCCAGATCCGCGGCCCGGAAAACCGGATCATCCTCCCGATGGCCCTCCCGCAGAATCCGCAACTCGTGAAGTATGTTGTCGATCCGGTCGGCCACGTGCATCGCGTCTGGATCCTCACCCGGGAAGAAGCCGCCAAGCCGGACAAGAGGCCATAGCGCCGCCCATGGCCGGCAAGCTCTACATCAAGACGTTCGGCTGCCAGATGAACGAGTACGATTCGGCCAAGATGGCCGACGTGCTGTCGGCCGCCGAGCACCTGACCCCCACAGACCGACCCGAGGACGCCGACGTCCTGGTCTTCAATACGTGCTCGGTGCGCGAAAAGGCCCAGGAGAAGGTGTTCTCCGACCTCGGCCGCGCCAAGGAACTCAAGCAGCTGCGCCCCGACATGATGATTGCCGTCGGCGGCTGCGTCGCCAGCCAGGAAGGCGCCGGCATCGTCGCGCGCGCGCCGTACGTGGATGTCGTGTTCGGCCCGCAAACGCTCCATCGCCTGCCCGCACTGCTCGCCGAGCGCCGCCGTACCGGCCGGGCGCAGGTCGACGTGAGCTTTCCGGAAATCGAAAAGTTCGACCACCTGCCCGCCGCGCGGGTCGAAGGCCCGTCCGCCTTCGTGTCGGTGATGGAGGGGTGCAGCAAGTACTGCAGCTTCTGCGTGGTCCCCTACACGCGTGGCGAGGAGGTATCGCGGCCGTTTGACGATGTCATCGCCGAAATCGCCGACCTGGCCGAACGCGGCGTGAAGGAAGTGACGCTCCTGGGCCAGAACGTCAACGCCTACAAGGGCGCGATGCACGCCGGGGAGGCTGCGGATTTCGCGGAACTGCTCCTGCACGTCGCCGAGATCGACGGCCTGGAGCGCATCCGCTACACGACCTCCCATCCGCGCGAATTCACGCCCCGGCTGATCCAGGCGTACGCCGAAATCCCGAAGCTCGTCGACCACCTCCACCTGCCGGTCCAGTCCGGATCGGATCGCATCCTCGCGGCCATGAAGCGCGGATACACCAGCCTCGAATATCGCTCGATCATTCGCAGGGTGCGGCGCATTCGCCCGGACATCAGCCTGTCGTCCGATTTCATCGTCGGGTTCCCGGGCGAGACCGAGGCCGACTTCGAGGCAACCATGGCGCTGGTCGAGGACATGGGCTTCGACGACTCGTATTCGTTCCTGTACAGCCCCCGCCCCGGAACCCCGGCGGCCGACCTCGTGGACGACACGCCGGCCGAGGTGAAGCTGGCGCGCCTGCGCCGCTTGCAGGCCCGCATCAGCGCCCAGGCAACGGCCATCAGCGCGTCGATGGTGGGCAGCGTGCAGCCGGTGCTGGTCGAGGGCCCGTCGCGCAAGGACCCGGCAGAACTCGCCGGGCGCAGCGCCAACAACCGCACGGTGAACTTCAGCGGCCCGCCCGCCCTCGCCGGACAGCTTGCCCACGTGCGCATCACGCACGCGCTGACCCACACGCTGCGCGGCGAGCTGGTCGATGCGTAGCAAGCCCGCCCCCCGCAAGACGGACAACCGTCCGCCCGAGATCCGCTTCGATCCGGTCGACAATCATCGCCTTGCGCGGCTGTGCGGCCCGATGGACACGAACCTGCGCCAGATCGAATCGGCGCTCGACGTGTCGATCGCGCGCCGCGGGGCCGGCTTTGCGCTGAAGGGCGCGCCGGCGCAGTGCAGGGACGCGGGCCGGGCGCTGGAATACTTTTACGCCAAGGCCGTGAAGGACGACCTCCTGCTGGAGGACGTGCAGCTGGGCCTCACCGAGTTGAAGCACACACGCGTTCGCGCCAGCGCCCCTGAAGCGGGCGAACCCACGCAACTGCTTACGCGCCGGCCTGATCTTCACGGCCGCACCCCGCGCCAGAACGAATACATCAAGAGCATCCTCGCGCACGACATCACGTTCGGCATCGGGCCGGCAGGCACGGGCAAGACCTTCCTCGCGGTGGCTTGCGCCGTCGACGCGCTCGAACGCGACCTCGTGCAGCGCATCGTGCTGGTGCGCCCGGCCGTGGAAGCCGGCGAACGCCTCGGCTTCCTCCCCGGCGACCTCGCGCAGAAGGTCGACCCGTACCTGCGCCCGCTCTACGACGCACTCTACGACCTGATGGGGTTCGACACCGTGGGCCGCTTGCTGGAGAGGGGCACCATCGAGCTCGCACCGCTGGCCTACATGCGCGGGCGCACGCTCAATCACGCCTTCATCATCCTCGACGAGGCGCAGAACACCACGCCCGAGCAGATGAAGATGTTCCTTACGCGCATCGGCTTCGGCGCCAAGGCGGTGGTGACTGGCGACGTGACGCAGATCGACCTCGCCCGCGGCCAGAAGAGCGGGCTCATCGAATCGCGCGCGATCCTCGCGCAGGTGCGCGGCATCGCGTTCACCGAGTTCCTCGCCGAGGATGTCGTCCGGCATCCGCTCGTTGCGCGGATCGTCCATGCCTACGAAGAGCACGCAAAGAAAACCGATCCGGCGTGAAGCCCGGGTGCGGGTGCAGGACGCCAGCCGTTCGCGTCGGGTCCCGCCTCCGGCGCGGTTCCGCGCCTGGGTCCGCGCCGCCCTGCCCGGATACGCTGAAGTCACCGTCCGGCTGGTCGGCGCCGCAGAAGGCCGCAGGCTCAACCTTGCCTACCGCGGCAAGGACTACGCCACCAACGTGCTGACCTTCGCCTACGGCAAGGACGCGGGCGACATCGTGATCTGCCCTGCGGTCGTGGCCCGGGAAGCCGCCGAGCAGGGCAAGACGCTCGCGCAACACTTCGCGCACCTTGCCGTGCACGGGATCCTGCACATGCGCGGCTACGACCACGAAGACGCAGCGGACGCGGCGCGGATGGAGCGGGCCGAAAAGCGCATCCTGAAGCGCCTCGGACACCCGAATCCGTACCTGATCTAGGCGTCGGGCGCGGCCCGGTACAATACGCCATCCCATGAGCGATCCCGAACCACCTACTCTGCTCGAGCGCCTCGCGGCGATGGTCCTGCGCGAGCCTGCCGACCGCGAGCAGCTCACCCGGCTCCTGCGCTCCGCCTACCGCAAGAACCTGCTCGATGCGGATGCGCTGTCGATCATCGAAGGCGCGATGACGGTGTCCGAAATGCAGGTGCGCGACATCATGATCCCGCGCGCGCAGATGGACGTGATCGACATCAACGAGCCGATCGGGCAGTTCATCCCGGTGGTGATCTCCACCGCGCACTCGCGCTTTCCCGTGATCGGCGAGAACCGCGACGACGTGATCGGCGTGCTGCTCGCCAAGGACCTGCTGCGCCACTACGCGGGCGAGGAGGAGTTCAACGTCCGCGAGATGCTGCGCCCGGCGATCTTCGTGCCCGAATCCAAGCGCCTCAACGTGCTGCTGCGCGAGTTCCGCGCCAGCCGCAACCACATGGCCATCGTGGTCGACGAATACGGCGGCGTGGCGGGTCTCGTCACGATCGAGGACGTGCTCGAGCAGATCGTCGGCGAAATCGAGGACGAGTACGATTTCGACGAGGCCAGCGACAACATCATCCTCGAGTCGAGCGGGCGCTACCGCGTGAAGGCGCTCACGCAGATCGCCGACTTCAACGCAGCGTTCGGGACGGAATTCCCGGACGAAGACTTCGACACCGTCGGCGGGCTGGTGATCGCCCACCTCGGCCGCCTGCCCAAGCGCGGCGAGTCGATTGCGCTCGAAAGCCTGCGGTTCCAGGTGCTGCGTGCGGACAGCCGGCGCGTCTACACGCTGATCGTCGAAAAGCCCAAGGCTTGATCGCGCAGCTGTCGCGCAGCCGGTTGGCCGGCCGGCCGCGCCTGGCCCTGATCGTCGCGTACCTTGCAGGCGCCGCACTGGTGCCCGCCTTCGAACCGATCGGCCTCTATCCGCTGGCCCTCTTTTCCCCGGCCCTGCTGTTCCACCTCTGGCTGTGCGCGCCGCGTGCCCGGGACGCGGCCTGGATCGGGTTCGCGTACGGCATGGGACTTTTCACGGCCGGGGTGTCCTGGGTCTATGTGAGTCTCTCAGTGTTCGGCGGGATGCCGATGCCGGTCGCCGCATTCGCAACGCTGGCCTATTGCGCCTTCCTCTCCTGGCCGCTGGCGGCCGCGGGCTACGTGCAGCACCGCATCCCGGCAAGCGATGCCGTGCGCGCACTCTGCGTCCTCCCGGCCCTCTGGATGGCGGCCGAACTGCTGCGTGGATGGGGGCTCACGGGATTTCCATGGCTCGTCCTCGGCTACGCCGCAACGGATACGCCAGTGGCAGGCTATGCCCCGGTCACCGG
>Ga0114969_10003731_pt1 | contig 12206 bp, 9 predicted proteins | sample M_130807_MF_Meta_FD_87316 | JGI IMG/M metagenome (GOLD analysis project Ga0114969, IMG submission 87316) | Freshwater microbial communities from Lake Montjoie, Canada to study carbon cycling - M_130807_MF_MetaG | ecosystem: Environmental > Aquatic > Freshwater > Lake | place: Lake Montjoie...
GACGCCCCTACGCTCAGGCGATCTGCGGAACCTCAAAATTCTTCCGATACTCGCGGGTGAGCTGAGGATTCAGCGCTTGGTCCATGAAACGTTCCGTCTTCGGATCAAAGGCGAGTGAACGACCGGCGCGAAACGCGATATTACCGAGGTGACAGTGCACGCACGATTGGTGCGCTTCGAGCGGTGACATCGGGAGATCGGCCGATTTGCGCGACCGCACCGCCGCGAAGAAACGCTGCCACTTATCGCCCTTGGGAGGCTTCGGCGCGTTCTCCGGAATCGCGATGGCTTCGCGTTCGCCACCCTTGTTTTCCTTGTAGGAGAAAAAGCCTTTTCCGCGCACATAAAAGCCCTTCGTACCGAAGAAACTATTACCGCAATTGCCGCCCATCGCTTCCTCGAATGAGCCGAGATTGCGCACTTGAAACGTCATGATCGACCCATCCGCATAGGAAAAGGTCGTCGCCTGCGTGTTCGGGGCCTGCCCGTCGTCGTCCAAACCGAAGCGCCCACCCGCGCTGTGCACGCTGGTCGGCAGGCCGCGATTGTGGCCCCAGCACGCGATGTCCATCTCGTGCACGCCTTGGTTGCCGATCTCCCCGTTGCCGTATTCCCAGAAGTAGTGCCAATCGTAGTGAACGAAGAGCCCGGGCTTTTTCCGGTCTTTGTTCACGAGGAACGCACGCTCTTTCGCCGGCCCCTGCCACAGCGACCAATCGAGACTCTCCGGCACTGCACCCGGCACCCCGTGGCCGATCGATCCGCGGTTGCCGTTTTTGTAAACGTAGCCACGCGACTCGACGATCTTCCCGATGAACCCGTCGTGCATCAGTTTCATGTCGCGGATCAACGTGCCATTCGAGCGACTTTGCGTGCCGTGCTGCACGATCCGGCCAAACTTCGCCGCCGCCGCGACGACCTGCCGGCCCTCGTAGATATTGTGCGAGATCGGCTTTTCCACGTAGACGTCCTTGCCCGCCTGACACGCCCAGACAGCCGCTAGCGAATGCCAATGGTTCGGCGTCGCGATCGTGACGGCATCAATGTCTTTATCCTGCATCGCATCGCGCATGTCCTTGTAGAGCTTCGGCTCCTTGCCCTGCGCGGCTTTCACCAACGCGGCCCCTTTCGCGCGGACGTTGGCGTCAACATCGCAGAGCGCGACATATTCCGCGTCACCCTTCATCGCGAGGATGTCCTTGATATGGCTACCGCCTTGGCCGTTGAAACCAATCGTGCAAACCCGGATACGGTTGTTCGCACCGATGACGGTGCCCTGCGCTTTCATGCCGCCAACGATAACCGCTGCTGCGGTCGTGCCGAGAAACTGTCTGCGTGTGTAGTTCATGATGATTTATTTATTTTAGGGAGGGCTGCCGCTCGTCGGCGTGCCGTTAAAAAGATGTCGTGCGAAGCGAAGCGGCCCGGCGGCGAGCGCCGGACTTCCGCTTGGGGGTTTAGGGTTCTGAGGTTAAAACGAGTGAGTTGAGGTAACGTTCGAGATTCGTGTAGCCGCCGGGCGTCGTGGCGCGGGGTCCGTCGGCGGGGTCCTGGGGGTTCAAGCCGTGCGCCTGCTCCCAAACATCCGGCACACCGTCGTGATCAGTGTCAACCGGCGCGGGCAACGACCGCAGCTCCGGCCAACCGCCGACATCTTTCTGCGAGTCGATAATCCCCTTGCCGCCGCCCTTGTAGCTCGCGCCAAACGTTGCCGTGCCCGTGCGGATCTCCTCCACGACGCGCCGATCCACCGCATCGCGCACGAGCGACGCGCCCGCCTGCGCCAGCACGAGGCCGTAGGCCACCTCGGCCGATTGGGTCGTCACTGGCGCGACCACAAACGGGCGATCCACGCGCAAGGTTTTCTCCGTGGCCTCGCCGTCGGGCGCGAAGTTAATCCCGCCGTTCCAGTTGTCGGCGCTGATTGCCGGAAAGCCCGCGACAAAATTTCCCGCCGCAAACATTTTTCCGCGCGGATCCTTCTGTAGAAAAATCCGTCCGCGCACCTTGTCGTCCGTGGCCGGGCCAGACTTGTAATAATTATTGATCCAATTCCGCGGCCAGAGTTCACCGCCGTACGCACTGTTGAAGCCCCAGTTATAAATCACGTTGTTGCGGTAATCCATCAGGCCCGAGTCGACGTTACCTGACGCGCGCGGATTCCGACTCGAGTGGTGCGCGAGGATATTATGATGCCACGAACCGCCCGGCCCGCCCCACAAACCGCCGTAGCCGTGGTTCCCTTTTTTGTGAAGCGAGTGGTAAAGACTCTCGCTGACGAGGCACCATTGCACCGTGAGGTTGGCGGCCTTGTTAATGGAAAAAGTCTCGTCCACGCCCCAGCTCGCCGAACAGTGGTCGACCACGATATAGTTCCCGGCACCCCCGAAAGCGTCCTGTTCCTTCCCTTTTTCATCCCCCGGACGGAACCGTAGATAACGCATGATCACCTGCGAGGTGTCGAAGTTGACCTGATAATTCTTGATGCAGATACCGTCTCCCGGTGCCGTCTGCCCGGCGATAGTAAGATACGGCTCACGAATCTTCAGCTCCGACTCGAGCGCGATCGTGCCCGACAACCTAAACACGACGGTGCGTGGGCCCTTCGCGCTCACTGCCGCCCGAAAACTTCCCGGACCGGCGTCGTGGAGATTCGTGACCTCGATCACTTTACCGCCCCGACCACCCACGGTGTATTTCCCAAAGCCCTCGACCCCCGGAAACGCGGGCGCATGACTGGGTCGCAGATTGCGCAGCGTGACCGACCGCGCCTCGGCGTCATAGCTCACATCGCCGAGCCAGCCATCCGGTAAAATTACGCGGTCGAACGTGCCCTCGAGCGACTCGACCCCCGGACCGATGAAGGAAAACACCGACGCTTCGTGCGGCTGAATGCGTCCCGTAAAACGCACCTCCAAGGCCCCCGCCAAACGCACCCGTCCGCCCGTCACCGGACGCAGCACTTCATGGTCGTTCACCTCCATGACGGTTACCGCCGGCGTCTGAGCGGCCGACATCCCCCGATTCGCCGGGAAAGCCGCCACCACCAGCCCAACCAATCCGCGCGCCCACCCCGGCAACCCAATTTTCGGCAGGGAAAAGGAGGGCGCGATGGTCATGGGAGCAACGCGTGAAACGCGCGCCGCAGCGCAGAGGGGTTGGGCACATCCTACCATAGCAGGAAACCTCCGCTCGCACATGGGACCAAGGTCGCAAACCACGTCGCCCGATCCTTTACCCGCACTCACCGCAACCGCACCATCAACTGGTTCCGCCCATTCACGCCGAGCTTCTTAAAGATCGAAGTCAGCTGCCCCTTCACGGTTTTAACACTCTTCCGGAGTCGCCGCGCGATCTCCTCATTGTCGAGTCCGGCGCTCACCTGTCGGGCGATCTCGCGTTCGGCCACCGTGAGCTGCCCGAGCAGGGAATGCGCCGGCAATTGGTCGAGCGCTGGCATGGCCGCGTGATTTTCGAGATAGATAATAAATCCGGGATACGCGGTCCGCACGTGCTCCTCCACGTGCAACCGGATCGTCGCCGTGAACCCGACCTGCGTGGGCTGACTGACCTTGGTGGCTCCGCCCGGGTGTCGCTTACCCATCGATTGGTGCTCCAGCCACTCCGCCTTCAACGCCGCACACGCCTGCACAATCTCCGCCGGCGGCGCAAACACCGCTCGCGGCTGATACGCCCGCGCCTTCGCCGGACCAAAATTCCACAGCGCACACTGTTCGAGCCCCGCTTGGTTCACATAGAGCGACTTCATTTCCCAGTTCAGAAAGAGCAGCGCAAACGGCAGGTGATGGTTAAATGCCTCGAGCCACCGGCGTCGCGCGCGTTCCTCTTCGGAGGCGAGCAGCCGGTGAAGCACCGTCTCGATATGCGGATACACCGCTTCGAGCAAAGCGACTTCCTTCGCCGTAAAGTCACCCTGCTTGGCCGTGCGCCGAATCGCGATCTGCGATCCCACGCGATCACCCCGCCAATAGAGCGCGACGGCGAGATGGTGCCACCCGAAGGGTTCGAGAAATTCTTTAAAAAACGCCGAGCGCCGTAACTCGCTCTGGTCCGGCACCACATCCGACAGCCGGTAGATTTTGATCTTCTTCGGCTGAGCGAGGACGAAGCGCGGGGTCATGTCCACTTGCCGCCGGTTTTGAAACCACTTCGTCGGCCGCTGGGCGTTGGGCGTCGCGAGGATTTCCGTTGCCTGCCAAGAGGTCTCGAAGTCGAGGAAGTTGAGATAGACGATCAGCGCGTCATAGGGAATCGTCGCACCCAGCAAGGCCTGCAACGCCGTCCAAAATTGCGGAATGTCATTCGCCGCGTGCAACCGTAACAATCGCGAGTCGATCCCCGCCGAGCCGTGGAGCAGCCCCCCTGGGCGCTCGCGCTTGCCCTTCGACGACTCCGGTCTCTGACCGCGCGGCACGCCCGTGAGCGAGGTATGAAAGGAGTTCTTCATGAGGGGCCCTCGTTGTCGGCCAATTCAATCCGCCGCGCAACTCCGCAGCGTCCCCCTCACTCGCCGGCGGACGGATCTCCCGGTTGACGGTTTCCAGAGAGACCCCGCGTCCGACGGACCGGCGACACTCGTGTCGACGTGCGTTTGGCGGAACGGCGGTTTCCCCACTGCCGCTCCTTCGGAGGCAAGCCGGGCGATTGCAAAGAGCCCATCCATCCTCAGTCGCCCCCTGAGCCGGCAATCAGGAGCTGCGGCCAACCATCTGCGCCTGGCTCCGCCGCCACGCCGCACCGACCGGTGCGCGGCCCATCCGGCTCGATGACGCTTCGCTCCTACATTGCACACGCGCTTCGTAGCGGAAAAATACTTACGGCGGAGCGAGCGGGATGACGCCGTAAACCCACCTTCGCCCGCCGCCGCACCCGGTTCACGGCCGGGCGCTGGTCACGCAGGGACGATGCAGCACGGGAGCAGTGCGGCGTCGGTCATGCCGTGGATGATTTTCTTGTCGGGCGGACAGAATGTCGCGAGCGCACCCGACAATTGAGCGCGACCGCCGATCACGAAATAATAAGGGCAGAGTCGGAGGCGTCCGGCCTTGATGGCGGCTGGGACCGGCGCTGAACCTACCGCCGCCCGCGGATCGAAGAGCGGATGCTCAAGGCGTCGCGGCTTCTTGTAGACTTGCAGCACATGAAGATTCGTCGGCGCGAGTGCGATCGCTTGGGCGACACCGGCCTGCCACTCTTCCCTCGAGCAATCACTGCCCAGCACGACACTACGCGCGCCCCAAGCGGTCTCATGGTAGCCGCTGATCTTGATGATGAGATCGCGTTCCTTTTGCGACGCTCCTCCGAGGTCGCGCCAATCGCTGAGCGAACGCCCGCCGACACGCGGTCCGTCGAGCACCGCGCCCGGCGGCAACGGCGCCGGATCAATCACCCACGACGGCGGGATCAACGCCCGCAGTAGTTTCAGCGAGGGACCGCTCAGCGCCTCCGCCCAATAGTCGTGCAACCGGTGATGATGGAAGAGCGCGAGGGTGAGTTTCTCCTCTTGGAATGGCCGCATTGGCGGCGCAATGGCGACCTCTCCGGCCCGCCAAGATTCGAAAATAAATTTCTCAGTGCGGATGTTCGCGAGGTCGAAGAGTTCGAAGAACCGATAGATAATATCTATTTTCTCCGGGTTCCCGTCGGAGTCGTAGAACAGCGAGTTCTCGAGCGGAAAAATATCCTCGGGCCGCAGGCAAAAAACCCGCTTACCCAGCAACTGCAACTGGTGCGCCAGCCACTCCATCTCGGGCCGATAGGTCCCGGCTTCGTCGCTCACAATCAGGGCGATTAATGGATTGGGTACACCGGGCCGCAGTCCGGTCAGCGAGGCGTAAAAATTCCGGATCATCACATCGCCGGCGCCGAGGATCGCAGCTGTCCCGCTCCCGTTGGAATAGAGGCGGTTTAGAAACGCCGTCAGCCCAATGCCACCGGGTACAGAATCCAATTCGGTCAGCACGAAGCCTTCGTCCGTGAGCAACAGATCCGGTCGCAACACCGTCGGAAACACCCCGCGATTGTGTGGGTCCCGCGCGTGCTCGACCAGCGCCGCAGGCTTGCCGCGATCCAGGTAGTCGGCGACCCACGGTGCGAGCAGCGGCTTGTTGCGCAGGAGGTTTTTTCCGGCCACCGAACGCAGGTAGAGCGTCTCCAGTGCTTGGTGAAACTCGAGGCACGCCGCACCGATGGCTTCAAGTTGGGCGACTTGCTCCAGCGTAAGCGGCCAGGCATCGGGCGAAAGCTGCCAAGTCTTGTCCTCGAACAACGGTTTCCCGGCCAACGTGGAGCGGATGTGTTCGTAGGTCAGAGGCATACCGGGAGGGAGCATGACGAAGGCCGAGGTTCTAATCGCCAACGACGGGGAACAAAAGAAACCTCCGCAATGCCGTCCGAGTCGCTAGGGAGCTTCCTAGAAGATGAGGCATAGGTCATTGCGGTACTCCGGCCGCTTACTCGTCCATCTGAATATCCTTATTCCGGTGGCGAGGACAGCCTGCCCGCAGCCACGCGTTGACAAAGCGGTCGAGATCACCGTCGAGCACACCCTGCGTATCGCTTGTGCTGATGCCAGTGCGCAGGTCCTTCACCATCTGGTAAGGCTGAAGCACGTAGCTGCGAATCTGCGCGCCAAAGCCGATCTCACCTTTTTCACCGTAGAAACGGTCCATCTCCGCGCGCTGCTCATCCTGCCGTCGTTCGTAAATACGGGCTTTCAGGACGACCATCGCAGTGGCCTTATTCTTGATCTGCGAACGCTCGTTTTGGCAGACGACCACGATGCCCGTCGGAGCGTGCGTCAACCGAACTGCGGAGTCGGTGGTATTGACGCCTTGACCGCCCTTGCCCGACGAACGGTAAACGTCAACTCGGAGGTCGTCTTCTTTGATCTCAATATCGATGTCCTCAGTGATCTCGGCGACGACGTCGATCGCGCAAAACGACGTATGCCGACGCTTGTTCGAATCGAACGGACTGATGCGGACGAGCCGATGCACGCCGCGCTCAGCCTTGGCGTAACCATAGGCATTTTCGCCTTTGATGAGAATCGTCGCCTTACTGATGCCGGCGGTGTCGCCCGGCTGCACATCCATGAGTTCGACGGAGAAATTCCGCCGCTCCGCCCAACGCGAATACATCCGAAAGAGAATATCGGCCCAGTCGTTCGACTCCGTGCCGCCCGCTCCGGCCTGAATCGAAAAAATGGCGTTATTGCGGTCGAACTGCCCAGTGAGGAAGGACGCGATCTCCAGTTCGTCCAACGCCGTCGTGAGCGCCGCGAGCGTGCCCTTAAGCTCGACGTCGTAGGCCTCCTGGGCGGCGCTGTCTTCGCCCGCCATGAGCTCCAGCATGACCCCGATGTCGTCGATTTTCTTTTGATAGGCGACGACCGGAAGCACGGACTTCTTCAAGCCGTTGAGCTTGCCGATGTGTTTCTGGGCCCGCTCATTGCTGGTCCAAAAATCGGGAGCGCCCATCTGGGCGTCCATGGCCTCTATTTCACGTAACTTTTGATCGCAGTCAAAGAAACCTCCAGAGATGCCCCGAGCGCTTCTTGATGGATTCGATTTGGTTTAGATTTTCGGTGGAGACCATGGTGACGAGCGGTCATGGCCGCAAAGTGCGACCGAAGTCGCAAGGGCAAAATCGGCACGGCGCAAAACAGATTGATCGCGTGGCTCTGCCGTCCGCGGGTTTGGCTCGGCGGTCATTTCTTGAGGTCCTTTCGAAAAAACATTTTCGAACCCGGAGGGTAGCGATAAGACGAATTTCGGAACTGCCGCGATCAACCCGGTAGGGAAGCAACCCATCGCATGCACACGGCGGGCCGCCCCTTACTTCCAGCCCGTCCTTTCCTCCCCAAGGCGGATGAGGTCCACGGAGATTTTCTGCCGCTCGATCTCGCAAAAACCACTACTTGGATTTGGCCGCAGCGTCGGCGCCACCCTGCCGTTTCACCAGCTGCGTGCGCAGATAGGTGTCGGGCACGGCATTCTTCCACGCCGCGAGCCAGATCGCGCCCAGCATTTGCCCTCCTTGGAGCAACTGTCCCTCGATGAATGCGCGCCCTTCAGGGACGATGGCCTCATCGCGGCCGTGACTGAGCTTACCCGCTTTCTCGAGTTGATAGAGCGGCTCGACGCGTTGGTGTTGCGCCAGCAGATAATCCATCACGGCAACAAACATCGGATCGCGGCCATCTTCCCGCGATGCGACTGAAAGCGCCGCGGCGGGTTTCACGCGCGGCGCGAGCCCGGCGAACGTAATCCCGGCCTTGGCCACAAAACCGCCGTCTATCCACGAATGAATCCCGGACCACTTGGTGTAGCCCTCGGGATTATCGCCAACCCAACCGTTGTAATGATTCGTCGTGTGCAAGGGCTGCGCGCAGTCGCCCACGTAATGCCCCATGACGCCCATCACATAAAGAATATTGGCCTGCGCATTAGCGACCTCCTCGGGCGTGCCGAGCTCTGCCATCACTTTCAGATAACTGAAACCCGAGCGCAGCCGTCCAAAGTATTCTGTAATCGCCCACGGCGCAAAACCCGGCCACTCGCGCGTGCGGTCAGAATTCTTCGCGACGTCGACCGCGGGAAACTTATCCGCATTCGCGGCTCGGCCCGCCGCAAACTGCACGACGAACTCAAACCGAAACGACGTGAGCGTCGCCAGATCGAGCCCCGCATCCGTGAGCTGCTCGAGGTCGCAGAAATGATCCGTCCAACTCCCTCCCGAATGCTTCATCGTGAGATCCGGTGTATTGCGCCAGCGATCGGGTTCTCCGCTGAGAAACATCACCCGCTCCATCGCCCCCGGCTCACGCACAAACGCCGGGAAATCCGCCGGCAACGATTTCAGCGCGAGCTGGTTCACCGTCCGGTGCCCGTGATAGTCCCACGCGTGGAGCACAGCAGAGGCGAACAAAGGAACGACGAAGGCGAGCCAGGAGCGTGGTTTCATGGAGAGTTTGACGGCGCCACTCGCGGGAGGGTTGCGGGAAGAACCGGCGATTTTGCCCGCACCGACTCAAGCGTGGCCGCGTAGGCACGAATACCCGCGGCCATGGCGTCGGCGATTTGTTGCCGATACGCGGGCGTCGCTGCCCGCCGCGCCTCGGCTTCATTCGACAAGAACAGCGACTCGACGAGCACGCCCGGACACGTGAGCCCGCGCAGCACCGCCAAGTGCTTCGTCTTGTGACCGCGATCCACCGTTTTCAGCCCGGCGATCGTCTCACGGTGGAGCGCGTGCGCGAGGACCGAGGTCCACGCGTCGTGCCGATTAACAGGAGACGAATCGCGCTCGGTATCGTCCGCCTGGCCAATGCCCCAAGAAGTGTCGGAGCGCTGCCCCGGACGGGTAAACACATACACTTCGGTGCCACCCACGCGCGTATTGGGAAAAAGTGAATTGAAGTGGATACTGACAAACAAGTCGGCACCCGCCGCGTTCGCGATGATCGCCCGCCGCTGCAAATCCGCCTCCTTCGTTGGCGCGAGTTGGCGGTCGTCTCGCCGAGTCAACACCACGCTGTAGCCCTCGGTCTTAAGCAACTTCTCCAGCCGCAGAGCCACATCCAGCGCGAGCACCTTTTCTTGGATACGCAACGAATTGTTTTCCATGCCCGGGTCAGCCCCACCATGACCGGGATCGAGCACGATCGTCCGGAGCCGCGGGACCGGATCACTGACCAGATCCGGCCGCAGCAGTGACAGGAGGCAGCCCTCGAAGTCAGTCTTGCTCACAAAAAGCCGACCGAGGTGGAGCCGGACCGCGTCACCCAAAAAAATCCGCAGACCGCTACAGCTGACTTCGCGTTTTTCCGCCGTGAGGACCAGTCGGCGAGGACCTGCGACCACCGTCAGCTGACGCTTGCTCTCTTCCCACGTCACCTTCAACGCCAACCGAGTAGCCATGTCGTCCGTCGCTACGTAATCCTTTCCTCTGATCCGCGTCGTCGGTAACGGCGCAAGCGGTCGCGACGAGGCGGTTTTGGTCACACCACTGACGCCTTCGACTCCAGCCGCGGGACGCGACGGAGCAGCCCGCAAAGGCGACGCAGCATCAGGGATCGCTGGCGTCGCCGCATTCGTCGCGGCTACGCACGCGAAGAAGAGCGGTAAAAATCTGTCCAACACGCCGAAACGGACAGCCGCCGAGAACATGGCGGCGGAGAGTTAGGTCGCTTTCGGAGCGGCGACTGTAGCCGGCTCACCCTCGTCGTCATCGTCGTTATCCTGCTCCGGACCATCGTCGATCGCTTGGCTGACGCTACCTGCGACGTGCCACTTGGGTTTACGTTTGTTCGGCGCCAATGGCGTCAGCATGACGTGAATGTTTCTCCCGATCAGCTTCGGCGGCGCATCAGGATGACTCATCCCCACGAGCTCGGCCACCGCACGAGTCATCAGATTGAACCCGATGTCGGTGTGGGCCATCTCGCGACCGCGAAACTTGAGGCGGAGTTTTACCTTGTTGCCGTGGGCTAGAAATTCCTCGGCATGCCGTACCTTCGTGAAAAAATCTCCGTCCGCGATTCGCGCGGTGAACTCGATTTCCTTGATCTTACTCGCGGTGGATTTCACGTGCGAGGTCTTCTTCTGCTCCTCGTAAACGTATTTACCGAAATCCATAATGCGGCACACCGGCGGCGTCGCGTTAGGCGCAACCTCGACGAGATCGAGCCCAACCTCGAGCGCCAGACTGATCGCTTTTTGCGTGTCGATGATGCCGAGCTGACGCCCTTCGGGTGAAATCAAGCGAACCTGCGGAACCTTGATACGGTGGTTGCGACGGATGGCCGCAAACGGGTCGACATTGCGACGTTGATAAGAGCCGGAACGGTTGCCGCCAGCGGCAGAGGGAAACGAAGTAGCCATCAATAAGAATTTAACGAATGATTAGGTCGGGGATGGATTTCGCCCAGACCCGCAGGGATGACAACACCTATTTAGCCAACTCCCGGACTCCGGACCGTGGGGCTGCGCTCACACGCTGAAACTTTCGCCACAGGAGCAACTCGCCTTGGCGTTGGGATTGGAAAACTTAAAGCCCCCGGCGACCATCGCACTCGAATAGTCGAGATGCGTGCCTTTCAAATACAGCGCGCTCTTGCTGTCCACGAGCACCCGCACACCCGCGGTGTGCACCACAATATCGCCGCGCTTTGGCTCCGGCACGAACTTCATCTTGTAACTCAGGCCATTGCAGCCGCCGCCCGTGATCGCGAGCCGCAGCAACTCTCCGGCCTTTTCCCGCGCGATCAGGGCATTAACCTTGGTGCCAGCGGCGGGCGTCAGCAGGACAAGCTTCTCGTTGCCCTCGCGCACACCCGCGGGGAGTACGATGACTGGTGGCGGCGAAAGGAGGTCAAGGGACATGCGCGGCGAAACAAACGTCTCACTCCGCGGACCGCAACGTTTTCGCGCGACCCGCTCAGACCCCTCAAAAATTACGGCGCGGTGCAGTTCGCCTGAGCTCCACCGCACCAATCGTGTGGAGTTTCTGAAATCGACCGCGCCGCAAACGCTAATTCTTACAAGGCCTTAAAAAAATCAGCGTTGCTAACACGAAGCACGTCCCCTCGACCCACGGCCAAATATTCTGACCGACCACAAACCTCCCTTCGCCTGATCTAAAAAGGCGATCGCCTCACGCAGTGCGACGGCGTCACCCACGGCGACTAGCCCAAAGCCCGCCACGCGATGAGTCGCCGGGCGACCTTGACGGCATTCGCAAAACTCGTGCCCCGCGCCACACCCTTGCCCGCAATCCCGAAGGCCGTGCCGTGATCCGGACTCGTCCGCACGTGCGGCAGACCGAGCGTTACATTCACCGCCTCGTCAAAATCGATTACCTTAAGCGGCGCGAGGCCCTGATCATGGTAGAGCGCCACGACGACATCGAATTCACCCCGCAGCGCGCGCGCAAACAACGTGTCACCGGGCTCGCACCGCGAAAGCCCCGCGTAGTCGAGCCGCAGTGCGTCCAACGCCGGGTTGAGAAAATCCCGCTCCTCGTACCCAAGGAGCCCGCCCTCACCTGCATGCGGGTTCAGCCCACACACGCCGATCCGCGGACACGTCATCCCCTCCGCCTTCCCGAGCAGATCCGCCGCCGCCACCGTCCGCCGCAACACCTGCGGGCCGAGCTGCTGCGGTACTGCGCTCAGAGGCACATGC
>Ga0114969_10003733_pt1 | contig 12204 bp, 7 predicted proteins | sample M_130807_MF_Meta_FD_87316 | JGI IMG/M metagenome (GOLD analysis project Ga0114969, IMG submission 87316) | Freshwater microbial communities from Lake Montjoie, Canada to study carbon cycling - M_130807_MF_MetaG | ecosystem: Environmental > Aquatic > Freshwater > Lake | place: Lake Montjoie...
AATTATATAATATTATTAATTAAAATTATAAAAAATTATTATTTATAATTATAAAAATTTAAAATAATAAAAATTAAAATATTTATAATTTATTATTTTAAATTATTAAATTCTAAAAATAAAAATAATAAAAATAATAAAAATAATAATGATAATAAAAAAATGTTAGTAGAAACAGTTGAAGAATTTATTTTATATTTACAAACTTTACCTATAAATAATAATACACAACAAGATATAAATATAAATATATATCATTTATGTATAGGGTCAAAAATATCTAAGAGTATACATATTATTCCTGAAACTCAAGAACATAAACATCATAATCACGAATATACAACATTCTTAAAAACATTATATAATGAACCTTTAAAACAATTTAGTCCTGATGTAATAAGTTCTTTAACACAATATCAAAATATGACGCTACATATAAATAATGTTGTTATATTAATTGATCCAAGTTATAAATATAATCCAGAATTAGAAGGCTTTGTTGGAACATCAATTACAAATGAAAAAACAAATGAAAAAAAAAATACGAATGAACATTTAATACAACATTGTAATGATACTTTTACAACTATAATATCAAGTATTGAACTTATACAAGTAGCTTGCGATATTAATGAAGAACAAATCATAACTATAATTCAAATGTTAAATGAAAGTAATCATTATAAACATTATAAAACATCTATGTTAATAAAAATAATAGATTGTACTTCAAAAACATTATTACGTTTATACGCAGATTGTAATTCATACGACTATTCATCTTACCCTCTATCAAATCCTAACTTTCCCTTTATTCCTAAACTCCCTCCTTTTTCTAATGTATATATTACACGTCCTAATTGTTTATTAAAAGATTATAATACTATAGAAAATCCTATTATTACAGTTGATAAATGTAATATAATGTTATTTCGTTGGTTAAATAATAAGTTTCATAATGATAAACAACTTATACCAGAATTATCAAAAGTGTTAGATGTATGTGAATATTCAAAACTAACATATACATTTTTAACAGAAAGTTATAAATATAATAATGTAATAGAACTATTTATTGGTATTATTAAATTATGGAGTAGATTATCTTATACAAATACACAAGAAATAGAACTATCTACACATAGTGAGAATAGTTATACACTGTCTATTAAATTTTGTGATTTATCATTTACAGATTTTATACATTATTGGAAATCTTATTTTGAATTTAAGGATTTTATAATAGATAGTATGGATTATTATTATCAACATAATATTAAGCATTTTATCAATAATTTTGTTAATAAATATGAAAGCAGAATACATACAATGAATACTATACATACTATACATACTATAATTGAAGCATTACAAATGGAAAGTATTACATTATTTACAGAGTTAATGAATTTATGTCCAACAGATACAGAGTATATTACAAAATATATTCATCTTGATAATTATAAATTACTTGAAAGAAAACATATTATGGATTATCTTTATTTTAATCAAATCTATATATAATCACATATAATTACATCTAATTATCTAAGTTTTTATTTTTTTTTAATATCTTTCCTTTACATTTTTATAGTCCATTGTAGCAATTTTAAATATTTCTTTTTCAATCATTTCAATATAGTGTAATAATTCCTTTTCTAAAGATTGAGGTGATTGAGATGATTGAGTTGATTTCCTTTGAAACATTAGTTTTAGTTTTTCCATTTTATGTTCTGGATACACATCAAACTTTACTTTACTATTATTTTTAAATAATCCATATTCATTTAATTTATATCCTTTTTGTTTTAATTTTTTTCTAATAAGTATGTTAAATATTTGCCCACTACTAAAATAAAACCAAGTATATGGTAATTCTTCTAAATTAACCATTCTAATATCTATATGTCTCATTTTATGACTTAAAGGACTATTTAGTAATCCCATAAATTTGGTTTCTCCTAAAGATATAATTTCTAATTTTTTTTTATTATCTTTACTTTCTGTATCTTTACTTTCTGTATCTTTTCTTTCTGTATCTTTTTCTGTATCTTTTTCTTTTTCTGTATCTTCAATATTTTTTTCTATATAACTTATAATTTTTTTTAATGTTCCAGAATGATTTATAGTATTATGTTCTGTATTTACTATTATAATATCAATATCTTTACTATATTTTTTTGTTTGAGAAGGATAACTACCAGATAACATTACCTTTACCTTATATAAATTAGTATCATCTTTAGTATTAGCCTCATCCTTACCCTCACCATTCTCACCATCACCCTCATCTTTATTTTCAATCAATCTTTTTAATTGATTACCTAAATAGGTAATTTCATTACGTGGTATTAAATCATTTAGGTCTTCATAGTATTTAAGTCCCAACTCTTGTATATGTGTTAATTTCATAGTAGTATTATTTATATTTTTTATATAATCTCTAAAATCATTTATTGTTTTAACATTATGTTTACGTTTAATTTCATTTATAAATGTTTTACTAAATCCTAAAATAGATTGTATTTCTGTTTTATTCTTTTTATTTATACTTTTAGTATGTGAATCTATACTATTGTCTATATGTTTTTCTTTTAGGATTGGTAATGTTCCAGAACGTATAATAGTATCTATTTTATCAACCATACCTTTACCTATACCTTCTAAATGTAATAGATCACTACCGTGTGTAATAGGTTTATTCCATTTACGAATTTGATATATAGCACGATCATAAGTTTTAACTCTTATTTTATCATTTTGTTCTTTATAATAATTTTTTACTAATGTTAAAATGTGAAGGATTATTTCATTGTGTATTTGTGTTTTATTATGTATTTGTGATTGTTTTTTTGTTTTAGTATAATGATGTAGTAAACTATTTTGTTTTAGTAATTTTGTTTTTTTCATTATGTATATATATCTATACTATACTATTCTATTCTTATAATATATTTATATCTATAGAAAATAAAAAGTTAAAAATTTAAAAAATTTAAAAAATATAAAAAATATAAAAAATAAAATTAAAAAAATAAAATTAAAAACTATACATTACCACAATTAGCATTACGTTCACGAAGTATAGCCCTTTGACCTCGTGATAAATGTGTTTCTGTAAGATTCTTAACTCGTTCAAATTTTAGTTTACCATTATCTACACTATATATAATTTTTTGAATATTATATTGCTTTAAATACTGAACACAATGACTACAAGGAGCGGAGTTACAAAAAGGAATGTCTGAATTTTCATTATTATTAATTCTAACAAGAATCATACATTCCTTTCCTAACTTACGACGAATATCAGAATCCTTATAACCCTTCTTCCTGTATAAAGCAATATATTTGTTAATAATATTAACCTCAGCATGTTTTGTGTGAGCGATCTTTCCGTTCTTTTTCACAATAATATTCATTCGGGGCGTACACATTGCCTAATCCACCCCCATGCTTAGAGCATTCAACACAACTCTTCTTACCTACCTTTAAAGCTCGCTTAAAATCCATTTTAGTTTATAGAGTATATTGATTATAGAGTTTATAGAGTATATTGATTATATTAATTATATTAAATATGTTTAAGTTTTAATACTTTATAAAATGATTCTTTATAAAATGAATTATATTTATTTTTAAATTTCAATTTTTTATAATAAAATTATATTTTACTATAAAAAGATATAAACATAAAATGATTATATAGAATTAACTAATAATCATATGTATTTGAATGTATAAAATAAAAATGTTAGAATTTTATAAAGAACCTGGTATTACACCATTAGAATTTATAAATAATATAAAAAAACAGTATACAGAACAAAAAATATGTTATACAGCAAGATTAGACCCAATGGCACGTGGTAAAATCCCTGTTTTATTTGGTGATGAATGTAAGAAAATGGATTTATATACTCATTTAAGTAAAACTTATGAAGTTAAAATTATGATTGGGTATAAAACAGATAGTGATGATGTTCTTGGTAAGATAGAAACTAATACAGAAACTACTCCCAAAACAATATCATCTCAAGATTTCATTACAAAGTATAAATCCTTTTTTGAAATAGAAAAAGAAAGAATAATTAAACAAAAATATCATTATTTTTCAACAAAGGCATTATTAGCAAGAAGTAAAAGTAAAGATGAAGATAAAGACTATTTTCATAATGTTAAATTATTTAGTTCAAAAATAATTGATAATGGAGAATTAGATTTCAAAGAATGGTGTCATACTTGTATTGAACTTATTGATAAAGTTGATAAAACAAAAGATTTTAGACAAAAAGAAATTATAGAACAATGGCAAAATTTAATAAAAAAAGAAATTACAACAATAGATTATATTACATTACAATTACACGTTGGAAGCGGTTTCTTTGTAAGACAATATATACGTGATATATCCGATAACATTGGTATACCTTTAATGTGTTATGATATACATAGAATTAGTATAGATTATTAGATAAGTTATGTTTTATTTTACATTTTATATTTTTTTTATATATCAAATTTACTACTTAAATTAAATAATTTAAAAACATTTTAATGATATATTATATCTAAAATAAACCCAAAAATAAATAATACAAAAATAAATAAATATAAATATATATTATTTTTTTTATTAAAAATGGAAAAAACAAAGGCAATTCGCAAGCCACGAGCAAAAAAAGAAGAATTTCAAAATTCAAATATCGATGTTGTTATATTAGAAAATACAGAAAAAGATATTGAAAATAAAATAGAAATTGAAATTGATAATACAGAAGAGGAAATAACTAAAAAACAACCAAAAAAAAGAGAGACAAAAAGTAAAAAAGAAAAAGAAAAAGAAATAAAAGTAGAAATAGACAAAGAAATAGAAACAGAAACAGAAACAGAAGTAGAAAAAGAAGTAAAAATAGAAAGTAAAAAAAGTAAAAGTGTCATAGGAAAAAAGAAAACTAAAGCTGAACTTTTAAAAGAAGAAAAATTAAAAGAGTCACAAAGATTAAATACATTATCTACATTAATATTACAAGAAGATATACAGATAGAAGAAACAGAAACAGACCCAGAACTACACATAAAAACACCCTCAAAACCCTCAATAACATCTGTAACATCTGTAATATCTGTAACTATACCACAACAACCTAATATAAGACATCCAGATAAAGTATATGAATATTCAACACATATTAAAAAGCTATATCATTTAAGTGATTTTCATATACAATTATATAAACGTCATAATGAATATCAAGAAGTCTTTAATAATGTTTTAGATTATCTTAAAAATGAAAAAAAAATATATAGTATTCCAGAAACAACCAATACAAATATACCTATTATAGCACTTATTACGGGTGATATACTTCATAGTAAAAGTGATTTATCACCAGAATGCGTCCAACTTACCTATAATTTTTTAAAAGCAATTTCGAATTTAATGCCATTAGTCATCATTCCAGGTAATCACGATGTAAATATGAATAATAAAGAACGGTTAGATGCCCTAACACCAATTATTGCTGATTTGCCAACATCTAATCCTATTTATTATTTTTTGGAATCTGGCGTATATCAATTATCTAATATTATGTTTTATCATGCATCTATATTTGATTGTAAAATAATTCCACCTATTCATAAATCTATACAACCATCTATACCTAATACTACACCTAATACCAATCACAATATGACATCTATTATGTTATATCATGGTCGTGTCAATGGAGCTGTTCTATTTAATGGTGTAGAACTTACAGATGAAAATAATAAAACAATTACACCATCCGCATTTGCCGATTATGATATAACGTGTTTAGGTGACATTCATAAACATCAATTTATAACTCCTCATATTGCTTATGCAGGTTCTCTTATACAACAAAATCTTGGAGAAGACATTAATAATCACGGTTTAATTAAATGGGATATTGAAAGTAAAACAGGTAAATTTATACCTATTAAAAATAATTGGTCGTATGTTACATTATATGTTGATAATAAAAAATCAAATCATCAATGTTTAATAAAAGATTGTAAAGATAATACCTCTATGATACATGACCCAAATTGCCCTTTAACAGATAATCTCAGAGTTCGTATTCTTTATAAAAATACACCTGAAAGTTTTATATCTGATTATATTACACTTTTAAAAATGAATCATACCGTTCATGAATTCTCATATCAAAATGATGAATTTTTAGAAATTCATAATAATCATTCTACACAAACTAATACAATACAAAATGAAACAACAGATAATTTAACAGAATCTAATACAGATACAGATGGCAATATACAATCCAATAAAACATCTTTACAAAAACAGCAAACATCTTCTACAACAATTGATATTACTTCTTCAGAATTACAAAATAAATATATTAAAGAATACATTAAAGAAAATCTTATTGGTGGAGATATTACACTTACAGATGAAGAATTAAATGAAATTATGGAATTAAATATAAGTCAAAATAAAAAATTACAAGATATCAATAATGATTATAGTAGTTATAGCAGTAATAAATTTTCAGGTCATTATAAATTAAAAAGACTTGAATTTTCAAATCTCTTTGCTTTTGGGTTAAACAATGTCATTGATTTTACACATTTTAAAGGAGTTGTTGGTATTATAGCACAAAATCATTTAGGTAAATCCGCCTTATTAGATATTATTATTTATACATTATTTGATAAATTTACACGTAAAGGTTCAGCAAAAGATATTATGAATATTCGCAGTGAAATGTTTAGTATTAAATTAGACATATCAATAGGATTTTGGACTTATACAATTATAAAAAAAGGTGCTCGTGGAAAAACAAATACAGTTTCAACAAAAATAGAATTTTATCGTACTCATGAGAATGACGGAACGATAGAAAATTTAGAAGAAGATACAGCACTAAAAACCAAAGACTTAATTAAAGATTATTTTGGTTGTTATGAAGATATAATACATACCAGTTTTAGCGTTCAACACGATAATAGTTGTTTTGTAGATGCTGAAAATACAGAACGTCGTAAAGAACTACAACGTATTATGAAATTTGATATTCTGGATAAATTAGATAGTATGGCAGGAACACAACTTACTAAATATAAGGATATTAGAGAACATATTAGTAAAAAAATTAACAATGATTTTATTGTGATGGCAAAGAAGAATAAATCAAGAGCAGAAAAATTAAGCATAATACATACAGAAAATAAAGAATATGCTAAAGAAAAAATAAAGAAATTACATCAAACTATTCTGTATACATCATCAACATTAAACAATGATTGTAAAACATTTTTAGAAGAAAACAATAAAGAAGATATAGAAATAGAATATGAAGATTTAACTGAAAAAATAGAAAATAATAAAAATGAAAGTATGAATTTATTATCACTTATTTGTAGAAATGAAAAGATAGAAAAAGAAAATACGGATACTAATATTGATTGTAACTCATTAAATCAAAAATTAAGTGAAGAAGAAACATCACAAACTACTATCATTAAAGATGCTCAAAAAAAAATAAAACTTCTTGATAAATCTAACGAACAATTATATGCTTCAAGAAAACCAAGTCATATTCATATACCAAATGACACTACTACACAAGATACTACTCCAGAAAATTATTTAAATGATTTAAAACATAAATATAATGAGAAAATAAAAAATGTAAATGAAGAAAATAAAAATATTGAAAAACAAATAACAGATTTAAAAGAAAAAGAAAAACAAATTATTACTAATAATGAAACTATATTATCATTGGAAAAAACATTAGTTAAATTACCAAAAACACTATTATATTTAACAAATCAAATTGAAATTAGTGAAAGTAAATATAAAAAGGCATTAGAAAAATGGATAAATAGTATAAGTATCAATACTAACACAACTAAAATAACTGAAATAACTGAAACACCTGAATATAAGAATTATGAAAAAAGGGCAAAGTCTTATTTTTTAGCAAAAGAAATTGAAACTTATAAAACAAAAACAAATGAGGATGAAACAATGATAAAGGAACAACAAAATCAGCTTACCCAAGACAATACTAAATTAAAAAATGAATTAAAACAAATACGTATTCTGGAAGAGCAATTAAAACAGAATGAAACAAAACAATATACTTATAAAAATAAAATAGAACAAATTGATAATGATAGTGCGAATTTAGAAGAAAATAAAAAAATAGATGAGGAATTAAAGTCAAATAAAACAAAAAAGCAAAAATATGAAAAACGTATAAGTGATACTGAAGATAGTATTAGTAGTATTCGTAATAGAATGAATTTAATAGTAAAATATGAAACATTACAGAGAAATAGACATTTTATGGAGTTAGATTTAAAACAAAAAGAAGATATTCTTGTGAAATTTGAAAAATATAAAGACCAAATTACACATAATTCACACATACAAAAAGAAATAGATTTACTAAAAGCTGAATTAGCAGAGTTTGAAGAAGTATTAGAAGAAATTGAGAAACAGTTTAATACGGAAAATACAAATATGACTAAATATACAGCATTATTAGACCAGATTAGAAAAGACCTTGCCGAACATAAAGCAATAGAAAAGAGTTTTAAACTTTATGAAATCTATAAAAAAGCAATCAAACAATTACCTTATATTTTGCTGAATAAAATACAACCTTTATTAGAGAAAAAAGTAAATGATTTATTAAGTATTATTACCGATTTTACTATTAAATTTGATATTTCTGATAGTAAGATAGATATTTATATAGATAGACCTATGTATAATAAGAAAAAAAATAGTATGAATGGTATAAGTAGTATGAGCGGCAATCTATCAAATGATACAAAAAATAATAGATATATATTAATAAACAATGGTAGTGGTTTTGAAAGATTTATATCAAGTTTAGCAATAAGAATTGCTCTATTAGATATATCTAATTTACCTAAAATCAATTTCTTAGCAATTGATGAGGGTTTTTCAGCATTTGATACACATAATATTAATAATGTAGGGCAAATATTAGATTATTTAAAAACCAAATTTGACTTTATTTTAACCATTAGTCATTTAACACAAATAAAAGAAAGTAGTGATATCATTATTGGATTACAAAAAGATGAAAATGGTTATACAAAGATAATACAATAAATATATTTGGTTTTTGAATATTTGTATTTTGAATATTTGTATTTTGAATATTTTTAAATTTTTATTTTTTTCTTTTTATTTTCTATTGTAAATATAGTATAGTAGTTTTAAGTATAGTATTTTTAATATATTGTAAAATGAAATTAAAACATAATAATATAAAAAATGATAGTATATATTTAATTATTGTTATAGGATTAATAGGATTAATAGGATTATATATTTATTATTATAAAAATATAAGAGATAATTTTGAAAATAAAACTACAGAACTCAATAATAATAATAATAATAATAATAATAATAATAATAATAATAATGAAAAAAAAACTACTGATAAAATAGCATTTTTATTTTTAACATATAATAATTTAAAAAGACCAGATATTTGGAATAGATTTTTTGATAATAAATATAGTAATAAATTTACAATATATAATCATTCTAAAGAACCTGAAAAAATTACAGATTTACTATTAAAAGATAAACATATTCAAGAACATATAGATACATGTTGGGGGTGTCCTAATTTAGTAGAAGCAAATATATTAATGATAAAACAAGCATTACAAGATAAAAATAATAAAAAATTTATATTAGTTTCTGATTCTTGTATACCTATAGTATCATTTCCAACATTTTATAAAGAAATTATGACAGATGATAAAACAATAATTAATATACATTATAATAATAATCCAGAAAGATATGATAACATTGTTAATCCATCATTTAAAAAAGATGAGTTTACTAAACATAGTGGTTCTGGTTTAGTATTAAATGTAAAACATGCAAACCTATTAGTATCAGATTTAGATAATTATAGAAATAATTGGAAAGATGTTTATATTCCAGATGAACATTATATTGGTAATATTTTAAGAGTATTAGATACTGACTTTAATATAAATTATAAAAATAGTAAGCCTACATTTGATATTTGGAGTAATGATATGTTAGATAATACTAAATTTAATAATAATGATGTAAATTCTGAAATAATTACAGATGGATATATTAATATAAGTAAAATTACAAATAAAGCAATTGATGAATTAAGAGATAAAAAGTTTTTATTAATTAGAAAAGTTAATGAAACTACAGAAATAGATATTAATTATATAAATAAATAAAATTCATAAAGCTACCATTTATTTATACATAAATTATCATAATCTTTAGATATTTCATTTATATTAATAAAATTATTATTACTGGAACATTTATTATTACATTTTTCTTTAATAATATTACTATATCGACTTAATGAATTATCATTTCCATATGTAAACTCATCATCTGTATTTTTATTATAAAATCCTTTCATCCAGTCTATTTGTTTTTTATTAACATTATAATGATTAAATCTTAATATATCATTTGGAGCATCAAAAGACTTACCATTATTAATTCCTATATTATGTGTATCTATTTTATTATCTATATTTAATGAACTATTTTTTATAATATTTTTAGGTGCCCAACCATTCGTATCTATATTTTCTATAGTATGTGTAACATCTACAATATTTATTAAAGATTTATTACAAAAACGGTCAACATATTTTTTTTGTTTAATAACTATTTTAGTTACATCATCTTTACTTAATTCATAAATATAGTTCTTTAAATTTATATTTTTAACACTAAATATAAACTCATCAATATCAATATATGCTGTATAATCAACAATATCTCTATAATTTTCAATATAATGTTTAAATGCTAAGTCTTGACCATATATTATATTACCTTTATCATCTTTAGGTTGCCATTGAACATAAATTACATTATCTTTAAAATCATTTAATATTGATTGTAATTCATTATTTACTAAATCTTCATTCATATTTATTATAGTATTAAAATTAAATGCATATTTATTTACTTCTTTAGTACTTTCATGACCAATAGACCCAGTATTATCATATAAAACTATTTTATCAAAACCTATATGTAAATGATATATAATCCATTCTCTCAAAAAAGGTAAATTTTCTTTTATTAATAATACAGTTTGTATTCCAAGTTTTAGATTATTTATTTTATTTTCTTGAGATTCTAAAATAGTTGAAAAAGTTTGATTACCTTTCCAATCTGGTATATTATATTTATTTTTTATTTGAAGCCAATATTCTACTTCATTATTATGATTTTCTATATTAGTATGTTCTCTATTTTTATTATTTTTGTGTGCGTCATGCGGATTAATACATTGAATAATATCTATTATAGCATATTTATTTTCTTTTTCTAAACCTAAAACCCACATATATAATAAATCTATTCCCCAACCTATTAATATTGGATCATAATAAGCCATAAATTTATATAATGCTTCTTTTGAAAAAACAGGAACACCAACCTCAATAAAATTTACATATCTTAAATAATTTCCTAATATTACTTTATTAAAAAATGGTGATGATATTTTAGAATCTTCAGTAAATGAGGGTTGACATACCCATAAATCATATTTAATAGATATATCAAATAGATTATTAATATCATTAGTACTTATTACAATATCATCATCAACAATAAAAAATCTATCGTATTTATCTAATAATTCTTTATAATTTGTATATATATGATGAAAATTTTGAAATTTACTACCTTTTCTTTTCCAAATTTTATCAACAAGTCCTTCATACATATTGTATGTTTCATCATTATTACCATAATATACACACCATACATCATAATTTCTATTTTCTCCTAACCAATGATTATAAAATTGTGTATTATCACCGGCTGATGTAAATATTAAATTGTGTTTTTGTGATTTTATATCTATATTTATTATATTATTAATATCATTATTAATATCATTATTATTATAATTATTAAAATATTCATTATCTTTATAAATTACATAAATAAATAGTATTAGACATAATAAACTAATAATAATATATTTATTTAAGTTAATATATTTTTTTATTTTTACAATATTAAATGTCATTTTTTAGTTATATTTATTATATATTTAGATAAAAAAATAATAAAAAATAATAAAAAATAATAAAAAATAATAAAAAATAATAAAAAATAATAAA
>Ga0114969_10003741_pt1 | contig 12195 bp, 10 predicted proteins | sample M_130807_MF_Meta_FD_87316 | JGI IMG/M metagenome (GOLD analysis project Ga0114969, IMG submission 87316) | Freshwater microbial communities from Lake Montjoie, Canada to study carbon cycling - M_130807_MF_MetaG | ecosystem: Environmental > Aquatic > Freshwater > Lake | place: Lake Montjoie...
AAAAAGTGTGCAAAAATCCTATGAGACACTTTTTAGAAAAAAGTGTATCCCAAAGTGTCGTATAGTTTTTGACACACTTTTTCCTAAAAAGTGTATCCCAAAGTGTCGTATAGTTTTTGACACACTTTTTCCTAAAAAGTGTATAGATGGCAACGGCCCAGTCACCTGAAGAAAGAAAAGAACTCGAGTTGCCACCTGCAAAGGACTTCGGGTCAGCCCCCGAGGAAGAGGCTCCCATTATCGAACTGGGCGACCGAATCCGAATTCTAGGAGGCACATATGACGGGACAAAGGGTCGTGTAATCTCACGCACGGAAAGCGAGATACAACTGATGCCCGATGGCCTGACAAACTCGGCCGTCATTTTCAAAATAGACGAGGACGGCTTTGACTCTGAATACGGCATCGAGGCTATAGATATCTTACAGAAGCGCAAGAAGCCCGCTCTCGTCGATATCCTCGATCTCGCCCCTGGGCAATTGCTCGAAACCTTCAAGTCCGATGGAACAAAGGGTCCGACATACACAATCACAAAAATAAACACGGACCTCGACTCCATAACGGTAAAAGATGAAGACGAGTTGGGGGGAGAAATCGAAATACCCTTCAAATTCCGAGGAATACCTGACAATATGCCATTCCGTGTTGTTCGTGGAAGGCAGGCCCCCGAAAAACTCGAGACACTAGAGTCCGAAGCAGAAGAAGATGCGGATGAAGGCGAAGAAGATCAAGAAAACCAGAGCAATGAAGAGGACGCCGATACTGAACTAGAGGATTTCACATTCTTAGACGACGAACTCGAGGCCGAAGCCGAAGCCCCGGCAGACGACTACGAAGAGGGCATCGAGTATCTTGTGGAAATCCCATCGTCCGAGCGCACATACTCCAATATCACCCAGAAGAGCGAGGCCTACGTCGACATACTGTCACTCTTTCCAGACAAACTCCAGAAACTCAGCCAAACTCAGAAGTCCACAAGAGTCCTCACCGAGATATTTTTCCAACTCCGTGCAGCCATTCTCCGTGTTTCTGATGACGGAACCCCGAAAGGTATAAAACCCACGAGTATCAAGACCCTGATAGACCTTCTAGAGACACGCATGCTCAGTATAAGTCGCCCGGTCATGAATATGGATAAGATACTCTATTATGATATCGATCCAGAGGAGGCCGATGAACCCCAGCCAGACTCCTTGGACCACCTCCGATTCCAGTATTTCGACCAAAAAATCCAGGATTCTGCCAAATATCTGACCTCATCCAATGAAATCGACCGTCAGAAGTTCTACACGTTCATGAATGGCTATCTGAGCGCATATGCAACGACGTGGAGAGGGGCCGGTGCGCCCCTGATCGCCTTCCAGCGTGACGAGGAAGTATATCGTCTCAAATACCCCGATGAGGAGTCGACTGTGCCAGGGTATCCATCGAATCTGCCCAACAAAAAGGACATGTATCTGACTGCCGATCTCGTGAGCGAAGTGAAGATGTCGCTGATACGCGGACTCAAGGCCATTCGCACGAAAACCGCTATCCAGCAGCCGGGTGAGGAGGCCACGGTCATCTCGTATGTCCTTTTGCCCCTCCTATACGCGAATTCCCTCAGTTATCTGAGGCTCGAGTCCCTCATCGATGACGTGGAGGCCGGACTCAAGCGCCCCTGGACAATGGTGGAGATTCTGAAGGCCGCCGGCGAAGTCTCAGATATTCCGTCATCGAAGGCGCCCTTTGTAGTCAGAACCGAAGGTGGCAGCCTAGGAAATATTCCGCTCCTGGAATACATCAAGACGGCCGGCCTGAAGGCCGAGGGTCTCGGAGACTTCTGGCAACTCCAGGTGCTCCTCGGCCTGAAGGACCGCGAATGGACCATCGACCAGAAAGCCGTGCTCGACGAAATCGTATCGAAGACCCAGTCGGCCATCTACGACGTCATTCTGAGAATGCGCGAAAATCTGGCCACCGCCGCCGCGCAGCCCGCCCCCGTCCAAGGTATACAGATGGTGCCCGAGGGCCCGCAACTCATACAGAAGTTGGCGGAAGAACCGCTCCTGAAAGATATCCAGCAGGCAATCAAAGAGCAGATGCCCTCCTACGCCAACTCCGACGTGGCTCTCGTCGGCCTCGTCTTAAGACAGCACTCCGATTTCGCCTTTGCCCAACTGGCCGACCAGCCCGCGGCCCTCACGCGGAGTCGCCTGAAATACGGGCGGGAGGAATATCTGACGACGATCCGCAACATACAGTTGACGAAGCGGCGGGCCCTCGATGCCGGTGCAATCCCGGAGCCAATCAAGTGCCCCCACGTCAAACCCCTCGCGATGATCCGCAAGGTGAAGGACAATAACAAGCGCCTGGCTCTGCTGGCCAAGTTTTTGACGAAGTTCCAGGGGATCAAGGCGGATAACTGGGTCGAGTGCAGGGTAGGCGACCACCACCTCCTCTGTGTCCACGAACTCCTGCAGGTCTACCAGTATCTGCGCCCCGGTGATACGGCTACGCTCAACAAGGACATACAACTCACCTTCGGCGGGGGGCAATTCCAGGGCTTCTATATTTGCCGCAATTGCGGACAGCCAATCAGCGAACTGGAATACGATACGCATCTCGAATTCGACGACAGCGGAAAGCCGATGATGGGACGTGCGGAGTTGGTCGACACAGACGCGATCACACTCGAAGAAATCGACCAGATTATCGGACCCTTGGGGGAAATCGAGGACACGCTCGAATTTGACAATGAGACGAAAAAACTGATTTACGGCACGGCCAAACAGATGGCCGATAAAATATACGCACCTCTCACCCAGGCCGAATACATGGTTCTCGTGTCGAGAGTCTATGGAACTATCCAGCAGATACCCACGCGGGAGAAATACGTGCAGATCCAGCAGGCTCAGAGGCGGGGCAAGAAGGGCGCCGCTACTGCCGCCGCTACTGCTGCTATAGCAGAGGCGGCTGCCGCAGACTACGACATCTATATTAATCGCGCCTTAGTGTGCGCGGTAGGTGTGCACCTGCTGATTGCAGTACAGTGCCGCAAACCGGATCTCGTCTTGCGCGTAAGCGCATCCACGGCGGGCTGCAGAAGTCTGCGGGGCCAGCCACTCGAGCCAGACGGCGGCGACCAGGGCATCAAGTGTATTGTGTCGGTCATTTCGTCGTTTCAGAAGGACACGGTGCCATGGAGCATGACCCAATTCCATCGCGAGAAGGACGACAGTCTTCGGCAGAAGGCGATTATGGATGTTCTTGAGCCACTATTGCGGTCGGCCCTCCAGGATCCGGCTGTGCAGCAGGGCCTCGCGCAGAAGCGTGAATACAAGCGGAAGACGCTGGGGGCTGCCGGTAAGCAGGGGCGGCCTGACGAGGAGTTGCCTCTGAATTTCGCGCCCATACCGTATGTCATGAAACCGGAGGATTTCGCTGAGAAGGTCATCGTGCCCGAGGCGGCCACACCGAAGGACCGCGCTGAACTCTGGATTCGCCAGGGTAATCATCTAGCGAAGACGAGCAAGATGCCGAAGCCGATCGCATTTACGGAGACGTCGTGTTGTCTGTCGTCGATTGGCGAGGTGAATGAGTTCTGGAAACGGAGCGCGGCCAGCCTCCCGTCATTCAAGGAGGTCATTGGCCTTCCGCCGCCGCCGAGATTGACGCGGACCGAGCCGACCATGAAGCCGTCCATGATATCGCGGCCTTTACCGGATGCACCGGAGAGCAGTTATTACCTTCTGTTCCTGAAGGTGTGCTACGACGGAGAAAAGAAGGGATGCTCGCACGAATTCGGCCTTACCCACAAATGTATGTGGTGCGGCCTCGAACTCCCAGAGGAGGTCGAACTTCTGACGCCGGCGCAGGGTCTCAACGCCCTGGAGCAACAGGGGATCGACGTGTCGAAGGATTCTTTCGAGGACCTCTTGAATGAGACTCACAAGGTGAACTCATTCCAGACGGAACTCATTACGGAGATACCTGGTCCCCTGGATAACTGGACCCGCTTGACGGAAATGGAGCCAGAGCCGGCCGAGGGATACAGGGCGGTCATGTCGACCACGCAGGTGGAGTTGTCCAAGTTGCCACCGGACGCGAAAAAGGCGGAAGTTCTCATTGCCTTGTCCGAGTTTTCCAGTTTCGCCCAGACCATGGAAGAACGCCTGAAGAGCCGGATCGCACCGGGGCAACATGCAACCTTCGACAAATTGGCGGACGAGGGTGCTGAGTCGATTGTCCGGTTTCTCCAGTCGTATATGGTCGTGCCGCTGAAGCAGTTCATTTCGAACATGGCGCCTTCTGCTTTGGTGCCCAAGGGATGGGGGCTCAGCGACCAGCACAGGGATGATATTGAGACACTGATCCGAGAACATCGTGGCTATCTGGCAAAGTTCAATAAGGTTACCATGACCCCGTGGCTGAAGGCGAAGGTCGAGACACTCTTGGCACAGGCGCGTGAGATTATTGATGCCCTCGGAGTAATACGGCCACTGCAGGTGCCTGGTGGCGCGGAGACATTCGGTTTCTTCTTGAAGTTCTGCCTATACGCACCCCTGGCGAATTTTGCCGATCCGAATACTCTGCCTCTCCCTTCGGCGTCGGCGGGTGCGGAGGCTCCTACGTCACAGGTCGAGCAACAGGCGCTGTTCCCGGCGCGATTCGTAAGCGAGATGGCTGCGCGATTCAAGGGTGAGGGATTCCGGTTTACACCGGAACAGATTCGTGAACTCATTGCTGAGCGCAATATCAAGGAGAGCGACAATATAGTGCGGAAGATGAATGATATGTCTCGGGCGGCGAAGGATATTGAGAAGATCAAGATCAAATTGGGTATTGGAGAATACGCTGTGGGTGGAACGAAGGCGATTTATGCGTATGACCAGGAGCGCTATGATATTGAGCGGGAACAAAGAGCCGAGGCGGGTATAATCGACTTTCCTGGGGTCGGGCCATATGACGAGGGCGTAGAAGCAGGGGCAAATCGGCAGGTGGATGGTCTTGGATACGATAGGGATGAGGGAGAGGAGGAGGGTTATATCGGTGATGAAATGCTGGGCGAAATAAACGGGTTCGACGATGATAATTAAACCGCTAGCATTGGTCTGTTAGACCGCTAAGCATTCATATCAAGTGGTTTGTAGCGCTTGATATGAATGGTGTGTAGATTAAGTTAACTTAACGACGAGTCTTATATTTGCGGGTTCCTCTTTGGCTTTTCTTTCTTTGGAATCGCTTTTTTGCGAAAGTGCGACCCATTCTACGCTTTCGCACGCCGCCACCTTGCACGCTACAGGCTGCGCCTCCGCCTCCGCCTCCAACACAAAGTGGTGCTTTCACATATGTATCCCAATACACCGCAAATTTTGCGGGTGTAAGTTTTTCTTCATAGATTTGCTGTATAAACCACAGTAATAAGGAGACATTGGGGTTTCTCCAAATACTAGTAGGAAGATCCATATAATATGATTTATATGTCATATGAAATGGGGGCATTCTTGCAGTCCCCCTTTCGCTTTCAAGTATATCATATAAATTCTTTATACCATAACGAGGAGCCGCAGTTTGACCTTCCATTAACTCCCTGAATTGCGGTTTTAACTGACGCAACATATCATGATTTAATAAACTGGCGATAAGAATTAAGAGATCATACGATTCACAACCTTTGTCATCAACAGAATAGGTTGTACCACTGAGATCTATACAACTCTTACCGAAGTCAATTATTTTTAGTTCACCGTAACTTTCATCGGGTTTGACTATACGGCCTAGATCTACTAGGTTGGCACCATCGCCGCCGCCGCCGCCGCTTCCGCCGCCGGCGGCGCCCGCGGCGCGCGCCGCAATCGCGCGATCTCCATGATGGCCTCTTGGTAGCATGGGTGAAGGTGGACCAAATTTTGCGTGCCGTGGGATACCACCACCTCCCGTTCGCCTGGCCGATTGCTCCGGTGGGTCATTCGCAGGAGAACTAGGTGGGGATGCAGGTTTAGGACCAGACAAGGCAAACATTATATTTTGAGAATGCAAATCTCTATGTTGAAAGCCATATGTTCTTTTAAAATGTTCTAATATCACACCCAGGTGAGCAAACTGCGAGCCCATTACATGGTTTGGTTTGATCCCCGGACCTAACCGGCCTGAGTGTATTTCAGTATAATATGATTCGAGAGTGTAATTTATACGTTCCATTTCATAATAATAATATGGAACAAATGGCGCCTGCTTATATCTAACCGCCCTTGAACCAGAAAAATCAAAATGCGGGCGTGTATCACGCGTTAGTGTCTGTGGTCTGTTACTCGCTTTAACAACACTGCTATTTTTATATACCTTTACTATTCGCCCAATATGTTTTCCATAGACTGGATCATTTTGTAAAACTGTCTGGATTAAGGCTTCCATAAAAAGTTCTCTGTGAAATCCTTCCTCCGTTGTATCATCAGAGTTATATTTTATACGCTTGTAAACTTTGCCATTTATAGTATCTAGAAATATTGTTCCATACGTGCCACCACCGATTTTAACTACAAGATTACCTGCAATATGTGTATCACTTGCGACAATCGGTGTTAACTCACGGGCTGCATCCGTGCAAATATTTGCTTGTAAATATGATTTATCTGCCTGCAATTGTTTAATAATAGCCTGACAAACTCCTTTATTTATTCTGTCTGATTTAATTACACTATGAAATGCGTTAAAGAGTAGTTCATCTACAGGATATATAAGTGCTGCAGGGGCACCTCCATCACCACCACCTCCTCCCGCATTTACGGGACCACCACCTCCCGCATTTACGGGACCATCCCCTCCCGCATTTGCGGCACCCCTTTTACGCGATGGTGGTGGACTGAACATATCAAGTCTCTAATCTAATGCATGAAATTATAATCCACCATGGCCCATACGCTATCCATCCCGAAATAAGAAAGCGCACCACTTATTAAATAGGGATGCGGCGACTTATCATAGGCGGTCTGGTATATTTAACCGGAATCGCCCTTGTTTTACTTCTGAAACCAAACCTTATGTTCCACAAAGACGGTCGATGGAAGGAGTTCGGCATAGGCCGTGATCCGACATATTTTACCTATATACCCTTCTGGCTATTCACGATCATATGGTCCGTTCTTGCCTATGTGGTCGCAATGTTCATAGAGGAATCCATGTTCACCCCGACAGAGGCAATCGAACTCCCCCGCAACAATATGCGGACCCGGAATGTAAAACAGGCAAATGCCGTCCAAGAACTCACTCCCGGCTACTACATGTTGAATGAAGGCTCTACGGGTAGGAATGGGGTTCCGAGATATGTTTATCTCGGCCCGGCACCGGGAGAAGGCGATGAATGAGAGTTAACCCTACTTTGGACATATTTGAGAAAACCCGCCCGTCAACAGTTGCACATATAAGGCAGTCCAGAACATATAAAACGCAGAGGATAACCCGTGCTTCACTTCTTCAGTTTGGGCCGGCATGAGTCCAACAATCGGCCATCGTATATACGACGTATCCATCATATATGGCGGCTCTGGACCCTTTGGTATCCATTCAACCAAAAATGTTATGAAAAGAATGGGCAAAATCACAGAGGGAATATTCATCGCCTGCACTTTGAAATCCACTTTATCACAACTGAGTTTCTGTAACATGGAATTAAATGCAAACGATATCCCGGTAGCCATTAAAGGTATTACAATGTAATTACCCCACCAAGGCGCCGCGACTGTAAGGTTCATCCCTGGCATTATTTTGGCATTCCAACATAATACTATGGACCCAAGTATAACTGCAAAGAAGACAGCGGCGGCTAAGCGGGGCCCTATCCCGAGTCCAGTGCCCTTTTTCGGTTTCTCGGCTATCGTTGCGATACCTTGCGGTGGTTGAGCGGTCGAACTCATATCTGATGAAAGATGTCAGTAAAAATATACCATAAATACAAGGATGGCCTATCAACTGGATGCAAAGTTCTTTAGAAAGGCGAAGCGGGTCAATCGCGCCATTGAGATTACAGAAACCCAAGCAGTCATTCCGGCCGTAAAGGACAGTCCGGAAATCCGGGTCTCACTGCCCAATCGCCGCCCCAAGACAATGGAAGAGCGCAAGGAAGTCTTGGATGCGCGCTACGAGGAACTCGCGGCGCTGGAAGAAGAGGTGGAGGTCGAGCGTCGGAAACTCATGGACCTCACAAAGGTCTTCCGGGAGACGACCACCGGCGGGGCCGAAGTGGTTGTCCAGAACATGAAAATAACTACCCTCATGGGCCGCCGGAGAGATCTTCGTTATTCCGAGTCTTGGATTGAAGATGTTCCCGGGCTCACTCTCGTGGACGTCTTTGCCAGCAAACGAGACACACGCTCCATAGGAGCAGAAGTCTATCAAGTAAAGACGCGCGTAGAGCCTATAGAAAGCCTCTATGTTGATCTTGGTGGTTTAGCAGCAGCAGCCAATGTGTCTGCTGAGGAAGAAGAAGATTCTGCTGCTGCTGCGGCTGCAACCGTCGTGGAGGAAAAGAAGACTGTGAAGCCACTTACGGCGGAAGAGCGAGTCAAGGGCGCCATAATAGGTTCCGCAAAGAAGGCATTCAAACTGAAGAGTTCTGGTGCAGGTGGTCCCGTGGGCGCACCTTAGCCCGACAGAGGATAATCCTTTATCGCGGCCTCATGTTTATCGCAGTTCACTTCCTGCACCTTGTATCGGTAGCACGCGCCATTCGGATCCTTGTAGACCAAGGCGTCCACTGTAGTCGGATGAGGGTATTTGTAAATGACCTCATGCACTCCACGCCCACCCATTAATATATAGGATAGACCTACGGCCACTCCTATGATGAAGGGTGTCAAATGAAAGAAATAGAATAGTCCATCCATCTTATCCTATCGTGGTTGTAGAAGTAAAAGATGATCATCGACGCCTTGAAAAAGCCCGTATTTGGAATGGTCATTTCGTTCATGCTGGGGGTCTCGATTGTAATGCTTTTGTCACCTATCTGTCGTGGCACATCCTGTATGATAGTGAAAGCGCCGCCTCTCCATGAAATCAAGGAAAGCATCTATCAGATTGGTTCAAACTGCTACAAATTCGATGCGGTCGGTATGGATTGCCCCGCCTCGGGTGCCATCGAGGCCTTTGAGAACCGCTAAGTGCGGAAGTTGGTTACTCTTAATGTCAAGACTCGTTGCTGCGCATGCGAGTCTTACCTATTAAGTGTCATAATTCGTTACTTAGTTCAGCGCAGCAAACCACTTAGGAGTGCTTAATTTAAGCACTCCACGGAACCGCTAGAATCGCTAGAAGCGCGGCGATAGTGCCGAAGATTCTTTACGCACAGGAAAAAGAATGGCAAGTGGAGGCACGCTTCTTTCCGACTTGGATGGAAAGGCCCCAATCGCAGGAGATGGCGATCTCGTGAAGATGATCTACCAGGATATGAACTCCGGCGCTGGACCACAGATGCCTATGGGTGGAGTTCAGAGCGGTCCGATGAACCCGATGCCGCCACCTCAGTCTACGCACCACTATCAGATGGATACAGTGCCCACAACTGCCCATATTATCGGTGGTCAGCACCCGACGGCCGCCGACTTCTCACAGATGCTCCAGAGTTCTAACCCGGGCTTTCCTGCTGGTGGTGGCTGGGCGAATGCCGGGGCCGCTCAGTCCCCGACACAGGCGCAGATTGCCGCCCAGATTGCCGCCATCCAGGCCTCGCAGGGAAAGGGGTGGGGTAAGTTTCTCAATGACGAGATGAAGGCCCCTCTGCTAATCACGATCCTTGTCTTTCTGATCAACTTACCCTTCGTCAGTGTATTAGTGGCCCACTATACCCCGTGGATGTTGAAGTCGTCGGGAGATATGAATCTCTACGGGCAGATACTGAAAGCATCACTCGTCGGGCTACTTTTCTGGACATCCAATCGCGTTATTCTTCCCCTATTAGGTTAGAGATGCCCCCCCCGGTAGGTGTTGCCAACATGGGATCTGACTCCGGTTCAAATATGGCTATTGCTGTCTATGTCATTCTTATCTTGATATATCGCAAAAAACTCACGCTCGTCAATTATGCGGCATCCATAGGTGTAGGTCTGCTCGTATATTCTTTGGAAAATCCAGTATTTACGGCGGTAGGTGCGGCATGTTTGACATTGCTAGTGATGGTATATATGTTTAAAAAGAATGAGGGGTTCAATACAATAACACCCGCCTCGGGTATTTTGACGCAAAATCTATTAAAAAAAGCCAATTTTCAGTTTTCCAGTAAGATCGAGGGTTATGAGGACGTGAAGAAGGAGACGGACGAGAAGCCCGCGCCTGTAAATGAAGAGAAGGGGGAGAAGGAGTCGTCTGTCGAGAATGTTGCTATTCCCTTCAAACTAGGTGAGATCCCGTCTCAGATTAAGAACGGCCCCCATTTGGATGCCGGATCCACTCTTGTCAAGGCCATTAACAGCCTAAATCCGGAACAGATACAAGCCATGTCTAAGGACACTCAGCAACTCATAGAGACACAGAAGAGTCTCATGAGTATGTTGTCTACGATGAAACCAATGTTGAATGATGGGAAGGAATTGATGAAGACATTTGACCAGATGTTCAATTAGATAGGCAACAGACCTATTTTTAGAAACTTCTCATCACACCTTTGTGATAATGGTGTGATGAGATGAAATGTATTTCTCGCTAATTAGAGAATGCGGCCACGCTGTCCACCCGGAATGACGTGTTTTCAGAATACTACATCATGGTCGACTGTCATTATAATTGTTAGCGCCTTGCTCATTGTAGGAATTGTCTTGTCTTCGCGTAATGCAAACATATTGCAGCATAATGAACTACAGCAGCAACAGCATCAGCAGCAGCAACATCAGCAGTATAGTCAACAGCCCCTACAAATCAACCTCAGTAGCCGCTCAGAGGGAGGTGACGACCGCTATACCCGAAGCCCAGAAGCCGAGCGGATCTGGAATGCCCCTCCCGACTATAGCCGTATACCTTCCCCTGTCGCCTCATTCAATATACCCACCCAAGGTATCCCAGAGTCCTATCAATCAATGGGCATTATAAAGACCCCCGACGGGAAACTTCTACCCCTTTACGGCAGAAGGTCCGTTTCGAGCAGAGAGCGCTACAATTATTACACGCGCACAGACACATATAACCCTATTCCCATACCTGTCATAATGAAAGGCCGTGATTGCCAGGACCAAGTGGGATGCCCCGAATTATATAATGGTGATCGTGTCAAGTTGTCTGCAACAAACGAAAGCGGCGAAGTGACCATATATCGTGTGAAAGACCTTGTCTATTAAGTATAAGGCGTCTATAGAATAGGTAATGTCGAGTAAACAATGCAACACGGGGACAATAGGGTTCCCTTTGACACTCATACGAAATATTACGAGTCCAGATTGGAATATCGACAAAGTTAAGCGGGATCGAATAATATCACCAATCGATTTTGATGTAACGTGGAGTTCCAAAAAGACGAGTAAAATTAAGGCCGTTTCAGATTTAACGAAATTTCAAATAACGGAGTTAAATACATACACAGATAGCACAAGTATCACATACGGCATTGGTAGTGATCTAGTGACATATACGGCACTACCTATCCTTTCTATTACGAGTATTCAGCATACGCAATTTGCCAATTTAGGCTCTAGTCCGACACATGAGATAATACTGGGGTTTACGTTACGGTCGACAGATAAGTCTAAGAGTCCGATGGCTCCCGATATAATCTTGCTATGTCGACCAGCAATTCTTACTGAATCACAGCCGGTCGACCCATTTTGGAAGGCTGTGGATGATGCTACAAAGGCCACAGCATCCGCAAATGGAACAGAGACTTCAATTGATCTAGCGTCAATATATACCTATGACGGTAAAACGCTGCAGAGTATGTTCACATATGAATCATGTATTCCGGCACAATTTAAGCCAAATACCAGCAACTCGCTGCAACCAGGCAGCATACTTGTAAGAACACATATAGTGCCGACGCCACTTTCTATTACCTTGGGCGCAAGTGCCAAAGGTAAGTGCCAAGCCCTAAATACAAAATATAGTATGCCCTTGCAAATAAAGACTCTTATATCATATGACCAATCAACTGCACATGTAGTCTATAATTTCGGAACAGATCGGGGTGGGACAGATGCCTTCGTGTATCCCCCTGAGGCGAATGTATTTATACCTATG
>Ga0114969_10003742_pt1 | contig 12194 bp, 12 predicted proteins | sample M_130807_MF_Meta_FD_87316 | JGI IMG/M metagenome (GOLD analysis project Ga0114969, IMG submission 87316) | Freshwater microbial communities from Lake Montjoie, Canada to study carbon cycling - M_130807_MF_MetaG | ecosystem: Environmental > Aquatic > Freshwater > Lake | place: Lake Montjoie...
CGCGACGACGGCACGCCGCTGAATTACACCTTGGACAACATCAAGGACTGTGCAAAAACACCTTCGAGGTCGGCAACCAGTTGAAACCTGCCGGTTAAATCCGCTCAATTAATTTTCCATGCCCCGCATCCCCAAAGCCCCCCCCCGACGGCACCAGCACTGCCACCATCGGCTTCGAGGAGCACCGCACCAAACTCCTCTCCGGTCAGGGCGACTGCGCCGGGGCCAAACCGACGCCTCGCCGCCACTACGGGTGGAAGCTCGCCGCGCTGGAGGCGTCGAAGAAGTTGCTGCCACACCAAGCCTTCACCTGCGAACCGTGAAATGAAACCGCGCCCGCCCTTTTCAATCCCAACGGGATTGCCTCCTTCAGCCCAGGGTTGGTCCGAGCCGGACTTGCGAGGAGCTACCCTGGGTCACACGCCCCATGATGATGCCCAACCCCAACGGGGTTGCATCACCGCCGCACCGTCCGCCCGATGCAACCCCGTTGGGGTTGATGATGTCTTTCCATATGCACCCAAGGTAGCCTTGCAGGCTCGGCAACCCCGGGCTGATGGATTTTACTCCATTGGGATAGTTGTTCGTCGTGCTCAAGGTGCCCCACCGCGCCGGCCCCAAGTCGGTCCGGGTGATGGTGGTGTCGGCGTGGCTGACGTGGTTCATGGCCTTGTCCGAGGCGGCCAATGCCTGGTGGGGTGCCAACCAGATGCTCCCGATCGCGGCCAAGCAAGCCGGAGCCGCCGGGGCTGCGGCCTGGCAGGAAGCCGTGGTGAAACTGTGTCATCTGCCAGCGGCCCTGGGCCTGATCCTCTCGGTGACGCTGCTCATCATCGGCATCGTAAAACACCGCGCCGCGACGGAATCGGAAGCCACACCATGAGCAACCCGCCCTTCAACGACTCCGACACTGCGACGCTCGCGAGCGCGAATCGTAACTGCGCATCCACTTGGCGGGACTTGCGGGCAACGGAAGACCACCGGAGCAACGCTTCACCTTCCGCCGCTTAACTCATGGCCCGCCCTTCGACGACACCGACTGGTTCAGCAAGGAGGCCATCTCATGCCTGACACCCCCGAACAACGCGCTCGTCAGCAGATTGACGCGCAACTCGCCGCGTCGGGCTGGGTCGTGCAGGATTACAAGTCCGTGGACTTTTCGGCGGGCCGTGGGATCGCACTGCGCGAAGTCCCGCTCACATCCGGCCCTTGCGATTACCTCCTGCTGGTGGACCGCAAGGCCCTCGGCGTGATCGAGGCGAAGAAGGAAGGCACCACGCTTTCGACCGTCGCCGATCAATCCGCCCGCTACGCCACAAGCCTGCCCGCCTTCCTCTCCGCCGGTCTCACCGGCACGCTCCCGTTCCTCTACGAATCCACCGGCGTGGAAACCTTCTTCCGCGATGAGCGCGATCCCGCGCCACGCTCGCGCCGCGTCTTCACCTTCCATCGCCCCGAGACCCTCGCCGAGTGGGCCGCCGAACCCGACACCCTGCGCGCCCGACTGAAGGCGATGCCCCTCGCGCACCCGCTCGCCACGAATGGCATGCGCGAATGCCAGATCGAAGCCATCACCGGCCTGGAGCAGTCCTTCGCCGAGGACCGCCCGCGCGCCCTCATCCACATGGCGACCGGCGCGGGGAAAACTTTCACCGCCTGCGCGTTCACGTATCGCCTGATCAAATACGCCAAGGCCCGCCGCGTCCTATTCCTCGTGGACCGCGCGAATCTCGGCGAGCAGGCGCGCGATGAATTCCACCGCTACCGCACGCCCGACACCGGCCGCCTCTTCACCGAACTCTACAACGTCCAGCACCTCACCTCGCCGCACATTGACGACGTCTGCCGCGTCACCATCTGCACCATCCAGCGGCTCTACTCGATCCTGCGTGGCGAGGAACTTGCGGAAGGCGCGGACGATCTCTCCGGCGCGGAAATCGCCGCCGCGCTCGGCGTCACCCGCACCCGCGACATCGCCTACAATCCCGCCGTGCCCATCGAGATGTTCGATCACATCGTCGCCGACGAGTGCCACCGCTCCATCTACAATCTCTGGCGGCAGGTGCTCGAATACTTCGACGCCTCGCTCATCGGCCTCACCGCCACGCCCGCTCCGCAGACCATCGCCTACTTCCACCAGAACCGCGTCGCCGAATACAACCACGAGCGCGCCGTCACCGATGGCGTCAATGTCGGCTACGACGTGTATCGCATCAAAACCCGCGTCACGGAGCAGGGAGGCAAAGTCGAAAAGGGTTTCCTCGTGGATCACCGCAGCAAGGCCTCCCGCGCAGCCCGACAGGCCGTGCTCGCCGACGATCTCGACTACACCCCCGAGGATCTCGACCGCTCCGTCGTCGTGCCGGATCAGATCCGCACCGTGCTGAGCACCTACCGCGATGCCGTCTTCACCGAGCTGTTTCCCAGCCGCACGCTCGTGCCCAAGACGCTCATCTTCGCGAAGGATGATTCCCACGCCGAGGACATCGTCCACCTCTGCCGGGAGGTCTTCGGCAAGGGGAACGACTTCTGCAAAAAGATCACCTACCAGGCGAAGCACCCCGTCACCGGCAAGCCCGCGAAGTCCAAGGACCTCATCAGGGAATTCTGCCTCTCGCCCACGCTCCGCGTCGCCGTGACCGTGGACATGATTGCCACCGGCACGGACATCAAGCCGCTCGAAGTCCTCATCTTCCTCCGCGATGTGCGCAGCCGCGTCTATTTCGAGCAGATGAAAGGGCGGGGCACCCGCGTGCTTACCTCCACCGATCTGCAATCCGTCTCCGGCGAAGACGCCCGCGCCAAGACCCGCTTCGTCATCGTGGATGCCGTGGGCGTGTGCGAGAGCGACAAGACCGAGTCCCGCCCGCTCGACCGCCAGCCCACCGTGCCGCTGAAGACGCTGCTCCAGCGCGTCCTCTTCCCCGGTGGCCGCGATGAAGACACCCTCACCACTCTCGCCGCGCGCCTCGCCCGGCTCGACCGCGAACTCGAACCCGCCCAGCGCCAGCAAATCGTCACCGCCTCCGGAGGTCACACGCCCGCCACACTCGCGGGTGCGCTGCTCCGCGCCTTTGATCCCGACGCCATCGCCGAACGCGCCACCGGCAAGCCGGGCGCTTCACCCGATGAAATCGCGCCCGAGAAATACGAAGCCACACGGCAGGAACTCATCGCCACCGCCTGCGCCCCCTTCGACAAACCCGCGCTCCGCCAGACCCTCGAAACGCTCAAGCAGGAAACCGAGCAAGCCCTCGACATCTACACGCCCGACGAAGTGCTGGAGCAGGGTTTCGACGCCGCTGCGAAGGCGAAAGCCGCCGGCCTCGTCCAGGCCTTCCGCGATTACCTCGCGCAGAACAAGGCGCAGATTGACGCCCTCCAAATCCTCTACAGCCGCCCGTTCAAACAGCGCCTCACCGAGCCCATGCTCAAGGAACTGGAAAAGAAACTCCGCGACACCCACGCCACCTGGACCGAGGACCGCCTCTGGGACGCGTTCGCCGTCACCGCTCCCGGCAAAGTGAAGGGCCGCTCCCAAGCCGGACGCTTCGCCGACCTCGTCGCCCTCGTCCGCTTCGCCCTGGAACAGCAACCCGTCCTCGCCCCCTTCGCCGACTCCGTGAGCGAGCGCTTCCACGAATGGCTCATGGACAAAGCCAAGGCCGGTGCCGTCTTCACCCCCGAGCAACTAGCTTGGCTCGGCCTCATCCGCGACCACATCGCCACCAGCCTGAGCATCGAGCCGGACGATTTCGAATACACACCCTTCGGCGAACGCGGCGGCCTCGGCAAAGCGCATCAACTCTTCGGCGAGCAACTGCCCAAGCTGCTCGATGAACTCAACGAAGTTCTCGCCGCTTGACGTCTTTTAAAAATAGATACAGAGTGTAGATATGAATACCGCAAAAATCTTTCAGCATGGAGGTAGCCAGGCCGTCCGCCTGCCGAAGGCATTTCGCTTCGAGGGCACGGAAGTTCTGATCGAAAAGCGGGATGATGAGGTCGTTCTCAAGCCCGTGCCGCTTCCTAAGTTTCGGACATTCTCCGAGATCGCACGCTATCTTGCGGAGAAATTTCCTGATGCCGGTGACTTTCCCGAACCGCCGCCCAGGCCCACTAAGCATGAGCGTCCCATCCTTGAGTTCTAATTCTGACGCTTCATGAAGCCATTATTCCTCCTGGATTCCAGCATCTGCATCCCGGTTTTGCGTAACAAGCCCGGGCTTGAAAAACTGCCCGACCCCGCCGTCACGGGCATCCCCGTGATCGTCGCGGCAGAACTCTGGACCGGCGTGCAGAAAAATATGCGTACGCATCCCCGCCAGGCCGGCCTTCTTGAGGCCTTTCTGAGCCTCTTTTGGATAGCCGACTTCACCCTCGAAGCGGCTCAGCACTACGGCGACATTCGTGCGGCCTTGGAAGCGAGCGGCACGATCATCGGCCCGCTCGATCTCCTCATCGCTGCCCAGGCTCGCAGCCTCGGCGCCACCCTCATCACCCGCAACGCCGCAGAATTCAAACGCGTCAAGGGCCTCAAAGTTCTCGCATGGAAATGAATGCCAAGACCGAATGAGTGTGACTCCCGACACCGCAGCCCCAACGGGGCGAAACAAACCAGCCCAGGGCAAGGAGCGCAGCGACGCCGCCCTGGGTCACGCATCCCAAAACACGTTGAGCCCTGAAGGGGCGAAAGAAGGGGGCATTTTCGCAGCATGAGTTTCACCGCCAACATTGATGACGTCGTCGCGGAGAACCGAAACTATCTCCTCGACAAGCACCCGAAGTGGGAGCGAGTCCGGCTCAAGGAAATCGCCACGATTCTCAACGGTTACCCATTTGAATCGGGTCGCTTCAAGAAGAGCGGAGGCACCCCGCTGATTCGCATTCGCGACATTCTGCCCGGTAAAACCGAGACCTTTTACGAGGGAGAATTTGATTCCGCGTTCTTGGTGAAGCGCGGTGAAATCCTCGTTGGAATGGATGGCGACTTTCATTGTGAGCCGTGGACGGGCGAACCGGCTTTGCTCAACCAGCGAGTCTGCAAAATCACGCCGGACGAATCCCGCTACGCGAAGCAGTTCCTGCGATACGTCCTTCCTGGCTATCTCCGCGCCATCAACGAGCAAACCCCTTCCGTAACCGTCAAGCACCTCTCATCGCGGACGATTGCCGACATTCCGCTCCCGCTCCCACCACTCCCCGAACAGCGGCGGATTGTGGCGGAGATTGAGAAGCAATTCACGCGGCTGGAGGCGGGGGTGGCGGCGTTGCGGCGGGTGCAGGTCAACCTCAAACGCTACCGCGCCGCCGTCCTCAAAGCCGCCTGCGAAGGCCGCCTCGTCCCCACCGAAGCCGCCCTCGCCCGCTCTCCACGCTCCACCAAGAACGGGCCACCTGCTTACGAAACCGGCGAAGCCCTCCTCGCCCGCATCCTCACCGAGCGCCGCCAAAACTGGCAGGGCCGGGGCCAATACAAAGAACCCGCCACGCCGGACACCGCGAACCTTCCGCCGCTACCGGACGGCTGGACATGGGCAAGCTTTGACCAAGTCACAACGCTCATCACGAAAGGCTCGTCGCCAAACTGGCAGGGTTTCAATTATTGCGACGAAGGCATCGTTTTTGTCCGCAGCGAAAATGTGCGTTGGGGAACGCTCGACCTTGACGGCGTGGCTCACCTTCCACCTGCGTTCAACGACAAGGAACGGAAGTCCATTCTTCGTGAGGGGGACGTGTTGCTGAATCTTGTCGGGGCTTCAATCGGACGTGCAGCCATCGCAACAGCAGAAGTTGACGGCGGGAACGTCAACCAAGCTGTCGCAGTCATTCGTTTAGTTGCAAAGAAGACCATGAAGCAGTTCGCGATGCTCTGGCTGAATTCCACTGACGGGCAGAAACGAATCCACGCTGAAAAAGTGGACGTGGCGCGCGCGAACTTCAGTTTGGAAGATACGCGGGTTCTCCCGTTTCCGCTTCCACCCCTCGCCGAGCAGACGCGGATCGTGGCGGAAGTGAAGCGGCGGTTGAGCGTGGTGGAGGAGTTGGAGTCGGTGGTGACCGCCAACCTCCAGCGCGCCACCCGCCTCCGCCAGTCCATCCTCCAAAAAGCCTTTGCGGGAAACCTTGTATGCTAAAAGTCTGACTATGAAACCCATCACTAAGGAACGGTTCGATGCCCTATGTCGTTCAAAACTGCCATCCGCAAATATCGTAGTGAACGAAGTAGAGTGGTTTTCCGACGACGACGAAAGGGTGCTTGGAATTGTTGTAATCGACAATACTGATCAAGACTGGTCGTGGATGGTTTTGGGGCGTGATGAGGCGGGGCTATTTCGTGCGATAGACTTGGGTGTGTCGATCCCGACGCGGGAAGAGGCAAGAGCCTTGCTAATGACCAAGCTCACCGAGCACTCCGAGACCGGAGCAAGCGTGTTTCCGCAAGAAGACGTCGAACGACAGCCCATGAATCTATTCGAAGCGGTAGTGCCACCCGGTTCGATTCACAAAAACTACAGTATCCTTGCTGAGACCGAACATCATTCCTCAGCCCGTTAAATACTTTGCGAGCTAGCACGAGCATTTGTGGATGTGGACGGGAATTTTCTGAAGGATTTTCAAACTACGGGGTTCAATGCACGACTTTGGGAGCTTTATCTAAATGCGTTTTTATACGAACAACGTTTTGCCATTTCTCGCGAGTTCGACCGCCCCGACTTTCTGGTCAGCAAGGGCGGCTACCCAATCGCAATTGAGGCAGTTACGGTTAACGCCACAGATGGGGAAATTCCACCCTCACCGGAAAAACCGGAAGAGATTGAATTTTTGAAGAGGGACTACATGCCAATCAAGTTTGGCAGCGCCCTGTATTCAAAACTCCGGAAACGCTATTGGGAACTAGCTCATGTGAAGGATATGCCGCTCGTTTTTGCAGTTCATGACTTCCACGGAAATGACTCTATGACGTGGACCTCAGGTGCTCTCGATGACTATCTTTATGGCGTGAGAGCAACCTGGCATAAGGATGCGAACGGAAAGCTCCACGTCACCGATAACCCCATCAATGAGCACGTTTGGGGCAATAAGAAGATTCCTTCTGGATTCTTTAATCAGCCGGATGCTGAACACGTGAGCGCGGTATTGTTCAGCAATTCTGCGACTCTCTCAAAATTTAACCGGATGGGAAAACTGGCAGGATTCGGGAGTTCGAAAGTCGAAATGATTCGGATGGGATTTCGTCACGATCCAGATCCCAACGCCACCACACCGATCAAGTTTGTCGCAGAAGTAAAACCGGATAGCTATTCGGAGGACTGGACGGAAGGGGTTCGCATTTTCCACAATCCCAAGGCTCGGATACCGATCCCTCCTGAGTTTTTTCCGGGTTGCTCCCACCACTTCGTTCAAGATGGACATAGAAGCGCAATCATTCCGGACGGGTTCATTCATTCCTCGATAACAAATGTCATGTTGATTACGGATGGAGCGTCGAAAGCTCACAAGGCGAAATGAGCATCTCCACCGCGCTCGTCCAGAAGCTCTGGAACTACTGCAACATCCTGCGGGATGACGGCCTGTCCTACGGCGATTACGTCGAGCAGTTGACGTTTGGCTCAGTCGCTCCGGCTCCTTCGGGCTTCGCCCCGCGCTTCGCGCAGCCTGTCTCGCTCGCCACCGGCGGCTCGGCTCTCCTGTTCCTGAAAATGGCGGATGAGCAGGCCCAGCCGCCGTTCAACAAGCCGTCGCCCATTCCCGAAGGGGCGGACTGGCCGGCGTTGCTCGCGAAGGATGGGGACGAGTTGGAGATTCATTACCGCCATACGCTGGAGGAACTCGGCAAGCGGTCGGGCATGCTCGGCGTCATGTTGGCTTCGGCTTCCGCCTGCGGGCTGCCGCCCAGTGCATGCGCACTGCCTGTCTCCGCTGCGCTCCGGCTCCGCAAGGCGCAGAACAAAATCCAGGACCCGGCCAACTGGCTTGACAGAATCGGGCGTAAAACATAGTTTAACGGCATGGTTAAAACGATTTCAAAAATTGGCAATTCGCAGGGCCTGATGTTCGACGCGGCGTTGATGGACCTGGCGCACTTGAAGGCCGGTGACCAGGTGAACGTGGAAGTCCACGAGGGCGGCACGATCACGCTCACGCCGCTACGGCCCAAGCCTTCGCGGACCGAAGTGTCGCGGGTCATCAAGGCGACGATGAAGGACTACGCGCGGACGATGAAGAAGCTGGCATGAGTGCCACTCCGGAAAACTGCTTCCATCTGACGGTGGAGATTGTGCGGGAGATTCACGCGGAAGCCATCGGCCGGTTTGGCGGTTCGGACGGCGTGCGCGAAATGGCGTTGTTGGAATCAGCGGTGGCCGCGCCCCAGGCCAGCTTCGGCGGCGGTTCGCCTTACCAGGACATGGCGGAAGTGGCGGCAGCGTATTTGTTCTATCTCTGCAAGAATCATCCGTTCATTGATGGCAACAAACGGGCGGCGCTGGGTGCGTGCATCGTTTTTCTCCGCTTGAACGGCATCGAGCCCAAGAGTGACGGCCCAGAGTGGGAAGAGCTGACACTGGCGGTGGCGGCAAGTGAGATTGACCGCGACGAAGCCACCCGGCGGTTGCGGAGGCTTTTGCCGAAACACAAATGAGCAATCCCACCGCCCTCGTCCAGAAGCTCTGGAACTACTGCAGTATCCTGCGGGATGACGGCCTGTCCTACGGCGACTATGTGGAGCAGTTGACGTTTCTGCTGTTCCTTAAGCCTAAAAACGTGAATGGGGATCGTGCCGCGATGATTTCGCGGTGAGTGGGGCGAGGGTAGAGGGGCGGATTTCTCGGTGCTCAGCCCGAAAGCAGGCGCGCGGCGCCGGGCGGGAGTTCTCCGAGCCATTTTCCGCCCAGCCAGTGCCGCAGGATGTGGGTCAGGAGCAGGGTCCAGCGTTGCTCGACGGTCCATCGCTCCGCGATGGCGTGGACGCGCGCCAAGGTGTTGCTCACCATGCGGATGGCTTCGCCGATGAAGTCCGCTTTTTCATGCTGGAGGCTGACTTTCACGGTGCGCTGCCCGCCGTGGCGCAGCAGCCGCCCGACTCCGCTCAGCAGCGCGGGCCGGCTGGTGATGGCTTCGCGGTGGTGTTCGCTGTCGTAGAGCCGTGCGTAGAGGTTCCACCAGTTGTAAACCAGCGCAATGAGGTTGGCCATCAGCCGCGTGGGGCCGAGCTTTTGCGTGGTGTAGCCGTTCCACCCCCACTGGTTTTTAAGTTCGTCGTAGATGTTCTCCGCGTCGGCCCGCTCGCGGTAGAGCCGGGCGAGGGCTTCGGCGGGGTAGGCGCTCGCGTCGAGCGTGGTGACGAGCACGGCGATTTTTCCGGCCCACGGCGCGGGACCGCCGACCCAGCCGCGCGTCTCGGGCAACATCGGCTGGCTGTGGTCGCGCCGCCGCCGCGCGTGCTCGCCGATGGGCGCGATGGCGGGGCTTTCGCGCACGAGGACCACGCGCCGCTCCCGGCTCCAGCCGCTCAGGCGCAGGCTGCTTTCGAGGACTTCCCACCCGTCGCCCGCCGGCTGCCAGCGCGACCCGGCGCGCGTCATTTGCGCGACGAGCACTTTGACTTTTGGGGTGTGCTTCAGCTTGAAAAAGCAGGGCACTGCGCGCGCCTCGGCCTGCACGAGGAGCTGTTCATTTCCATACGCGCAGTCCCCGCGGATGAACGCGGGCCAGTGCGTGCGCGGCAGTGCGTCCAGCAGCGACCACAGGCCGGGCAGCCCGTGCCGCGCGGCGTGCTCTTTTCCTCCGCACACCTCGACGCCCAGGCACAGCCGCACTCCGGCCATGAAGTAGCTGTGATAGCAATGGCTGGGCCGCCCCGGCTTGTGCGGGTTGTAGCCGATCTGCGCGCCCTGCTGGTGGCCGTAGAGCGGCTTGACCGTGCAATCAATGTCGAGCACCCACGGCACGCGCAGCACCGGCTCGATGCACGCGCGCAGTTCGCCCGAGAGCCACGCGAGACCCTCGCCCTCGTCCATGCGCTTCATCGCCCGCCGCACCACATCTTCGCTGACGGTGCCGCTCATGCCCAGCAGCGGCGGGTTGAGCGTGTCGCCGCGCACCGAGTTGATGTGCGCGTAGCGCCAGTGCCCGCAGAGCACCGAGAGCGCCGCCGTGCCGATGACGTTGACCACCTCGCTGCCGCGGTTGCCGTGGTAACGCAGCGGGCAGCCCTCCAGCAGCCGCGCCCACCGCCCGCCGCTGTGCAGGAATTGCGCGAAGAAGATGAGCTGCCCCTCGCGCGTGACCGGCGCATCCAAATCCAGCTCCGCGTAATAGCGCCCGCCGGGCGTGTCCACCGGCCACGCCGGGCCGCCGCAAAGCGAAGGAAACGGTTCACCCGGCGGGTGAGTGGAAATCACGCGTGGCTCATCAGGCATCCCCCATTGCACCAATCCCTTGCTCGGTTGCACTCCTTTTCCCAGTCACGCTTTTAGGTTAAGATGGCGGATGAGCAGTCGCGTCCGCCGTTCAACAAGCCGTCGCCCATTCCCGAAGGGGCGGACTGGCCGGCGTTGCTGGCCAAGGATGGCGACGAGCTGGAGACGCATTACCGGCACACGCTGGAGGAACTCGGCAAGCGGGCGGGCATGCTGGGCGTGATTTTCCGCAAGGCGCAGAACAAAATCCAGGACCCGGCCAAGCTGCGCCGGCTCATCGTGGACCTGATTGACAAGGAGCAGTGGTCTTCGCTTTCCGCCGACGTGAAGGGCGACGCCTACGAGGGCCTGCTGCAAAAGAACGCCGAGGACGTGAAAGGCGGCGCTGGCCAATACTTCACGCCGCGCCCGCTCATCGCCGCCATCGTGGAGGTGGTCGCCCCGCAGCCGGGGCAGGCCATATGTGATCCGGCGTGCGGCACGGGTGGTTTTCTGCTCGCGGCGCATGATTACCTGGCCAAGCATCACGCGCTCGACCGGGCGCAGAAGAAGAAGCTCAAGAGCGGCACATTCTTCGGCATCGAGCTGGTGGACAGCGTGACGCGGCTCTGCGCGATGAATCTGCTGCTGCACGGCATCGGCGGGGAGTCCGAGGAGGATTTGCCCGTCGTGACCAAGAACGCGCTGGCCGGGAAGCACGGCGAATACGAGATAGTCCTGGCTAATCCGCCGTTCGGCAAGAAGAGCAGCGTGACCATCGTCAACGAGGCGGGCGAGTCGTCCAAGGAATCGCTCATCATCAACCGCGACGATTTCTGGGCGAGCACGAGCAACAAGCAGCTCAATTTCCTCCAGCACATTTTCACCATCCTCAAGCAGCACGGTCGCGCGGCGGTGGTGTTGCCGGACAACGTGCTCTTTGAAGGCGGCGCGGGCGAAACCATCCGGCGCGAACTGCTCAAGCAGGCGGACGTGCATACGTTGCTGCGGCTACCCACCGGCATCTTCTACGCGCAAGGGGTGAAGGCGAACGTCCTGTTCTTCGACCGCAAGCCCGCGCAGGAAAAGCCGTGGACGCAGAAGCTGTGGATTTACGACCTGCGCACGAACCTGCATTTCACGCTCAAGGAAAACACCCTCAAGCGGAGTGATCTGGATGATTTCGTCGCGTGCTACCACACGAAGAACCGCCACGACCGCAAGGAGAGCGAGCACTTCAAGTCCTTCACCTACGAAGAGCTGGCGAAACGCGACAAAGTGAACCTCGACATCTTCTGGCTGAAGGACGACGCCCTCGAAGAATCCGCGAACCTCCCCGCTCCCGAAATCATCGCCGCCGACATCACCGCCGACCTCGAAGCCGCGCTGGAGCAGTTCGCGACGATTGCGGAGGACTTGAAGGGTTGAAGCCGTGAAGGCCGTGCTCGTCCATTCACCGACCCCTATGAAATGGATGATCCGTCTGCTTCTTTGTATGCATGCGCCCAGACCCATGGGCGGCGCGGGCGCGCGATTTGAGTTTTGCGACAACCTCAAGAATCCCTACCGCAGCAAGGAGCGTTACACGCTGTTTGCGGACATGGGCGAAGACGCCGACCATGACGATCCGGGCGTGAAGGAGACGCTGGTCTCCACGGTTTTCCGGCCCAAGCGGAAGATGGTGTTTCATTTCGATTACGGGGACGACTGGATGTTTCTCGTCACCTGCACGGCGGTGAAGGAATCGGCGGCTAAACGGCCCTTCAAGAAGGTGCTCGGGACGACGGGGAC
>Ga0114969_10003746_pt1 | contig 12186 bp, 12 predicted proteins | sample M_130807_MF_Meta_FD_87316 | JGI IMG/M metagenome (GOLD analysis project Ga0114969, IMG submission 87316) | Freshwater microbial communities from Lake Montjoie, Canada to study carbon cycling - M_130807_MF_MetaG | ecosystem: Environmental > Aquatic > Freshwater > Lake | place: Lake Montjoie...
AAATCCCAGCAGGCGGCCCAGCAGGCGATGCGTCCATTCCCACCAATAGATCGACTTGAACCCGGCCAAGCCCATACCGCGGTTCAGCAACTCATATTGGGGCGTGCCCTGATATTTCGCGAACTCTGCCTGCCATGCGGCATCGCTTAGGGGCGGCAAGGCTCCGGTGACCGGCTGCCATTCGGTAATAGAGAGACCCGAGCCGGTAAGCCGCGTCAGGCCGCCGACAAGCACCATCAGCCCGATCATGGCGGCAATGGCGAACAGCCAAAGCCCTACGCCGCGATCCGTGCGGACAGGCTGAGCCGAAGTAGTGGAAATGGCGGTTACGGACATATTTGCACCGGACGATCCGCTGATTTCGCTCACCCCTAGCCCAGCGGCCCGTTGCCGTCTATGCGGCCCTACGCCATGGTGCATCCATGCTCGCACTCGCGCCACGGACGAAGAAGCTGATCGGTGTTGTGTTTTTGCTGGTCTGGCTGCCGGTTTACGCGTTGCTGGCCATGCGCGTGGGTGTGGCGCTGCTTCCCGATGCCGGATCGGTGCTGACGTTTCTGTATTACGCGATCACAGGCACGGCCTGGGTCGTACCCGTAGGGCTGATGCTGCCTTGGATGCACCGGGAGCCGAAGCGGCGGTAGTGCGGCCCTCGCCCCCTTCGTCGTGCTTCGCGCGCCACCCCGCATCAAGTGCGGGGCATGCTTCCCCCGTAACCACGGGGGAATAAAAGACGGCGCTTCGCAGGGAGGATCAATCAGGGATGGACGTCTTGGGTGAAGTAGCGGTCGTCCAGCACGAGCCCGATTTTGCGCTTTACGGCTTCACGGTAAACGATGCTGCCGACGGCGGCGAATTGCAGACCGAGACCCTGGTAGTTGTGGAAGCAGGTGATCTCCTGCGCCGCCTCACGGCCGGACGCTTTGCCTGAAACCAAGTCCTTCAATTCAGGGATCGCATCGACGGCCGCTATGCCCGAATGACTATTCCGGTCGTTCTGATTGAAACCGCCGATAGGCGTGCAATTCCTCGCCGTGTAGCTCGTGCCACCGTCACGTGCGTTTACAATCAGTCTACCGATTTTCGAGAAGACCGCCGGTGCAAGCTCTGTCCGGTTGATGCTCGACAAATGCATGCCTGGTTTGAGCCACGCGGGATTGACGGTCGGGCTGACGGAATTGGTCGCCGTGACGAGAATATCGACGCCGTCGACAGCCTCCTCCGCGGAAGCCGCGGCGCGAATATCGAGACCGAGCTTCTTGCGATAGTGATCCACGAACCGCTGAAGGTTTTCGATGGTGGGGCTGAAAACCGTCACGCGTTCCAGCGAACGCACCGCTGCAATCGCTTCGAGCTGACCGCCCGCTTGTAAGCCCGTGCCAAGCAAACCAAGCGTCTTGGCGTCGCTGCGCGCCAGATACTTCGCTGCCACCCCGCTGGACGCACCGACACGCGTCCGTTGCATGATGCCGTCGTTGAGCATCGCCAAGAGCTGGCCGGTGTCCGTCGAGAACAGCAGGACCTGACCGTTGTAGCGGCCGCCCGGTTCGGAAAGATGCAGCTTAACGCGCCGCGGTTTACCGTTGACGATAGGTCCCGTCACGATGTCCGAATTGTACCGGATGGCGCCAATGCCGGCCCGGGGCCAGCTTCCCGACATGGTCTTCAGATCGTAGACCGCGCCCTCGCGCGCAATCGGCACGATGGCATCCTGCCGTGGGATATCGGCGGCGTCCTCGTTTCCCAAATCCCGGAACGCCGCTTCGATGGCCTCAATGCATTCGGGCATCGACAGAAGCGGTTCGACGTCCTCATTGGTTAGAAGGATCACGAAAAGGCCTTTCGCTGTGCATGACGGACACGTTTACCGCAGGCCATGGAAGTGGCAAAGAGCGGTCTTAACGTCTCTTCTGCATTTCCAACGAAAAGCGCGGGCCCGATGGTCTCTTCCGAAATGCATGCATCCGGTACAGAGACCGTTCGCGCTCTTGCAAGAATTGCGTTGACGCCGGGCGACGCCATCGCGCCCGAAGCTATGCGCCAAGCGCAGTTGCTTCTGCTCGACACAGTTGCTTGCGGCATCGCCGGCGCACAGGATGCCACGGCGCGGGCTGTAACGGGGATTGCGCTGCGCGAAGCCGCCCTTCCGCAATGCGCGCTCATCGGGCGCGCGGAAAGAACCTCGCTGCTCAACGCCGTGCTTGCCAACGGCGTTGCCGTGCGGGCTCTCGATTGGAACGACTATCTCGTGGGTGAGTCCGATGGCGAACCGGAGACAGCCGGTCATCCCAGCGACAACATTCCCGTCGCGTTGGCCGCCGGCAGCGGACGGAAATGCACCGGAGCCGATGTGCTGGCATCCATCGTTATCGGCTATGAACTTTACGCTCGCCTCCAGCACCTGACCGACCGGGACAACGCCTGGGACGCGGTGACGGTTTCCGGCTTGGTTGCGCCGGCCATGGCAGGCCGGCTGATGGGATTGAGCGAAGAGAAATTGGCGCATGCCATCGCGCTGGGCGCAGCCCGCGCGGCAACACCGGCGATTGTCCGTACAGGCCACATCTCATCGGCAAAATCCATCGCCAATGCATTGGTCGCGCAGTCCGGCGTGCAAGCCGTGCTGTTTGCGCAAAGCGGGCTTGAGGGTCCTCTGCCTATTCTGGACCACGCGCGGGGCCTTCGTGAAATATTTGCGGTTGATGAATCGGGCAGCCTTACCGCGCCGATGCCGGCAGCGGGCGCCATCATGGGCGCGCATGTCAAAGCCTATCCCTGCATCAACACGGGCCAAGGAGCGGCCGCCGCTGCTCTGCAATTGCACAAGATGATCGACGGGCAGACGGACGCGCTTGCGTCAGTGGACGTCATCATGGCCGATTATACCGTCGTCAAACGGCATCAAGGCGACAAAGTTCGCCAGCGCCCACAATCGCGCGAAGCCGCCGATCATAGCTTTTCCTTCATCGTTGCTGCGTCTCTGATCGACGGTTCGTTCGGCCTTGCTCAGTTCGAAAACGAACGCTGGCGCGATCCGCGCATCGTCGGACTGATGGAAAAAATGGTCATGCGCCGCGACGCTACACTCAACGCGCGCGCGCCCGGTGGCTTTCCCTGCGTCGTGCGCGCCGTGATGCGGGATGGACAGGAGCGCATCGCCGAGATCGCCTACCCGCCGGGCTTTTCCCAAGGCGGTCTGGATGAAGCAGCCGTTATAGAAAAATTCCACCGCGTGACCGCTCCCATTCTCGGCGAGTCCGCACGTACACGCATCGTGACTGCAACCCTGTCATTGCAACAGGCGCATTCGATGGCAGAACTTGACGCTTCAATCTCCATGGAAGGGTTTCAATCGTGAGCGAAGACATTCTCGATCACTGCGACGGCAATCTTCTCACCATCACGCTCAATCGTCCCGAGCACGGCAATGGCCTGAGCGACGCGGCGATTGGTCAACTCGGCTCCCTGCTGCAGGGCGCTGCAGCGCGTGCGCGGGTTGTGCTGCTGAAGGGCGCCGGTGACGACTTTTGCGTCGGACGCATTTCGCCGCGCGGCACGTCGGCTCCCAAGCTCGAAGCGTTGCAGATGCGGCGGGGCCGCGAGGTCGTCTTCAACTGTTACGCGGCGTTTCGCGAGTCGCCCATTCCGATCATCGCCGCGGTACACGGCCGTGCGCTCGGCTTCGGCTGCGCGATTGCAACCTGTGCGGACATCACAATCGCCGCAGCGAATTCGATTTTTCAAATGCCGGAATTTGGCGAAAACATCATGCCCACCATCGCCATGTCAGCGCTGCTGGGAAAAGTTACGGCGAAGCAACTCATGTACATCGCCTATTCGACGACGGAGTTGAGCGCCGATCGCGCCGAACGTTTTGGATTGGTGAGCGAGGTTACACAAAATTTAGAGACGGCAACGCAGCGACTGATCGCTCAAATTTTAAAAGCACCGCTGCCGGCTGTTCTCGCCATCAAGGAATTCGCGCGCGTAGCGCCGTCGATGGAGATTCATGGCGCCTTCGAATACGCACGCAGCCTGCACGCGGTGATCAATTCCTCAAGTGAAATGAGGCTATAATGCGGCAAAGTTTGCCAAAACTGTCGCAGGGCGCGCGCTGTGACACACAATCGCCAGTCTTGTTATCAATTCGTTTACGGACGGACGTAACCGCGACGTAAGGCCACACGAAACTTTGAATGTCATCGCCAATCTGTGGTGGCAGTTGCTTTACGCCCTCATGCTATACACCGCGACCGCAACCCCCATGCAGAGACTCTTTCCCATGATGAAGTTCGTTACCAAGGCAGCAAGTGGTTTGGCTGTCGTTGCCTTTGTCGCGGCGTCCGCTTACGCCCAAGCCCCCGCTGGTGGCGACGGTCCTCCGGTGCTCGCCAGCAAGCTGGCGCCCGCTCGTGGCGGCAGCTTGCGTCTGCTCGTGACCTCCAGCGCATTCACCTCGCGCACCGATCTCGACGACAAGTTCACGCAGAACGGCGACAACATGTCTCCGCCAATTTCATGGTCCAAGGGCCCGGCGGGCACGCAGGCTTATGCCGTTCTCGCGGAAGATGCCGGCGTGAACCGCAAAGACCCGATCGTCCATTGGGTCATCTATAATATTCCGTCCACGACCTATAGCCTGCCGCAGAACGTCCCGGGCGATGCAACGCTCGAGAACGGCGCCATGCAGGGCAAGAACGTCCGTGGCGCCGCCGGCTACATCGGCCCGAAGCCGCCGGCAGGTCAGTCGCATGCCTATCACTTCCAGGTCTTCGCGCTGAACGCGAAGCTGGATCTCGAGCCGGCGAATGCCGACCGCGCGGCCGTTATCGCGGCGATGAAGAACCACGTCCTTGCGCAGGGCGATCTTGCGGTGAACTACACCGGCAAGTAAGCGGCGCAATAGCGACTGCGTTTCGGATGGCGCGCGTGACCTTCACGCGCGCCATTTGCTTTTCAGGCACTTATGGGAGCAGCGGCGGCAAATCCGCAAGCGACTGCACGACGCAATCGGGCGCGCCGGGAAGCCGTTCTGGCTTCTGGCCATAGCGATTGCACCAGACCACGCGAAAGCCGAATGCGGACGCAGCATAGGCGTCCCACGCATTCGATGAGCAAAACAAGATCTGCTCGCGCGCGATGCCGAGACGCTGTTCCGCAAGAGCATAAACGCCGGCAGCGGGTTTGAAGGCGTGCGCGTCCTCCACGGATAGAACGACTTCGAAGAACCGGCCAATGCCCGCATGGGTGACAATGGCGTCCAGCATCTGCGGCGTGCCGTTCGACAAAATCGCCAACCGATAGCGCGGCTGCAACGCTTCAAGAACGCCCACGACTTCGGGAAACGTCTCCAGACGCAGATACAAATTCATCAGGCGTTCGCGCAAAACCGGATGCGCGCGCCCGAGACTTTCCAGCGTGAAGTCCAACGCATCGCCTGTGACCTGCCAAAAATCGGCGTGTAAACCCTGGCAGGTACGCAGCCATGTGTATTGCAATTGCTTGTCGCGCCACAGCGACGTCAACGCCGCGAACTGCTCGCCGATTTCGTCCTTAAGGGCGGCTGCCGCGGAGGCATAATCGAACAGCGTCCCGTAGGCATCGAAAACGCAGGCGCGAATGCCGCTCAGGGATTCCATATTGTCCGTCTCATCGCTGAGAATTAGAATTCGCAAAACATTTGGAGATTCTATTATGACCCGAACTACATTCCTTTGCACCGTTGCCGCCGCCCTTACCCTGCCCGCACTGGCGTTTGCCGCTGACGCGGGCCGCTTTACGCTGACCAGCACCGAAGTCGCCGAAGGCAAGAACATGGCGGTGGAGCAAATTCTGAACGGATTTGGCTGCACCGGCGGCAATGTCTCGCCGGCTCTGAAGTGGACGGCTCCGCCTGCCGGCACCAAGAGCTTGGCCCTTCAGGTATACGATCCCGACGCGCCGACCGGCAGCGGCTGGTGGCACTGGGTCGTCGTCGACATTCCGGCGACCGCCCGCGAACTGCCCAAGGGCGCAGGAAAGGGCGGCACGGTGCAGATTGCCGGCGGCGCGCGCCAGACCCGCACGGACTTCGGGACGGCCGGCTATGGCGGCCCCTGCCCGCCTCCGGGCAAGCCGCACCGCTATATCTTCACGCTGACCGCGCTGGACATCGACAAAATGCCGGTGCCGGACGATGCGTCGGGCGCTCTGGTCGGCTTCAACGTCGGCGCCCATACGGTTGGTAAAGCGGTCATCACCGCCATGTACGGCCGGTAAGTCGAAACCTGAATCGGCGCCCGAGGTTCGCCTCATGCGCGCGGGACCATTTTTGCCACGGTCTTGCGTTATGTTGGGGTGATGAACCAAGCGGGCGCCGATCCAGACCAATTTGCAGCCCCTCCGCCCCGCCGGCGCTTTCGCTGGTGGAAGGCGGCATTGTTGTTTTTTGTCTTAGTCTGCGTGCTTGGCGCGGCGGCGTTCTTCGAACGCAGGCCGATCGCGGCCTTTCTGGTCCAAGCTTATCTTCTGAAATACGGCATCCATTCCAGCTTCACGTTCGACGAGCTGACGCGCGGGCGCTTTGTGGCGCATGTCCGTGCCGGTTCGGAGATGCCGGAATTCAGCGCCGACAATGTGGATGTGTCGCTGACCTATAGCGGCCTGTTCTCATTACCCCAGGTCAGCACGGTGCGGGTGGTGCGCCCGGTATTGCGCGCGAGCTTCGACGGCCAGCGCTTTTCGTTCGGTTCGCTTCAGCCCCTTATCGATGAAATCCTTGCGCAGCCGCCGACGGGGCCGGGTCCGAACGTCTCGGTTGAAGGCGCTACGGTGTACATGACGACACCGGCGGGAGTGTTGCAGTTTGCCCTCGACGTGACGGCCGATAAAGGAGAGTTGAATCGGCTCTCGGCGAGTCTTTCGCCAACCATGCTGCAAAACCAAGACTGGCGGGCTCAAATTAGGGACGTCAGAGTCGAGGCAACCGCGCACGACGGCAAGCTGAACGGGACGGCAAATGTCCGGGTTGCCGCATACGGGTCCAGCATTTGGCGGATCGACGCGCGCGACATCGAAGCAAACGTGAAGATCGACGGGGCGGAATGGCGCAAGACCGATGCCGTTCTGGATTTCACCGCCACCAACGCATCGCTGCTTCTGAAGGCGGCGTCGCTGCAAACGCCTGATGGCGCGATCGACCAGCCAGATGTGGTCCTTACGCTCGCAGTTCCTGCCGGACGTTTGCGCGAGGGGGATATTGCTCTTTCTGCCGCGCGCGCCAACGCGGATCTGCGTGGCGGGCAAGCCGGTTCGTCCGCGTTTTCGGCCACGTCGCCGGAAGGGCATTTCCTGCTGGAAGCAATGCAAAGCGAATGGAGCGGCAATCGCGGCAACCTCGCCGCTGCCTTTGCCAACGTCATTCTTGCCACGGAGGCCGTGAAAGCGGGGCAGACAAGTGCGGCAAAAACAGACGCACGCCTCGACCTACGCGACCTCAGGACTAACTTTGAAGCAGGCACGCTTAGCGGCACCGGGCGGGCGGAGGCTACCCTTGCGCTGCGTACTGTCCGCTCAGGTGGTTACGCAGCGGATGCACTGTCGGTCAACGCGGCGAACACAGAGGCGAACGCACAATGGTCCGCACAAAATTGGTCCCTCTCCGGTCCTGTGCGGACCAGCTTTGACGGAAAGATGCTGCGCTATCCGCTGAGGCGCGACGCGATCACCGTGGCGTCGGTCCATGGCACCGCCAGCGGCGCCCCCATCATCACAGCGGCCGGTCTTGAGGGTGGCATTGCCGGTTCGCTCACCGCGAATGCCACACTGCCGCAGCGGCTTGCCAACGATTTGGCAGGCAATCTGCCGGTACTAAGCGCCGATCCGAAACTTGCGCGCGCCGTTGCCTCGGCACTGGCAGGTTTCAACCTTCAAATTCCTGCTTTCAACATCGCGCAATCTTCCAAAGGCACGGTTCTACGCATTGCCCAACCCGTGGTTTTGTCCGCCAACAGCGGCGCGCGTTCTCAAATCGCGGCACAGGCAAGCCGGCCTCTTCTGGGCATGGCCGGCGATAGCATCGACGGCGGTTTCAGCGCAGACGTTCACGGCGGGGGATTGCCGGACGTCACGCTCGACGTGCCCGCCTATCGAATGGCCGGGACGGGGCGCGCGATGAGTTTCGACGCGACGGCGGCGGTGCAGGCAAAGGGCGATTACGGCGCGCTGACGGGCGTGCGGCTGACAGCGAATGCAGCCGCCACACGGCGCAACGGCATGCTCAGCGCGACCTTGCAACGCTGCGCCGATATTGCGTTTGCGTCCTATGGCGCAAAGGACGTGCGCCAGATTTCGGACGTGCAAGGGCAAGTGTGTCCCGACGCTGCCACGGCGCTCTTGCAGGTCACCGATTCCGGCTGGGATTTGCGCGCGGTTTGGTCCGGCGCGCGTGCGACGCTGGATCAAGCACAAGCCACTTTCGCCCAAGCCGATGGCCGTATTGTCCTCACTGGGAGCAGCGCGGGACCGAAGGATGGCCGCCTGGACATCGCGCATGCGACCGTGGCTGACACGCAAGCCGCCGTGCGCTATCGCCCGATCTCCGCGACCGGCGCGCTGGTGCTTGCGAAATCGGAATGGACGGGCACGCTCGATGTCGCGGCCCGCGATAGAAAATTGGCGGCCGTACAGGTCCGCTACGACATGGAAAAAGGCGCCGGTTCGGCGGCCATCAATGCGGCGGACATCGCCTTCGATCCCATGTTTCAGCCTACCGACATTTCACCACTGTTGGCGCCAGTGGGTACGCGCGTGCGCGGGCATGCAAGCTTTACGGGACTTGCCGCCTGGAACGCCGATGGCATCCAAAGCAGCGGCACGGCGCATGTTCTGGATATGGACACGCAAACGCCATTGGGCATGGCCCGCAGCGTACGCGGCGATGTTTCCCTGACGTCGCTGGTGCCCATCGCCTTCGCTCCCAGCCAAACCATCAACGTCCGGCGCATCGACTGGCCGGTGCCCGTGGAGCAAGTATCGGCCCGCTACACCCTGACGCCCGCGGGCATTCAGTTGGAGGAAAGCTCGGGCAATGTCGCGGGGGGACGCGCCAGCCTCGATCCGCTGACCTATTCCTTCATGCCGGGCGCGACCACACGCGGGACGATAAGGCTGGAGCACATCGACATGACGCCTTTGGTTACCGCCGCCGGTCTGACCGGCAAAGTTGCGGTGACGGCGCGTGTCGGCGGCGCGCTACCCTTCACCTTTGGACCGGAAGGCCTTCGTTTTGCCAACGGCCACATTGCCGCGGAATCGGTGGGGCGCCTCGCCATCCAGCGCTCAGCCCTGACCGGCGGGGTGGAAACGGGTGCAGGCGGACAGGCACAGCCCAATGCCGTGCAGGATTTCGCCTATCAGGCGCTGGAGAACCTGTCGTTCACCGAGCTCAACGGCGATGTGAACAGCCGCCCGATGGGACGCCTGGGGGTGCTGCTGCATGTGAAAGGTCAGCACGACCCGGCACAAACGGTGGAAACGCGCGTTGGTGTGGTCGATCTGTTACAGGGGCGCGCGTTCGACAAGCCCCTGCCCTTGCCCAAGGGAACGCCCATCGACCTGACGCTGGACACCTCCCTTAATTTGGACGAGCTTTTGGAGTCATACTTCGGCCGGCAACCGCCGATGAACGCCGCAGCCAAATAGAAGGATACGAGCTTGTCTTATAAAAGAAATGCATCCTGCTCCGGGGCGGCACTGTGCGGCTTGCTTCTGGCCTTGGTGGCGGGCGCCGCCTGCACGCCAACGGTGCGCGTCGAAGTCGCCCCCATCAATATTTACGCGCGTCTGGATGCCGATGTGCGCATTCGCCTGGATCAGGAAGTTCAGAGCCTGATCACGCAAAATCCCAATCTGTTTTAAGGCCGAGAAGAGAGAACACCATGTCCATTTATGCGAAATCACGGCGTGCCGCGCTCCTTTCCGCCTTCGGCTGCATGCTGCTTATCCCCGCGGCGGGCGCCTTGTTGACCTATCCGAGCGCGCCCGCCTTTGCCCAATCCGCCGCGGTCAAAGCCGCTGTCGATGCCGCCAAAGCGCAAGGCGTTATCGGCGAACAAGGCGATGGGTATCTGGGTTTTGTCGGAGCCTCGACCAATCCCACGCTCGCCGCCGCCGTTGCCGAAATCAACGCCGGACGCATGCAGGCCTATCGCGAAGCGGCGATGCGCACGGGTGCAACGCCGGATGCGGCAGGGCAAGCCACGGCGCAACAATTGTTTGGCCGGCTTCCCGCCGGGCAATATTTCAAACCGCTCGACGGAAACTGGGTCCGCAAGTAGGAGCGCAAAACCGCTGAAGGAGATGACGATGCGCGTCGTTGGCGTTTTGATCGTTGCGGCACTGCTATCGTCATCGCCCCTCAGCGCAGCGGAATCGCTACCGCCGCCGGGCTTTCATCATCTGCATCTGAATTCGACCGATCCCGACGCGGCGATTGCCTATTACGTCAAAGAATATCCAAGCACGTCGAAAACGGTTTGGGGCGGCTTTCCCGCCCTGGCCTCGCCCAACAATGTGCTGGTGCTTTTCACCAAGATGAATGCGCCGCCGGTCGCCGATCCGCAGGTCACCGCCTATTGGCATTTCGGCTGGCACGTCACGGATGTGCGCAAGAGCCTGGACATCTACCGGCAGCGGCCCGAAGTGAAACTGGCGCCGCTCTACACGACGGATGAAGGCGGCCCGGTCTTTGTCAGCAGCGATACCTGGCCGGGCACCGGCGGCATTTTAGGGCTGACCAAAGCGCAAATCGCCGACGCGAAAGCCAAGGGCGTGAAGCCGCTGGGCGGCGCGGGCTTTGCCTATATGCGCGGGCCGGACGGCGCGCTGATCGAATATCAGGGCAATATGCCCGCCGAACGGTTCAACCACGTTCACATGTATCAGGAAGACCCGTTCTGCGCGGTGGTTTGGTACCAAAAGCACCTGAACGCGCCCTCACCGCAAACATCAGCCAACGCACCGCCGCGCACCGAGGCCAACTGCAAAGTGCCGCGCGGACCGGACCGTTCCTGGCCGGCGCTGGAACAGCAAGGAATGTTCCGTACACCGCAAGCGGGTGTCACCTTCGGCGATGTGGCGATGAACTGGTACACGCGCCAGACGGACAAACCGCTCGCCGCCACACGCGGCCACCTGATGGATCACGTGGGATTAAGCGTGCAGAATTTGAATGCCTGGGTCGCGAAATTGAAATCCGAAGGCGTCACCTTCCTCGAACAACCCCACCCCCTCGGCCCCACCCGCGCCGCCATGATCGAAGGCCCCAGCCACGAAGCGATTGAACTGGTGGAAGTGAAGTAGCGGCGAGTGCGTGCAGTCACCAAGAAAAAACGGACACAAGATCGAGATGCCACAGCAAGACCATGACCGAGAGTATGGACAGCTCATATTGTCCTCGCTTGGTCGCACAATAGACTTTCTTAAATTTGCAGAGGCAAAAAATGCTGCGTCTCTAACCTTCGCGTCGGCCTGGGCCTTAGGGATCACGAATACCCTCTCCGGCAACCGCGTTCTCAGCTCCGGAGAGGCACAAGCACTCGGATTGTCGCGTTTTCTGTTCGTGCTCGCAATCGTGGTAGCGGCATGGTCATTTCTGCCCCGACTACGAGGAAAAGCATTTCACCGTGGCGCGAAGCAACCGCCGAATCTGCTCTATTTTGGCGACATTGCTGCTTATGAACTCGAGGCATTTAAGATGCACCTAGATCGAGCTTATCGTGGAGATTCGCCCACTCTCGGGACGGAGCGTTACCTTGACGACCTACGTGCGCAGCTCTGGATAAACAGCAGAATTGCGCATCGCAAATTCAGGATCTTTGGTATGTGCATGCTTCTTACATTTGCAGCCTTAATCATCGCAATGGCCCCGGCGATGATGGACGCAATGAACTGGATAACAGTCTATTTATCTGACTTAATAGCATGAACTTGGATGAGTTAAAAAATACGTTGCAAGACGAGGTTTCGACAATTCTCGGACGGGATTTTTCAATCGATGTAGTAACTACAAAGACGGTACCCCATTCCGGCGACCCATCGATCACGTTTCCTAATTTCGACACGGACACTCAGGGAGCAAAACTGATAGAGACCGCTGTTTTATACATCGATATGCGGCGGTCCACAGATCTCAATTTTACCCACAGA
>Ga0114969_10003748_pt1 | contig 12180 bp, 3 predicted proteins | sample M_130807_MF_Meta_FD_87316 | JGI IMG/M metagenome (GOLD analysis project Ga0114969, IMG submission 87316) | Freshwater microbial communities from Lake Montjoie, Canada to study carbon cycling - M_130807_MF_MetaG | ecosystem: Environmental > Aquatic > Freshwater > Lake | place: Lake Montjoie...
ACCGCCCGAACTTCGTCGGACAACTCGATACGCGCCGACGAGTTCAGGGCCGACCGATAGAGGGCCAGCATCCACAGCTTGATCCGCGCAAACACCGCACGAAGGGCTTCACTCGGCGACCGTCCTTCGCTCAGGTACTTTTCATTTGCCTCGGCAATCCACTCGTGGTACGGACGCCGCTCTTCCAAAGTCATTCCTTCCCACGTTTCGGCGAGGGACAAACCCTCAACTGGCGTCAGTCCTGCCGCACGAAGGAGGGCGGTAAAGTCTGCCACCATTTGGGGATCTGCACTGCCATTGGCAACAAACACCGCCATCGTTTCGACGATATGATGCCCGAACTCGTGGATGACCGAGGACAGATTCGCATTTGGCGTCAACGTAATGACCCGAGTGCTAGGGTCATACTTTGCTTGAATCCGCGCACGAGCCTCACCTTCCTTCCGTTGGAACAGTTCGAACCCTTCCCCCAGCGCGGCATCCCGCATCGCGGGTGGGAGCGTCATCGAGTGAACGGTCTGTGGCTCACCCGTTACGCCGTACACGGCGACATCCTCGAGCTGTGCGCCGAACTTCTTGCCGAGCGCACGAGCGGCATTTGGAATGACGGCATCGTACAACGCCGTAGCCCACTCGCCACCCAACTTGAGGTTCTCAACGCCTTTAAGAACGTGTGAAGCGTTGCCTTCTGCGAAATCAACCGCCGAGAGATACTCTTCTTCGGCTTGCTCGAACCGTTCTTGTGCGCGAGTGACCTCGTGTTTTGCATCACGTTCTAGCTCACTACGTGCGTTGGAACGCGCTATATTCAGTTTGGACGCATCGTTTCGAACAAACGTGGTCACATCCGCATAAATAACATTAACCTGCGCGACACTCTCTTTTGGGGTTGCGTCTGTATGTTGTTTTTGCCATTCCTCAAATTCGCCAGTCGCGATATCATTGATGGCAGATTGCACATTCCTTTCGGTTACCTTGTCAAGCTGTTCAGGCGGAATGTTAAGTATGCGTACTCGCGCCGCCTCAAGGTCATTAAGCAACCCTTGAACACGCTCGCCTAAACGCAGAACTTCAGCATCGGCGGTTTGTTGCGCTTCTTTTTCCAGCGGCCCTCGTGGAGTCTCTAACAAACGCTCCGCAACATCCCGCCCGATGTAGTCCGCAATCTTGTTCGGCTTGACATCCTCATACTCTGCAACTTTACGGCCATTCTTGAACGCGGTCAGTGTCTTTATGTTTGGATCATACTGCACCTCGTCTGCGACCTGCGTAATGCCGAGGTAACGATCCTGCGTCTGTTTACCCGTTGTCCACGAAATCCGGTCAAAGCCCTGCTCCGCGGCGAGGCGAATGATGCGCTTGAGCGCGAACTCGTTCCACTTGCCCTTGAACGGGAAGTCAGGAACTAAGTCGTTATTCATAATTCGAATATTGTTTTTGGCTTCGTATGCTTTACGCTCGGCAAGAGCTAATGCTTTTCGTTGCGCGAGTTGTTCTGGCGACAAGTCTGCATCACGGATTCGTGCGCCCAATGACCGCTCAAATGCGTTCTGCGCTTCGTTGGCAACCCGCCACGCTTCGTTGGCATCACGAAGTGCTTGCTCAGCCCCCGGTGCAAGATACCCCGTGAACCCTTCGTCCTTGACGGCTTGTGCCGCCGCCTGCCATTCGGGCGAGGACTTACGTTCCTTGATGTTTGGAACGCGAATGCCCTGCTCATCTAAGTATTCCTCAATCCGTGTATCGACGAGCTTTCGTGCCTCGAGCTGGGCGTCCGACTGAATCTCTTCGATGTGGAACGAACGTCCAAGCGAGGTGCCGTCCTTGGTAAACACCTCGCGCTGGATAACACGGAAATGCCCAATGGGGTTCTTGGTATTTTCCCAGTGATTTTCAAAGTAGAACTCCCCTTCCGCGCCGGGCATTGTAATGACGTACTCTTTGTACGTGCCGAGCAGGCCAGCGGCTTTTTCGGCAAGAGATAACTTAAGGGTATAGCCTTGATGCAATACTTCCCCTTCCCCTACATCGTATATGCTCACACGCGCCAAGTTCTCTGACGCTACTTGAAGGTCTGCTTTAAGTTCTTCAATCAGCGCCACCCCCTCCGGAAACCCCGCATTGTCCGCTCGGCGGGCTTGTTGCAGTTCATACTGAATATCTTCGAACTCAGTTCGTGCTTCTAGATACACTGTGTTTTGTACACCGCGCACCTCTTCGACCAGTTTGAGCTGGAGGTTGTTCGCGGCAAGCCACTGCTGGAGTTCGGCTTTGTCGACCGTGGTCTTTCCCGCACGGCTCTGTGCCGCGAGAAACTCGTCGATGCCCAGCCACTTACGTTCTTCAGCCTTGATGCCTGCAAGCGTGGCCTTCACCTGATCCGGTGTCGCGTTGTTCGGCACCTTGTCGGCGACGAGCCGCTCGGCCTTGCTGTAGAACGGCGGTACCCACGCATTTGGGAACGTGGAGACCGTGCGCTGGAACAGTTCCTGCGGCGTAACCGAAGCGGCTACGCCTTCAACGGCGGCCCCTTCTGGCGCAGGCTCGGAGGTAGCGAGGCCTCCAACTCGGCGGGAAGGGGGTCTGGCTCCTGCCCCCCGAACGCCACCAGCAGGTAGTTCTCCCGTGTCAGGGGCCATCCCTGCCGCTTCAACTCCTCCAGCACCGGGTTCTGCCCAGCTTGGGGAGACGATGCCGCCTGCGGCTTCGGTGATGGCGGTACGGGTTTCGTCGAGGGTGCGCTTGCCTTCGGCGTAGTCTTTCCAGAGCGCGGTGATTTCTTTAGCATTGGCCTCGGTTTTGTACTTGGCTTCGAAGAGACCACGGACGGCCTCCCACGTGATGCTCTGCATCTCCCGTGGTAGAATATTACGTTCCACGGCGGCTTGGCGGTAGGCCTCGGCGTACAGGCCGTAGGTTCCCTGCGCCCCAAACACCGAACTCGAGGCTGATCCCCCGCCCCCGAAGTTATGCTGAACCTCCCGCGAACTAGCGGCAAGAGGACGGAGTAAGGCGGCGGCAACGGCGTGGGTGTCAATGGTCACATCCCCGTACTGTCCGAACGGCTCGAAGATGTTGTTGTAGAAGTTGCGAACTTTGTGCATCTCGCCCAACTGTTGCGAGACGTTTTCCATTGAGCCGTCTTTGAGAATCGAAATCGCCTTGGCAATCTCCGCATACGATCCCCACGCGATTTTTTGCGGTTCTCCCTTCTGGGTACGCACGACATCCCCCGTAAACCCTTCGGGATGAATCGTCGGATAAGAACGAGCGTGGTACGCTTCATCGTAGATGCGCGTCCACATTGCCTGCATTACATCGGACTTTTGGTCGCGCAGGGTTTTGCCGCGCACATCCTTGTACAACTTGTCCAGTTTCTTCTGGCGGTCGGCTTTTGCGGCATCGACCTCAGCGCGGGTCATTGCTCCGCTTTTCAACTTGTCGCGTTCGGCTTTTGTATCTTGAGCCGTCAGGATGCGCTTGGCTTCTTTCTGCATCTCTGGCGTCCACGCAAAGTCTTGCTTGGATGTCCAGATGTCCATCACGCGCCGACCAAGGTCTGCGTTTTGATACCAGTCTTTCTGCGGGGATAGCACCGCATAGACCCCAGCGGCCTGCACATCTGTCACGCCAAAGGTCTGCACAGCGGTATCGACCATCTTTCGCGCCCCGACATACCATTGCTTGGCACGGTCGCGCAGAGCAGGCGGCATTTGGTCATACAGCCACAGCAAGTTGCTTTTTGCGTGATCAATGAGGACGCTTGCAACATCGGCATCGGTTGCCTTTTTGCCGAGCTTGAGTCCGACATAGTCCCGCACCAACTGCATATTCTTCCCGAAGGCCTTCGGGTCAGCTTGTGACGATTCCAGACCGACCGTCAACTGCTGTAGCATCGGGTCTTCTGTCGCCCGAACGGCGGTTGGCACACGAGTGCTGACGCGCTGTTCCAATCCCATCCCCTCAGCCGTCCCTGCAACCACGGTCGGGCCATACTTTGCAAGATGCGTGGCAAGATACTCAGGCGTGAACGGCACCCCTTCGTTCCGTGCCTGCCGTTCGGCAAACGTCACAAGAGCCGTAGCGGTCGCTCGTGCCTGCGTTTCGACGGTCGCTTCGGGCAGACGCCCTGTTGCACGAAGTTGCGCGGTCATCGTCGCGGTGGTCTGATCGATAAACGTAGCGCGGGTGGTCGCCCGTGCCTCGTCTACCTGCATACGTTCGGCCTTCGCCGCTCGACGTTGCGCCTTGTCATCTGCCATTACCAGTTCCTGCTGGAGCGGGGTCAGCTCGACCCCGGCCTCCTTCAATGACCGTGCCTCAGCGAGGGCCACAGTGCGCTCTTCTGGGGTCGCCTCAGGCATCGGCGGCGGCGTCTCCATCGCGTCTGTTGCTTCCTGCTCGGCAAAGGCAGTCGCCTCTGTCCGAAGCCGTGCAACCTCTGCCACCGCCTCGCGAGCATTGATGCCATCAGGCATCACGCGCAGTTCGTTACGGAAGAACTCGTTTGCGGCAGTCGGCGCAACCTTCTCTGCATAGGTTGCCGTGGGGATCTCAACCGCACCGCCTTGCTGAACAGCTTCCTCGTATGCCGTTGCATCGCCAAGGATAGCCACGGCGAGGTCGCGTCCCGTGACCACGGCAAGAACTGCCCCGCTCGCCTTCTGTTCCTCTGTCGGCGTCGAAAGGGTCTGGGCGTAGGCATCAAAGGAGCTGGGGTCAATGTAGAGTGTCTCGACCGCACCTCCGGTATCTGCGCCCAATGCCTCGACCAATCCGCGCACGGAGCCGGGAGCGCGTTTCTCCGTGGCACTTGTCGCCACGGATTGCCCCAATGCCTTGAACTCTTCGGCACGGCGTATCGCGGTCTTTGCTTCGACGTATCGTGCCGCGCCGTGCAGTCCTGCGCTGGGCAACGCGAGCAGTGGCCCCGCATATAGCATCTTCTCGCCGATATCTTCCAGCCGTGCAATGTTGTCAGCCCACGAGGGCGACTGAAATGTTCCCTTGGACGCATCTCGTGCGACCGACTCCGCGACGATATCCACGGCTTCCTGCATTATCTCTTGAGTCGCTTCCAGTGCTGTAGTCTTGGCAATCTCCATCCCTCCCGCTTTCATTGCGGCAAGAATCGGCGATCCGATTTTGGCAAGCGCGGCAATCGCTTTGGGGTTAGTCAGTGCCGCGCCGAGGGTCGCGCTGGAGAGCCGAGCGGCACCGCCTGTGACTCGTCCTGCGAGCCAGCTCAATGAAGCGTATTCCATCCCCGCTTTGATAACGCCTGCGCCAATCGCGGCGGCTTGGCGTGTCCGCTCATCGACACGCTCACCGTTCACGCCACGAATCTCGCCAATCGCTTGGTAGGTAGACCCACCCTCGAGAAAGAACATTTGCTGACCCATCGCAATCTTGTAGCCGAGGCCAGTACCTGTTCCGATACCAGCCGCTGTTCCTGCACCGGGCAAGACACTTCCCGCAATCCCACCGACCATTCCACCTGCGGCAGTAAGACCAAGGACTCGCGGGTGTGTTGTCATTTCGCCAACTTGCCCTGCAATCACGGCAGACTCAAACAATGCGCGGTGAAACGTCCCCAGTCCTTCTGGCGTCTCGATGATATCTTTAGCGAGTGTTTCGAGCCGTGCGCGATCAGCGGGAGTTGTTTGTTCCACGCCAGACCGAATACTGCGAGTCAAGATATCGGCATAAATCCGCGCTTGTTCATTACTTGCGACACTGCTTTTGATAGCCTTGCTCGCGAGAAACACCTCAGGAATCTGCGTGACTCCCGACAGCGAGACCGCCTCTGCAAGCGGTGCGCCAGCAAGTGAGGCTCCCATCGGGGTCTGGATTGCGGCGACCCCTGCAATCACATCTTTGGCGATAGCTCCGCGATTCTGCCACGAACGACGAAGCGCACCCGTGACGCCCTCTAGTTTATCGAGGTCACCACGCGAAAGAGCGGGGTGGTACGGATGTGCTTCGAGCCACGTTTTGACCGCTGGGTCGCGCTGGGCGAACTGCTCGGGGTCAAAGTTTGGCATATTCGCCGCCTGCTCAATCCGTGTAGGATCTGCCGCAACGACCGCGAGGGGCAGGCGTGTCCGCTTGGCAAGTTCCCATTGCCGTGCGGCCTCGTCTGCACTGAGGTCGCTACTGATAGCGGTCGCTTGCTGGAGACGCGACTGCGCGGGAAGAGATGGCGCAAACCGTGCGTCCTTGAGATCGTCAGGGCGAATGCCTGTCACTTGGGGGTCGGTTTTGTGGTTGGGTTTTGCATACGTCCGAACTCGCCACGGGCGATACGGTTGGCAAGTTCATAGTTCCCAGCGGCGACCTGCGCGGCGTACATCGACAGAAGCCGTTTGACCAACGGACTTTCATCAACAATGTTCGCGGGGATTGTTCCATCGATTGCCCCGCCATTGACCAAGCGCATCCGGTAATCCGCAAGAATCGATTTGGGTTGCTTTTCAAGTGTGGCGTATGGAATCACCAGACTGAGGTTGTCTTTTGGTGATGCCATCTCCTGCAATGCCGTGGTGGTATTGTTGAACCAAAACGGGTTGTCCTCGACAATCGACTGCTGTCCAAGGTTCCGCATCAACGCGACCTTGTCTTCCGCTGACATCGGTTGCTTGTTGGTACGCTGTTGATTCCGCACAACATCCGTAAACCGTGTCCAGAGCATCCCCTCGTTCTTCTTGTCAATCCCGAATGAGGTCACGGTCTCTCGAAGAAGAGTAGTGTCAATCGACGGATTCTCGATGCCATCCCGCCATTTCTGCCAGCGTTGGATTGCATCGTTTGTATTGGCACGACCCCACTTTGGTTCGAACGCTCGCAACTCCCCGACATTCTTGATTTTTGCCATTTCAGATGGCGATGACAGAAAGTCGATATAACTGCTAAAGCCACGTTCTTCAAGATCCTTTTCATATCGCTCGCGGTTTGAGGCCATCGAGCGCACGATATAGTCCTTCGTCTTGATGGCTTCTTCCGCTGGGAGCGCAAGATACGCCGCACTGTTAGTGAGCATCGACACACTGAAGTTCGGCGTCTTGCGCCATTCGTCCAGTACCGTCGATGTATTGGTGCGGATTGCCGAGGAACGGTCGCGCTCAAACTCCCCAGCACGAACCGTCATTTCCTGTCGTGCGGCACGAAGGACTTCGGGACGGTCAATGTATTGTTCACGAAGCGCGGCATCGATATCCGAAGTTTTGTCGAGGCCGTACTTTGCGGTCAAACGATCAACCGCTCGGATAGCGGTGCTTTCAGTAAGTCCCGTCTCAACCTTCGACTGCAATGCGATCCGCGCATCGACCGTCAGGTAATCTTTCCCCTGTTCCAAAAATAGTCGCGCCGACTCTGGATTTCCGAGCGTTAGTTGGCTAACAATGACTGAACTGATAAGCGCACCCGATGACTTCGCCACCTGTTCATCAATCATTTCTTGTGGCATTCCTTCGCGTTTGCCCTTAGCGCGGATATTCTCCGCGACAAGACTTGCATTCGACATCACCTTGCCAATCGCACTCAAGCGCACGGCGGGATCTGGCGAAGCTGTTCCCAGTTCTGCGGTCTTGACCGCTTCCTGCGTCAGGGCAAAGGTGAGGCCATTGGTCTTCTCGGTGTCTACAACTGCTCGTTGGCTGGCAACGTGCCGCTGGACATCGAGATTGACCTGCGACCAGTCTTGCGTTGCAAACTTTGCGAACTGTGCTTTCTGGAGGGGGCTTGTCAGCCCAGACTGGATCTGCTCAACCGCCGCCTGCCATCCCGCCTGCGCCTGCTCTGGAGCTGAAAGGGCAACTTCTCCTTTCTGATTGAGAATGCCCGATTCGGGGTTGTACAGGAGCGCGGTCTTGGCGTCCGTTAGTGCGGCGGCGGCTCCGGTAAACGCGACCTGATTAGCGTGGTCGGTGGCTTCCTGCGCGATTCGTGCCATCTCAGAGAGAGGCGCGGCGGCATTCGTCGGCACAGCCGCCCCACCACCGAACGCTTCGACAGGTGCGTTGCCCGACACCCGCACGTTCGGGAGGCCAGACGGCTGAACTCGCGGCTGGTCAGGATACGGGACAGTCGGCATCGACTAATACCCCACCGAAAAGCCCGTATTCTTCGGCGACTTGGCAAAGGCTTTTGCCGTTGCCGCCGCCGCATCCTTCGCAGGTTGACCGATGGTCGTGCGGTACTTGCCGTAGGTGTCCAGTGCGCCCGTCAGGAGCGTGTTGAACGCCTGCCCCCGCATCCCTGCGGCTGTATTCTCGGCCTGCGCTTTCGCCATCTGGGCCTGCTGGGTGTACCCGCCAGCCTCAACCTGATAGCCCCACGCCTCGCGAGCGGCGTTGTTCCGCACCATCAGCGCATCAAGTTCGCCAAGGTAGGCCGTGGAACTCTGCACATCAAGTGCGGTGCCACTGCCAATATCCACGCCTTGTGCAGCAAGGGCGGCTCGCTGAGATCCAATCAACTGCCGTGTGCCTTGTCGCTGGAGGGACTCGGCGTAGGCTCCACGGGTCGTGGCGTCTGTTGCCTGTGCCTTGGCAAGGGTCGCGTTCTGAAGCGCGGCTTGCGCGGCATACTGGCCTTGCTCAGTAATGGCTCCCGCTTGGCGGTATTGCCCCATCGCGGAGGTGGCGGCTGATGCGAGGTTCAGGCCCAACGAAGCAGTGTCGCCCATTTTCAGCCTCCCTGTACGGGCAGGAACCCATACGGCATTACCGCAAGCACAGTCATCGGCACGGGATCCACCTGTCGGATAAAGACCCGACCGCCCTTCGACCAGCGGCTGGGTACGTTGACTTCAACATAATCACTGACGAGCAACAGCGGGTCGGAATAGTTGATTACCTCGCGTCCTTTGACCTCATCCAGATTCTGAACGGGATCGACGAGGTCATCGGTTGGCGGCTGGAGACCCACGAACGTGCCACGGGTATTCGACTTTTCGACGAAGATGCCTACGCGAGAGACCGCCATTGCGGACTCCTTGAAACTGGCCCCAGTTGGGGTATCGATGTCCAGCGTCTCAAGGTCGCCCATATACGGCAGGCCGACCTTGATGTGGGCATAGGCCGCATCCAGCGTGACTACACCAGCCGTCACCGTTACCGTAGTCGTAATAGCAGGGTTATTTGGCGAAGCCACCACAAAGCCGTCCGCGAACACCGAGACCTTTTTGCCTTCAAGTCCTGTCAAGTTGGGAACGTGAGTCGTGGTCAATACCTTTCGTGCCACCGCCCAACTGCCTACGGCAACCCCACGAAATGCAACAGGGACAGTGGCAATCGGGAACCCAGTCGCCACGGTTCCGCTCACGTAATGGGCGACTTGAAACTTGACAGTCACGCCGTTGAGCGTCAGCCACCGCTCGCTTCCGACATCGGTGGCGGCAAACGTATTGGCGTGGCTTCCGGTGCAAGTCAGCAGTTCATCAAACGTCCAGTTTGTGCCGCCCGTCAGGGTCAGCGTGGCACCGGGCCAGATGGTGGTGCCATACCCGCGCCCGTCAAACTGCACCATCTTGTCCAAATAGGCGGCATCCTCGACCACGCTGGCAAGGTGCAGGCTTTGAAATAGTTCCACCGAACGAACGGTTGCGCCGTTGATTGTGCGGTTGACCACGCAGTACAAGCGATGCTCGTTGTTCTCAGGGATGACGCAGACGTTCTCATACCGACCGTCCGTGGTATGCCGATGCCACGCAACCATCTCCTGCTCGCGGATGTACGTCAGGCCCAGCAGGACGCCATCGTCACGCACCGTCCACACGATCTGCGGAAAGATTTGCTGGTAATCCCAGTCGGCGAGTGTATGGGAATCGAACAGATGCGACGAGTAGACCGTGAGGTCAGTCCCCGCGAACGTGTAGTAGCCATACTGAATATTGCTAATCAGCTCGCGGACAAGCGTCCCCAAAGCCTGCACATACAGGATCGAGTTATCCACCTTGACGGGGCGTAGCGTGTTTGCGCCGTTGTACGATCCCACGCGAGCATTGATAGCGGTCGGCGAAAGGATGCCATTGGCGTCTCCCTCAATAAGCATCTCGCTTCCTTCCGTGCCGACCACGAGCTTCCCAAGCTCGAGCAAGTGACGAATCGCATCCACTTCCGCATTTGCCAGCGTAAAGTTGAACGCATCATCCTGCTGAATGATGGTATGGCTGGTAAAGTTGTGGAACAGTCCCGTGCGGCTGGCCCAGACTCGCGTAGGTTCGGTAATGGTATTAGCAAACAACAACCGTTGCTGATAGTAACTAACCACCGCAGGATAGTTGTCAGGCGTTTGCAACCCTGTAAAAGCAATCGGCGGGGCAAGCGTAGTGTCTGCAAGAATGCTATAATCGTGAAAGGTCAGCGTTGCCGCGCCCACATACGAATAATCCACTGTAATCGTAGTTGCCGCTGGATCAACATCGTAGACCGTCACGACACCCGTTGCGAGGTTGGTATCCCATCCTCCACTGTGCGGCAGAATACTTGTATCCACGCGCACAATCACACTTTCGGCGGTGGCAATCGGAATATTTGCGACCGCTGGCAGGACAGTCGTGGCACTCGGCGTAAAGTCGGGCGGGTTCGTAAAGGTCTGCGTAGCCGCCGTAATCGGTGTGGTCGGCCCCGTCACACCGATGTAGCTGAACACGCCAGCGAACGAACGATAGATGCGATACAGCGCGTCAGGGTTTGTTGACCCTGTCCACGTTATCGTAACGTGCGACCCCGCCCCCGAAGTCGGCGTCAGGTACGGGCCAGCCAGCGAAGCCGATAACAGGCTTTCTTCCCCTGTCACGGGGTCAAGAGACGTAACGCCCCAGTATGCCTTATCCGTGGTAGTCGCCGCAGACCCACCCGCTGTCCGCGCCACATTCGTCGGAGCCGCGACCTGCGGGTCAAACATCACCTGATTCAATACCCAGTGCGTATCCGCATACCGCTGAAGTTCGTAAGGCGGGTAACTTGGATGCACCAGCGTCACGATATCCGCGCTCTGGACATACGACAGAGCCGCCACATCGGCGACCGCATATGGCGTGGGGATCTCGAAGATGTTGCTGGTCATCGGATACCAGTAGGTCGGACTCGACGCTGGGGTATGCGCGATGCCTGCTTGTATGCAATAGTAAAAGGGAGCGGTGCCTGCAGTCGCAACTACATCGCCAATGGCATAGGTTATCGCCGCACTATAGTTTGCCACGCCGTCCACGCCATACACCACGGTGAGCGGTGCGCCGTTCCGATACCAGCGAATGTACTGCTCGCCGAACTCCATCACGAAGGCATCGGTAATGGAGAACACGAACTTGATGAGGCGCACCGGATGCGCGGAGTCTTTGACGTTTGCCACGAACGCCGTGCCGGGGCGGTAAGACGCGCCCCCCTGCCGCATCACCAGCATATTTGAGCAGGTGCGAAGGGAGGTGCCATAGGCTTGCACATCCGTCCGCGCATACAGGCTGGGGCTGACTTCGCCTTTCGCAAAAGACCGCTGTGAGGTGCCTGCCATTAGTAGGGCCGCACCACCATCGGAGCGTTCGGATAGCCGACCGTATTACCATCACGCGCCAGAATGAACTCCGAAGGCGGGAGCAGGTCAGCCTGCAACTCGTCGATGGCGTTTTCCTGTGCAGACTGAATGCATTGCTGGTACATCATATACGCCCGTTTGCCAAGACCGAAGCGGTCGCCAGCCGTCAACTGGGGTGCGATGTAGAACGCGAGCAAGAACGCCAGTGCTTGCGTGAAGGCTGGCGCAAACCGTGCGGGATCTGTGACTTCCTGCGTGTACTCACAGTACGGGAGCGCAGGCAAGACCGTCGAGGCAATGACGGGCGGGAAGTCCGTCAAGATGAGCGGGTTGTTATCCGCATCTTGTGAGCGTGTGTATGGCACTCGAGACTCGTGTGTCTCGATGCGCGAGATGCCATTCCAGATACGACGAATGGTCGTGGCATCTACGGGGTACTGATAGGCATACTGCCAGTCAGTGTTATACGGCACATCGGACGTCCCACTGACCAACATCAGGGACGCATACTTCGTCGCAAAAGGCCACGGGAAGCCGTTCAAGGTCTCCCCGCGCACCTGATCGTAAAAGAGCTTGCACACCCGTGCCTCCGAGGAACGGTCATTCAGCGATTGGATCTGTTGGCCTGTCGCCAAATGCGCGAGG
>Ga0114969_10003752_pt1 | contig 12176 bp, 13 predicted proteins | sample M_130807_MF_Meta_FD_87316 | JGI IMG/M metagenome (GOLD analysis project Ga0114969, IMG submission 87316) | Freshwater microbial communities from Lake Montjoie, Canada to study carbon cycling - M_130807_MF_MetaG | ecosystem: Environmental > Aquatic > Freshwater > Lake | place: Lake Montjoie...
ACAATGGTTTCTGGGCCCATGTTGAGTGCTCTAATAGCACTAGGATATAGACTGTTAATGTCAATTGATCCTACATACTCATGGATGCCTTTCTTGGGAAATGCAACATAAGCACCAGCGGCTTGTGTGTCCTCGTCGCTGTAGCGTTCCTTACGATTGGGTACGACCATACCACGCTCGTGGGCTTCGTTGATAATGGCCTGTTCAGTCACAGCCACGGCACCCATTGTGGTTTGCAGTAGCACAGTGTTTTCGTGTGCTAGTGTGTTGGCCAGATCTAGAAACTTTAATTTCTTATCCAACTTGGCCAGAATCATTGTATCCTGTCTGTTGTATTCAATAAACTTTTTAAAGTTTTGATTATACAATTGATCCAATGTGCCTTCGAACACTGTTTTGGTTTCTTGTAGCTCGTACTCGGCGATGGCGTCAAGTGAATAACTGTGACGTTCTTCATAAGTGTATTTGCGATACAGTTGCATATAGTCCATATGCACACGACCAATCAAGTCATAGGTTTCATTCTCGGCTCCAAAGCGTTCGAATATACGCTTCTTAGGATATTGATTCCATAAACAGAATCTGCGGGTATCGTCTTTGCTGAGAATCCTAGTAACACGATTTACAGTGTAGGGTATGTCATACCCTTCGCTATTCCAGCCCGATATTGCATCAGCGTCTTCGATTAAATCCAAGAATGTTTTTAACATTTCATCTTCGCGCCCAAACACAATACAGTTTTCAAACTCCTGAGCAATCTCATCTGCAGTCTCGCGACTCATGTGCTTGGGTGGAACAACCAAGGTGACCATTTGTCCTAGCCATTGCAGATATACTGAAACGGCAGTAATAGCATTAAATGGATCAGTTGTTGGTGAGAAGCCACGTTCAGGATCAAAATCAACTTCAATGTCAAAGAATGCTACGTTTAATTTTGGACCATCTTGTCCTTTGTAGTTTTCTTCTAAGCAACGAAAAATAGGATTGATATCTGATTCATACAGGTGTTTGCCCGACTGTATGCGAATTTCTTTGCGAAACTCTTTGTTGTTGCGTGTGCTAAATCTGCTGACTGGTGTACCGAATAGACTTTGGAATTTACCACGAGGATCCTCGTAATAAAAAATGTAGTTGGCCGGATATTCCTGATAGACTCTGCGTCCATCCCTTCGCTCAACTACATGAATACGATCATGTTCACGATCAAATAGTGCATCTACATAACTCAAATTTTTCTCCGTTTATGGCCGGTTAGCCATGATTCATGTTCCTTACGGGAACGACTCGATTGTTGTAAAACAATATTTATAGAGTCTTGCCTACGCTGGTCAGAATTGTTTCTAACAATTCATGATCCTGTTGTTCACGACCAAATTCGCTCTTGTGTGCTAGACGGATGGCCTTCTTAAGCACGTTGGGTTTGATATCCATTTCTTCTGCAATGGCTTTGACTGTGTCGTTAAGTCCACCGGTCAAGGTTTCAATTTCCATCATGACTTGCATGCCTTCATTGATCACTTGAGTAAGTTTGGCCTGTTCAGCACCGCTAAAAATTCTACTATTAGACATTCAATTCTCCTATTATGTTGTTTATTATAACACACTTTTGTTAAAGTTTGTAAACATTTGGTAAGATAAACTCAAATAAAATCTTTAATTCTTTTTACACTTTCAGTGTTCAAGTCTTCGCAGTGAACAAACAAATTGTTGTTTCTAATGTAATTTAGATTGTGGCGCACAGCATCAATCGCTGATTGAAACAAGTGATCAAGATTGGTGTTTTGTATATAATCAATTGCGGAAAAAATACCTTTAATTCGAGTAAGGTCTCCTGAGTCTTGGTCATAAGTGATATCAAATCCAAAATCAACAGAAAGTCCTAACTCTTTTAAGGTTTTGTAAGTGTTACATTGTCCGACTGCTAAAAATGGTCTACCGGCCAACAAGGGTTTAAAAGTTTTTTCAGTCAAATAAGGTCCAGGATAATGAAAGTCGTGATCGTCAAGTATGGTTTTTGAATAGTGCCAACTTTCATTGGTCAAATTGATCCATGCATCCTGGTACGGTGCAATTTGCCATGAAGCATTGGTCACAGGTGAAATGTTTATAGACTCTGAATCATCTTCAAAATTTATTAGTGTCTTGGTCAATGATTCCAACTCAAGTTGGTCAAGGTGTTGATATCCTGAAGGATATCCATGATGATCTTCTGATTTATTTAAACTATTATGATATGTCAATATCATATCACTGTGATCGAAATGTTGCAATAGGTATGCTGTGACAAATTTTTTATATTGTGTAATTCGATAGCTTAAACTGCTAATTTTATAACAAGGGGTTTTAATTTCTGTAGCCATACCAAATTCGATAATTGCGTTGGCCAGCTGTTTATGTAAAGTTACGTATTTAATTACAGTTATATTTTCAGGCCAGACGGGATTTTTTTTGATATCATAATCGGTGACTAATAATACCGGAGCAGGATACACGCGACGAGCTTGCTCCATAACCCAAGTTATATCCATGTATTCAGTATGAAATGATAAAAAATATCGCTGATAAGTTGTGGGCAAATTAAATTTGGGCCATACCAAATTTATACCAAGAAAAATTTCAGTGCCTACATCAAAATCCTGTCCATAGATTGATTTAAGTAACCCGTCAATTTGAATTTTTGACGATCTTTGCGATGAACCATTATTAAAAAAATCTTGCATGGTTTACTTATTAATAATAATTGGTCACTTTTAGTTTCACGGTAGCGAATCGCTTGACTAGGCCAGCACCCGGCCGCACCAAAACCACAAGGGTCCTAAGGTAGGTGTTTTATACAGGACTGTATGGATTACGATATCGATCATAACCATCGTCTGGGGGATATATAGGGTATTCGTTCATTTTCCGTCTACGTGTAGTTGTGAACCATTGTTGAAGCTGGGGCTAAATGGGCTCTGTGCTACACGTCCACCTTTGCTTTGACTCCAGGCATAGCCGGCTCTATGACCCGAACAGTCTTTGGTGCATGGTGATCCTAAGAAACTGAGTTCGTTTAGGTCATCTTTTAAAAACGTATCGGCAAATGCCTTGCACAATTTTTGTATTTTGGGATTGCGTGTGATTTCTATGTGATACCGTTTGCGTATCCGTCCCTGGCTAGGGTCTTGATAGCCAGCATAGACTTTGTGGACACCAACTTCGTCAACAAGATCACTACAGTTAATGCCCGCACGTTCAGCCATGTCTTGAGTGCATGGGCTACAGGTTGTAATGATAATGCTGCCCGCAGGAATCTCTCCAAAACGAGCATGATAACTGTCAATGGCAGCACGTTCGCCGTGAACACGATGGCCATCTTGAGTGGGATAGTTAATGCCAACCACACAACGATTGTCAGGATCTAGCACAGCGGCTGCAACCATGCCTAGGTCTTGATCTTGTTGTTGACCCGCAACGACCATTTCGCAAAGACGCACTAGAATTGAGTCTAGTTTGCGATGATTACTAATTTGAAAATCAGCAAGTATCATCAGGCACCTAGTATTTGTCTTACTTGATTCACATAAGCACTGACATCGCTGGTGCCAATTTCATCTACATCACCCACATTGTAAGCAACTTCTTCTGCGGCTTGCATGACTTTGTCAGGTCCAAACCGCATCAACAGGTTGGTGTGAGAGACCATGATTCTATTGAGAATAGCTCGTTCAACTGCATCGCTACTGGTGCTAGAGCCTTCCGCCATGCCTTGCTGACCGTGCTTCTTGAGATCGTTGGCAAATTGTTTTTTGGTTGCTTTTACAATGCCACTAAAACGTTTGTCGCCACGTTCATAGTCACCACGTTTATCGGCAGCACTAGCATCGGCACCAGCAGCAGTTTTATATTGAGCCAACTTGTCGGTTGATAATTCATTCACAGTGGATTCTTCTACATCACCTACTGCTTTGGCACGATTGTATTCATCGTAGCCGTGATACACTTTGGCTTTTGCTTGAGGAACTCGTGATTGTGGGTTAAGTCTATTTGATACTATTTTTGCAACCATTGGGTCAACCGGTTCAGATTTTTTTTTTAGTTCAGGTTTTTTATTTGCTATAAAACCCAATAGTCCTTCATCCAGTTGCTCATCTGAAAATGCCATAAAGTCATATGGCCCCCATTTTTGGCCTGTGCGACTGTCTATAGTGTCATCGTAGTCGCCATATTCGTAATAGTCATCACTGTAGATTTCTACACCGTCAAAGTCACTATTGTAATCAATATGCAGTTTACGTGTTTTGCCATCAGGGCAAACAATGCCACGATTCAACAGGCGTTCAACATCTTCCTTGCTCTTGATGCCCTTTTGCAGGCTGCCGGTGTCAAAAGCACCATTGTACCAGGCCGAGGCCAAGGCTTGGAAATAGTTGCCTGCGTCGCCACCACCTCCAGCGGCAAACTCGTTTACACTTTCACCACCTTCTCCACCACCACCTTCACCTGAGTCTCCGCCACCATAATAGCCATAGCCAGGAAAGAAGTAACCCTGCATTGATCTTGAAGATTTTTTCTTTTTCTTTTTTCTGGCTTCTGCCATACCTTTTTGGTACGCAAGTTCAGTACGGTTGGCCATTTGCTGTTTACAGTTGTCAACTGCACCGCCATTGCCAGAAATTGCTGCGCCTTCCGCCATACCTTTTTTAGTATCAAACTGTGCCACAGGCTTGCCATTGACCATGGCCATGATAGGGGCGCCCGGCATCTTGGCTTGTATAAATTTAACATCAGGATGCTGTTGTTGAATGCTGGCCATCCAGGATTTACTATCTTGGCCTGTGCTTTCTTTTACACCTTTTCTAGTATAAGTTGGAAGGGTTGCAACATATGCTTGCATCTTATCTCTGGCCGCTTTGCGCTGATCTATGCCTGTTTGTAAAGCCTTATACTTGCCTGTCCCAACAGGCTTGACACCGCCTGTGCTATTGTTGTTGCCATCAGTACCTTGGTCTACTTTGACCCAAGACAGTGTTTTACCATCGGGCAACGTGGCACGACATGGTCCGTCAATCATTTTTGCACAAACAATTTTAGCGTCTGGAAATTTAGTTTGAACTAACTGTAGCCATCGTTGTTGAGTAAGACCTTTGTCATTGACTGCACGATCAATACCAGTTTCACCTAACTTTTTTGGTTCAATATCAGTTACATCATCATCATTTTTATAACCCAGTGCTGGGGGTTTTTTATATGGTAATTGTTGGCTGGTGTGCCATTGTTGTGGTTTTAATGGTTTTCCGGTTTCACTATCAAAATTTGCATTACCAATAGAGGGTTTATTAGACGTCATTGGTGCTGGTTTAACACTGATCTCAGGTTCTGGTTCAAAGTCATCTTCGGGTTCTGCAGTGGGTCGCTGTGGGCGACCGGGTCTTTGTGGGCGTGTAGGACGTTCGGGTTGATTTGCTTTTAGCATAGTCAACTCGTGTTGTTGTTGTATTGATAACTTACGTATGTCGTGTGAGTTTTCTGCATTTAATGTCTGTAAACTATTTGTATGTTTGTTATTGATTACATTAAGTTCATGTTGGTAAGCCTTGCGGATCTTTTCCATTTCCATCTCACGTTCGGCTTTTTCTGTATAACGTTGATGTGCCGCGGCTTCATCTTCTAAACGTTCTTGTCGCAACTGCTGACGTTTTAATTCTGCAATCTCATCTGCTTGACGTTTTAATTCTGCGCGAGCCGCTGGGCCAATGGTCAATTCATATTCTCTGTCTTGATCCTGTGTTGCTAGATAATGTTTATATTGAGCCACAGTCATGCCCTTGCGCCTAGCATCTCTGCGAAGAAGCAAGGAATCAAAGTCTGGATCTATTCCGGCCCTTGGGCTGTCACGATAATCTTCCGCCACACGATATGCTGGCAGCATACTTCTAAACTGCGATAACAACTTTTCCGCAACTCGTTCTGGATAGTCTTCGTATTCTTTACCTAAATTGTATTGTAGTCCATAAAACGCCTGTTGTATATAACGACCGGCAGGGTGCGAGAGATTATCGCCTGCATCTACAATTTGCAAAATAGTATCTTCAGTGAATCCGGGGCTGTTTACTATTTTGGCAACTTTCTGTCGCAACGCATTTGCATCCATACTCGGAGTCATTCTTGATATAAATTGATCACGCGGAGTGTTTGTTAAATCTCGGCCGTTGCCTTCCGCCATACCTGGCTTTTTCTTTGCCTGGTATTCTGCATTGGCTTTACGAACACGTTCCTGGTCAGCACGTAGTCTACGTTGGTCTGGATCCATAAAGTCAGGATCATCGTCGTGACGTCTTGATGTAGTGCTGCCGGATGGTCTTGGTCGGCGCGGTGCGTCACCTGGACGGGGATAATCCTTGCCTGGCAAGTCGTAAGGTCCACCTTCGCTGACCACTTTGTCTACTGCACCCGCTCTGAGTGCTTTTTCATATTTTGTGTTGAATAAATCTAATACAAACATTTGTTTTCCTTATGCTTCGTCGATGTAATCTGCTGAATCGTTCATCTTGCGACGACGTGCCGCAAACATCTCCAAGGCCATCTCAGCCTCATCTAAATTTCTAAAACGTGTGGGCAATCGACGATTGCCATGACGTATTTCAAAGCCAGCAGTTTCGTTGCCGTGAACTTCAAACATACCACATTCGTTAGTAATAGTTTTAACTGCGCCTGACTCTTTTATACTGACACCCTCTTCACCTGCTGGTTGTTGAGCAGGAATCTCACCACTCAATGCTGCACCAATTTCACTGTCAGCTTCTTTGATTTTTTGTTGTTTGGCAACAAGAGTACGATCCACTGTGCTTTTTTCTTTTATGTCTGAATCTTCGTGTTTTTTGTCTTTGAGATCTGTGTCTTGACGAATTTCGTCAGTGACCGTTTTCAAGTAGTCAGCAAATGATGCTTTGACCTTACTGAGAGTGTCTTCACTGGTGACAGCTTCTTCCAATGGCTCGTCGTCATCTTCTATGCTTTCGTTGCCGCCAACCAACTTGCCTGCCATGGGATTCTTAGGATCTGTTTTAGCGGTCAACACTGCCACTGTTTTTGGTCGGAATGTAGGGCCAAGTTGATTGACACTGCGTTGATTCGTGTTTAACCCTTCTTCAATCACTCGAAGACGTTCTACAATGGTATAGATATCGTTATGGTCTTGTGCCATGTATCATGCCCTTGCGTCCTTCAAATAACTCTTTAACTGCCACATGTATTTGCCATGACTGCTTTGGCGTTCTGCGGCAAAGTTTGCAACGTCTTCACGACCTTCGGCACTGGCAGCATCAAACACCTGCTTGCTCATATCTGTCATGGTTTGTGTATCTGCGAGTAATTCTTGTAACATTAATCGGGCACGAGGAACTTTGATTTGGTCCTGTATTTGTGATAATTCTTGGAAACGACTCAGGCTTCCAGGGGCATATTCTTCTGTGGTGCGGATGTATTCAGCAATAGGATCCACAGCTGAATAGGAATCTTCGTAAATTTTTTGGAAAAACTTGTGTAATTGGCCAAAGTCTGGACCTTCTACGTTCCAATGGAAATAGTGGGCCTTTAGGTAATAGGCAAATGTTGAAGCCAAGTAAGTTTTTAGTAAATCAGCTAGCATTATTTCTTCCGTTTATACTTTTTATATTCTGCAGGCGTGTTGGGCGTTGCGTCGTCAGTAGTGTATTTAGCGCCACTAAAGAAGTTGCCACCATTTCTACTGATGACCCCGCCTAGCGGCATGCTAATTGTAGCTACACTGCCACTGGCAGTGCTGCCCGAACTGGCACCATCTTCTTTTAAATTGACAAATTCATGCAGTCTCATTTGGTAATCCAATTTTAGTAAACATAGTATATTTATAGTTTATGTTAGGATGTTGCATTTGCAAATTCTAATATTGGATCTATTACGTCTTGTTTGAATCTACGTGCAACTTCGGCATCATTATGAAACAAGTTGTAGTTGTGTTCTATCTTATCTTTGGTCAGCTTGCTATGCTCAGACTGATTGTAATTTTTAACTTGGTTATACACGTTGTCAATTCTATCCAGGTAATTGGGCATTGAATCGTATGACTCGTCGAATATGTTTTCAAACGTTTCAAATCCAGCAGATTTTAGCAATGCTAAAGAGCCTGTATTTCCTAGTGTAATAAAAGGGTGCTTTAACGCCAAGGGTTTCATGGTTTTTTCTGTTAAAAATACATCGCTGTCAGAAATCATTTCAGTTTCTACCACAACTGAAAAGTGTGTGCGATTGTACCATTTGACATTGACATATCTATCCCAGCTGCTGTGAGGTAACTCAACTGCCAGTTCTTTATCTCCAAATATTCGTATACCTCGTTGATAGTAACTATAATACCCATCGTCGAGTATATCGCCAAATTTATCATATATTTGATCTCTAAATGTTGTGACGTTGTTCATCAGCATTAAAAACTTTTTATCAAAATCGTTTTTTCTAATTAATCTTTTATAATTTGTAACAGGGTTGGGCTGATCCCAGGGTTTGTAAAGATCGTACCAAAAAAACATTGGTACGTGAACTTTCATGTTGCCTGACAGGCCACAAGCTAGAGTCAATACATTGTTGGTAAAATTGTAATAACCTAAGCCAGTTTCATGTAAATTTTCAATAACTATCTTATAACCCAAATCAATCAGATTGTCTATTACGACTTTATTGCTATCATAATGATGAATACTTGCACAAAAAACAGTTGAATCTTTATTATATGTTTTTCCTATCTCAAACGTTTCTATGTCGAACACGTTTGACATAACCTGTGTAAACTTAGGAGTTAACATATGATTAAATATGTCTTCAGCAAATTTAACCAACTTAATCTTCATGTTCTGTGATTTTTAAAATATTATTTTTTATGGTTGCTGGGCCAAAATCTACATGCATATCGGTCACTGTTAGTATGGCCAAGTGTGGCGGGACCAACTCATGACGTATGACATATTCACCAGGATCGGCTTCAATTTGTAACATTTCTTCAAGATAGCAATCGGTCCAACGCCAGGTGCGTTCCGCAAACAATTCATCGTTGACATAGGTGCGATAAATGGGCTCAAAACTTTCCCACTCACAGTCGATATTATACAGCACCCGGATGAATTGCTTGGTCATGCTGTATTTAGTAAAAGTGTATTGTGTGTTTTTGGTTAGATATTACTTTAAAAGTTTTGTACCAATTTGTTTTGATTAGTAATTAAATCAGCACTATTACCACACATGATTTTGCAACGGTCAAGGACTATTTTTTGATTGGTCCAACTTTCCTGCAAAGTATTAAACCAAGCACCGTTAATGATATTGTTGATAGGAGTATAGTTAATATTAGCCATGTGTTGCCCGCCAGCTAATTCAAAAAGATCTTTTAATTTTTGATAGTCTGGATGTTGTTCTGCTTCATATCCATACATGCGATCGTGTAACCACCCACAAGGAAATACAAATCCTTCAGCAGATAGATAAATTCTATTCAGATTCATACATTTACAATTAATTTTGGTACTGGTGTTGTTAACAGTGTTAATTTTAGCATATCCTAAATTTATATATTTTACATGTGTTGGGATTTCTATTTTGTATTCTGGTTGATTTTTATCGTCATGGACTATAACACTGTCAACCATTTCGTGATTTTTATTAAAAAATCTTCCAGTCAGCTTCAAATTGAAATTAGAAAAACCCAGTTCAGAACTTAATCGTTGTGCATCATCGATTTGATGTTCGTTGTGTTTGAATACTATATAACTCCAATTTGCAACTCCACCGGCTTTGATGAATGCTGTGGCATTTTCGATTATCTTATTAAAATTGGTTTTTTTTCTGTAAAGATGATTAGTGTCAGCCAATCCATCAATGCCAAAAAATACGGTTCCGTTTGTGCCCAGTGTCTTGGCCAATTGTGCCCACCAGGTCTTGTCTTTGAGACTACCATTGGTTTTAATACTGATCAATAACTCTGGATTAACTTCCAATAACCATGACACAATGTTTAACAGCTCGTTGTTAACTATCGGGTCACCATAGGTGCCACAAAAATCAACCCTACGCAATCTTTGTATAAAATCTGTTAGTAGATGTTGTTTGGCCCACGTCAGGCTGTTTTGTATTATAGGTAGCGTGTGCCATGTTTTACCACCATAATAGTTTCTAGGACATTGTGGGCAAGCAGCATTACATGCCGTGGTTATTTCCCATTCTAAGAAATCAAATTGGTAACTCATAAATTTTTTACAATTATATGCACCACATGCATTGGATTGTTCATTAAATCTAGTACGGATTGAGCAACATCGGTGATATTTGCTCCAGTATTATTACTCATTTTAGATTTAAATTTACTTGGTTCAAACACAGAGATCCTATTTGTGCTATTGCCTTGATGAGCTAGCCCCTTACAAAATTCACCAAGTGATAATTTATTAGTATTATAAACTAATCTAGGTGTAGGAATTTCAGGCCAACTAGGCCAACTAGCACCGTGACTTGTAACAGCGATGATGCGTTGTTTAATTGATGTTTTGTCAAGTTTAGCAATAAGATAACATGGTCCTACTGTGTTGGTCAACCACATTTTCCACATGTCATCAGAATATATTCCTGAGGTAATAATAACTGCATCGTATTGTGATAAACGTGGAATTATTTGATTACACTGCTGTTGATCACTGATATCAAACTCACTGTGTTTAAAAATATCAACCTGTAATGTAGTTGTAGCAATACGTTTTATTTCATTTGCCAACTCACCACCGCCAACAATTGCAACAGTGTTGATATTTGTTGTATCGACATCTACTTTCATGCTATATTTAGTAGCGTTTTATTTGACTTCTTTTATACTGCCAACATGCCATTCTTCTACACCGTATTGAGCCCGCATCAATCTACGTGCATCGGTGGCTGTGGCAGCGGTCACAGTGACATCAATCCAGCCCACATAGTTGGGTTGTTGTATACGCACCTGTGCAGTCCATAATTTATATTTAGGGTATATGTCTTTTGCTTTCATCACAGCTCCAGTAGTTGTGCAAGATCTACGCGATCATAATCTCTATTAGAAAAATATCTTTGATTGGCCAACAACAAGCCAAGGTTATCATTCCAATGTTGTCGCCAAGTGTCTAAATCCATTGTCAACAATCTATCTATTTCGGCGCTGTATAGTTGCCATCTTCGTTCGTTGTCGAGTTCGGCGTCGTATGAGTAGTCTATAAATGCAGGCAATCTAATGCCTACATCTCTGAGTCGTTGTATAAAGTTGCAACAGCTGAATGGCAAGACAAAATGTCCTTTGATCAGTGGATCCCAGGTTTTTTCAGTGATCATAATGGTATTGCCGTATTCAATGGTTTCACCGTAGATACTTACAAACGTATTTTTATAATATTCAACATTTGGAGGAGAATAACCCCATGGCTCTGATATCGGTTGGGTTGTTTTTTCCAACTCTTCAATGTTGTAGGACTGTGTTTCGGCTTGGCTATGTAAAAATAAATCTGGGTTATCATCACAGTTGCCAAGATAACCTAAAGTAATATAACTTTTTAATTTTGATACCAACTGAGTGCGGTATTTTCTTTGACCATTGTATGTTCGTCCAGGAGAAACAAAAATTTTCTTTTTTGAATCAGCAGTGATCAATTGTGGAGCATTGTAGGATGTTTTATCATGGTAGTACCATAACTGTGTGCCTGGTGCAAATGGATATTGACTGTAGTAGGCTTTGGTCCTGTTGAACAAAAAATCATTGAAAATTACATGATCGTTGTCAATGGTAGGATCCCATCCATTGGTTATCGTCCAACAGTCTCGACGGTCACATTGTTCTTTGACAAAATCTTCAAACCCATGAAATATTCTAAAGTTGAGTTTTTGTCGGTAATCAAACTGAACTGAACTGTTGTAACTATTTAGAATAAAAAAATCAACAGTTCCTGTGTAATCACGATCTACAAACTCATAGTCGTCGCCATTGATGTCCCACCACATCTTGATGTCGGTAAGGATACCGCGATCGGGTTTGTGAAAAAGGATATACTTTGTACGAGCGCCGGTCATCTTATTCTATACAGTAGATAAACTGTGGTGTTGCCCATGTCACTGCGATCCAATCTATAACCCCAGGCCTGAGCATAGCGTTG
>Ga0114969_10003754_pt1 | contig 12175 bp, 8 predicted proteins | sample M_130807_MF_Meta_FD_87316 | JGI IMG/M metagenome (GOLD analysis project Ga0114969, IMG submission 87316) | Freshwater microbial communities from Lake Montjoie, Canada to study carbon cycling - M_130807_MF_MetaG | ecosystem: Environmental > Aquatic > Freshwater > Lake | place: Lake Montjoie...
GTGGCCAATAAATCCAGCAATAAAATTTACATCATTCAAAATGTAGATAAAAAAATTCCGTTAGAAACCATTGCAAAAAATAAAGACTTACGTTTAGATGCTTTGTTGGAAGAGATGGAGACTATAGCTGCCAGCGGTACTAAATTAAATTTAGATTATGCCATTGATGAATGGCTAGACGAATATGATCAAGCTGATATCTTAGAATACTTTAGAACTTGTGAAACTTCTTCTTTACAAATTGCTCAACAAGAATTAAGTGAAAATGACTATAGCTGGGAACAGCTAAAAATCATGCGCATAAAATTTTTAAGTGTAGTAGGTAATTAATATTCAATCCCCTTAGTTGTTCGTGCTGTAATTCTCACCCTTACTCAAATAATTTTTAACTCTTTCTCCTACATTTTGTCTCACACTTAAGTAGTATAAATTGTAATCGGCAATGTGGTAATTAGGAGTAGTGTATAAAAAATTTCCAAAAAATTGAGGCTTAGGTGTCCATAAAATTCCATCATGATTAATAGCGCCGGCAACTTTAGGAGTAATCACTTTAAAATTATATAAAACCGATCCTTTGTTATTTTTACGATCTACTTGTGTAATTTGATCACTCCAACTCAATGGGTTAGTGACGATAGATTTGTAATTTTCTTTTTCTACAAATTCTGGAATATAACCTTCCTTATACGTTCTCCATGCACAAATACAACCTACTGCATCTGGGGTACTACAAGGTTTAAGTTGAGTATAATCGGCAGGATTGATGGCCATCCCCACCACATAAGCAGCTACTAATTTTTTAGCTAAAGGTTTGTCATCAAAATATTCTTTTAATAATCTTTTAGCATGCGTAGATCCTTGACTATGAGAGGCAATAATAATGGGTCTTCCATTGTTATAATGGGCTAAATAATAATCAAAAGAAGCTTTTACGTCTTGATAAGCCAGTTCAAATGCGGCCATTGCTTTTACAGTATCAGCATGTCCAACAGGAGAATAACTTTTAATATGGGCTTGTCGGTACCTTGGTGCATAAACCTTACCCACTTCATTAAACACACTAGCTTGGTTTAAGATGGTTCCAAAATCGGTGCTAATATTTGTTTTTAGATCCTTTAATGAAGCGTTCCATCCATAGGGCTTAGTGGTATCCAAGTAGGTGGTAGGGTGTATAAAAAAAACATCTACTTTATTAAGTGGGCGGTAATTTTTTGCCAACTCGGTGGGTAAACTATCTGAAGGGTCTTTCTTTTGAGGATGGGCAGCCCAATAATCTAAATTACTATAATCAGGGAGGTCATTCAATGCCATCTGCTCATATTGTGACTTAAAAGTGGTGTAATTATTTTGAGCACAACCACTTACTAAAATGACTATTAACAAAACGGCAAAAGAACGCATAGGAAATATAATTTTGATCATAATAAGAGGACAAAGTTAATACATATTATACATTTGACTCTTTAAATGGATAGGTGGTTTAATGCTTTTCTCTCGCAAGTTTTACGCTTACCCACAATTATCATATCTTCTTATTAAAAATTAATTTATTTTTAAGTTAAATCCTGCCTTTGCGACTTTTGAGACATATCCCGTTTTTGCGTGCTGTATTTAACTATAGCATTACTGCCTTTGGAGGTCCTCAGGTGGCAGTGGGGTTAATGCAACATCGCTTTGTAGATCAAAGAAAAGATGTAACTGCCGAGGAACTGATGGAGTATAATGCTTTTTGTCAATTGCTTCCTGGGGCTTCTTCTACCCAAACCATTATTTTGATTGCTTATAAAAGAGGCGGTGTTATTTTGGCATTTTTTACTTTACTTATTTGGATATTACCTGCTACTATTATTATGGGTTCATTGGCTATTCTAGTGAGTCATTTTGAATTTAAGGGCACTTTAAAAAGTTTACAATTTCTGCAGCCTATGGCAATAGGATTTTTAGTAAGCGCTGCATTGTTACTTTACAAAAAGGCAATTAATAGCACTATCACTGTATCTATTTTTATTTTTACTGCCCTCGTCACATTTATTGGATTCAAAACGCCATGGACCATCCCCATCACTATTGTTTTAGCGGGCATTATCACTAATTTTAGTAGCAAGCGAATTCCCGATGACGGAGCTCCTCCTAAAAAAGTAAATTGGAATAGCCTTTTTATTTTTTTAGTATTATTTATGACAGCAGGATTTTTATCGGAACAATCTACTCGCCAAAATTGGACGTATCGTAAAGCGTTTAATTTATTTGAAAGTAATTATCGATTTGGAAGTTTGGTTTTTGGCGGGGGCGATGTTTTAATGCCCATTATGTATGAGCAATATGTGTCGCGTCCTCAATCAGCGATCGTAAAGAAAAACAAAAGAGATGTGTTAAAAATGACCAGCGAGGAATTTTTAACGGGTTCGGGTTTAGTACGTGCCATACCTGGTCCTATTTTTTCCATAGCAAGTTATACGGGTGCAATGTCTTTTAAAGACAAAGGTCTAGCTTGGCAGGTGGCAGGCGCTATCATTGGTAGTGTAGGAGTTTTTCTTCCCAGTTTTTTAATTGTACTTTTCTTTTTTCCTATCTGGCAAAAACTAAAAACCTTTGCAGTTTTTTATCGTTCCTTGGAAGGCATTTATGCAGCCATAGTAGGCATTATGACAGGTGCTTCCGTTTATTTAATGAAGGACTTATATCATGAAATTAAATTAGGGCAACCACTTTATTATGTAAGTTATTTACTTGTTTTTTTAGCGAGTACTTTTTTGCTGTATAAACATAAATTATCCCCTCAGTGGATTGCTATTTCATGTATTGTTTTAGGTATTTGCTGGACTTTTTTTCAATAAAAAGGTAAAAAGCTGTTAATTGTAATTTTGGAAAGCCTATTTTAATTTTTCCTTGCTTAATATTGCACACAACATGTTACAAAGGATTTGCATTTTTTTACTGACCACTCTTTTTTATATACAATCAGAGGCACAAGCAGTTACTATTCAAGGAACAGTATATGATATTTCAGGGAGACGTCCTATTGAATCAGTCATGGTGTATAGTTCTGCGAATCATGCAGTCACCGATTCTATGGGGAGATATATCATCACGGTCAAACCAAAGGATTCCATTTGGTTTTCATTGTTTGGTAAGAACACTCAGAAATATCCGATTGATACTGTTGAGGATTTACGCAACTTTAATATCATGATTCATGTCACTGGATTTGATTTGCCTGAAGTGCGCGTGCGCAATTCTTATTACAAGCTAGATTCTATCCAAAACAGAAACGATTATGCCAAGTTCTTTAATTACCAGCCTCCTGGATTGAAGTTGAGCAGTAGTCAAAACTTGTTTGGGCCTAATGGACTTACTATTGGATTTGATTTAGACGAAATCATAAATTCATTCCGTTTTAAACGAAATCGCAATTTGCAATTTTTACAAAACAGATTGATTTCTCAAGAACAAGAAAAGTATGTCAATTATAGATTTACTAAAGTTTTTGTCAAAAAGCTGACTCATATAGAGGGGGATGAATTGACTAAATTTATGGACTATTGTAGGCCTGATTATGCCGTTCTTGCCTTGCTAAATGACCTAGAATTAGGCTTATATATTGAAAAAAAATATGCAGTCTATAAAAAAGCTTTAGGCAATGGGTTGATTATCCCTAAATCACCTAATGAGTAGCGCACTGCCACTCATCTATTTTTGTGCCCTAAAAAGCATTTTTTAGCTATCTTTAAAGCTAAATTCTTTTGCTTTGAGAAAAACTAATTGGATGGCTTTAGCAGCAACTATTTTATTTGCTGCCTGTTCCGAAAAACCAAAATCTGTTGACAAGTTCAACCCGAACGCAGCGGTATCTGTAGATATTGCTATTGCTGAAACACAAATCGTCGACAAGACGATTGAAGTAAACGGTTCGGTTCAGTCCAATGATTATATTGATGTGCGTCCTGAGACCAATGGACGAGTTGTATTTTTACAAATTCCAGAAGGAAAGCTAGTCACTGCAGGTACTGTTTTGGCAAAATTAAATGATGCTGATTTGCAAGCGCAGTTAGAAAAAATAAAAGTACAATTGGAATTAGCCAACATCAACGAACAACGCAACAAACAATTATTGAATGTAAAAGGGATTAATCAAAGTGATTATGATATTTCTTTACAACAAGTGAAAAGCTTTAAAGCCGACATGGCTTATACGCAGTCATTAATTGATAAAACAATTGTGAAAGCTCCCTTTACTGGTCAATTAGGTTTAAGACAAGTAAGCTTGGGTGCCTTCATTAATAACTCAACTACTATTGCAACTTTACAAAAAGTAGATCAATTGAAAGTAGATTTTACTTTACCTGAAGTATATCAATCTTTTATCAAAGTGGGCAAAAAAGTAAAAATTGAAAGTATTGGAAATGAGGCTGCAAAATTATCAGCAACAGTTTCTGCTATTGAACCTCAAATTATTGCAACAAGTCGTAATATAAAAGTGAGAGCTACTTTACAAGGGAAATTATTACCTGGATCTTATGTGAAAGTATTACTGGGTGAGAATGTACAAAAACCAAGTATCATGGTGCCTACCAATGTAATTATTCCAGATTCAAAAGTAAAGCAAGTGGTTTTAGTGAAGGGTGGAGTTTCAAAATTTGTAGATGTAGAAACTGGATACAGAACACCCACTGCTGTTGAAATTACAAAAGGAATCCATCCAGGTGATAGTGTGATTGTAGCTGGGATGCTTTTTGTAAGACAAGGCAATAAAATAAAAGTGGGAAAAACACTTAAGATTGCTGACATCACAAAATAAGTGATACCCCATTCAAAATTTACTTTTAAACATCATTACTAGATGAATATATCTGAACTTTCCTTAAAACGACCAGTGCTTGCCACTGTGATGAATTTAGCACTTATTCTTTTTGGGATAGTGGGGTTTACTTATTTGGCATTGCGTGAATATCCTGCCATTGATCCTCCCATTATCAGTGTGCAAACCAATTATACAGGAGCGAATTCTGAAGTCATACAAAGTCAGATTACAGAACCGCTTGAAAAATCTATCAATGGTATTCCGGGAATTAGAACCATTACTTCCTCTAGTTCGGTAGGATCTTCCAATATTACAGTCGAATTTAATTTAGGAGTGAATTTGGAAACTGCAGCTAACGATGTTCGTGATAAAGTAAGTCAGGCAGCACGAAGTTTACCTGAAGATATTAGTAGTCCTCCCATTGTTTCCAAAGCGGATGCAAGTGGTGATTTTATTATGATGATGACGGTTCGAAGTAAAACAAAGGGATTATTAGAACTTACAGAGTATGCCGAAAATGTTTTACAACAAAGATTTCAAACCATTGATGAAGTAAGTAGTGTAGGGGTGCGCGGAAAACGTCAATCCATGCGTATTTATCCCAATACAGACTTGCTAAATGCTTTTGGCATTGCCTTTAATGACATACAAACCGCATTAAATAAAGAAAACGTAGAATTACCTGCGGGACGTATTTACGGAAATAAGTCAGAATATATTATTAGAACCTTAGGCAGATTATCTACAGAAGCAAGTTTTAGAAATGTAATTTTAAAAGAAGATGCGAATGGCATCATTCGCTTAGGAGATGTTGCAAAAGTAGAGTTAGGGCCCGAACAAGAAGATCAAGGTATGTATTATAACGGTGTACCTGTTGTGATGCTAACTATTTCGCCACAACCAGGAGCCAATCAAATAAAAATTGCAGATGAATTTTATAAAAGATTAGAAGAGGTTAAAAAACAAAACAAATCAGATATTGAATTTGCGATTCCTATTGATAACACTAAAAATGTTCGTAGAGCTTTAACAGAAGTAAAGGAAACCATTTTTATTTCATTTGCATTAGTGGTATTAGTCATCTTCTTCTTTTTTAGAAACTGGTTAATTGCGATTCGTCCATTAATTGATATTCCAATTTCATTAATAGCTACTTTCTTTATCATGTACTTAGCAGGGTTCTCTATCAATGTACTTACTTTATTAGCGATTGTATTAGCCACGGGATTGGTGGTGGATGATGGTATTGTAGTCACGGAAAATATTTTTAGAAAACTAGAAGGCGGCTTGCCCTTAAGAAAGGCAGCGTTAGAAGGAAGCAAAGAAATTTTCTTTGCTGTTATTTCTACATCTATCACCTTGGCCGTGGTATTTATGCCAGTGATTTTCTTAGAAGGTTTTGTGGGATCATTATTTAAAGAATTTGGTGTGGTGATTGCATCTGCCGTGCTGGTATCTGCTTTTGTGTCATTAACGATTACACCCGTATTAAATGTGTATTTAAATCGTAAAGATGGTAAGCAAGGTAAGTTTTATGAACAAACCGAACCTTTCTTTAAAGGCCTTGAAAACGGGTATAAAAATTTATTGACAAAGTTTTTTAAAATAAGATGGTTCGCATGGGTCATTGTTGTTGCTTGTGTGGGTATCATTTATTTTGTTGGAAAAAATATTCAAAGTGAATTGGCTCCTATGGAAGATAAAGGCACAGTGCGTGTCACATTAACAGGAGCCGAAGGAAATAGCTACGAGGATATGCGCGCTGAATTATTTAAAGCGATTCGAATTTTACAAGACTCTATTCCTGAACAATCATTCACTTGGGGAAGCGTTCCGGGATATGGAGGATCTGGAGGAAGCAGTAGTGCATCGGGTCGTGTGGGATTTGTTCCATTAGATCAAAGAAAAAGAACACAGTCTGAAATTGTAGCCGATATTAATAAAAAGTTCAAACGTTTTAAAAACGTAAGGATGTTTTCCATTGAAGAGCAAACTATTTCGGTGGGCTTAATGTCTCGTGGTTCCTTACCAGTACAGTTTATTATCCAAAATTTAGATTTCCAAAAAATTCGTACCGTCATTCCTAAATTTTTAGAAGCTGCACGAAAAGATAAAACTTTTGCTAACGTTGATGTGAATTTAAAATTCAATAAACCCGAATTTGATTTAACGGTAGATCGTATGAGGGTAAAAGATTTAGGATTAACTACAGCAGACGTATCACAAGCTTTGCAAGCAGCCTTTAGTGGCGCACGTTCGGCTTATTTTATTATGAATGATCGTCAGTATGAAGTTATCACTCAGGTGGCAAAATCTGATCGTAATACGCCTACCGACATTAGTAAAATTTATATCAGAAATAATCGTGGCGAAAGTATCCCTATTTCAAGTGTATTAAATATTGAAGAAAATAGTAACCCACCTAATTTGTATCATTACAATCGTTTTAATTCGGCTACCATATCTGCTTCTTTAGCAGAAGGGAAAACTATTGGAGATGGGGTGAAAGCAATGGAAGATATTGCAAAAGACAAATTGGATGAAACTTTCCAAACTGCTTTAAGTGGTCCATCACGTGATTACAAAGAGAGTGCTTCTAATACTTCACAAGCTTTAATTTTAGCACTATTATTAATCTATTTAGTATTGGCTGCTCAGTTTGAAAGCTTTAAGGATCCGTTTATCATTATGATCACTGTACCGTTAGCGATAGCAGGTGCTTTATTATGTTTATGGATATTTGGACAAACCTTAAATATATTCTCCGAAATTGGAATCATCATGTTAATTGGTTTGGTGACCAAGAATGGAATTTTAATTGTTGAATTTGCTAATAAAAAAAGAGAAGCAGGGATGGATATATTAACAGCCGTTATTGAAGCTTCTTCACAACGTTTCCGTCCTATTTTAATGACTAGCTTAGCAACTGCATTAGGTGCTTTACCTATTGCAATTAGTTTAGGTGCAGCGGCCACAAGCCGTAAGCCTTTAGGTATAGTAGTGGTAGGCGGCTTGTTGTTTTCACTCGTTCTTACTTTGTTTGTGATTCCTGCAGTGTATTCTTATATTTCAAGTCATAAAATAAAAACAGAAGAATAGTGATTCGACTTGTTTATGTTATATCATTTAAAATGCCTCTATCATAGAGGCATTTTTTGTATCTTGATACCCTAAAACAATATTATGGACAATCAAAGATTCACATCTCTAGACATTTTTAGAGGAATGACTATTTGTTTAATGATTATTGTAAATACTCCAGGGGATGGAGATTTCACGTTTGCGCCATTATTGCATGCAACCTGGAATGGTTTTACGCCCGCCGATTTAGTATTCCCTTCTTTTTTATTCGCAGTGGGCAATGCCATGAGTTTTGTGCAACCACAGTGGGATAAATTGAATCAGTCCACCGTGTTATTTAAAATTTTCAAACGAACTGCTATTATATTTTTAATAGGCTATTTAATGTATTGGTTTCCTTTTACAGGGCCCTTATCTGATACACGCATTTTAGGTGTCTTACAACGTATTGCTTTGTGTTATGGAATTGGATCTATCATTATATTTTACATGCATGAAAGAGTGGTAGTGGTATTATCGGCTGTGTTATTATTATTGTATTGGTATATCAGTATTCATTTTGGAGCTCCAGGGGATCCTTTAAGTATTCATGGAAATGCAGGGTATCGTTTTGATACTTGGTTGATGGGTGAAGCGCATCAATACCAAGGAGAAGGTTTTGCATTTGATCCAGAAGGTTGGTTAAGCACTTTACCCGCGATCGTCAATGTATTAATTGGATATCGAGTAGGGAGATTCATTCAAGAAAAAGGTAAAAGCTACGAAGGACTTGCTCATTTATTCATGTGGGGAGCAGGATTTATTTTTCTAGCATTTATGTGGAATTATCAATTTCCGATCAATAAAAAATTATGGACCAGTTCGTTTGTCATGTTGACCATTGGGTTGGATATGGTTATTATAGGGACCATTATTTATAGGGTAGAATTACAAAGGCAACTTCAGTTTTCTAGTTTCTTTACCGTTTTTGGCAAAAACCCATTGGTGATCTATTTGTTTTCCGAGTTATTAGCCATCTGTTTATATACCATTAAGGGTCCTGGAGGAGCGGATTCCCTTTATAGTTGGATATATCAAAACACCTTTGCCCATTTTGCACCCTATTGGGGATCCCTAGGGTTCGCTTTTTCCTTTATGTTGGTTTGCTGGCTATTGGGTTATATATTAGATAAATATAAAATATATATTAGGGTGTAAATCTTATTACTCTTTTTCCCCTTTTGTTTTTTTAGGAGCTTTAAACCTTGTACCTTTGCACCCTCAAAACAGTACATGGAAATAAGAAACATCGCTATTATCGCCCACGTTGATCACGGTAAAACTACCTTGGTGGACAAAATTTTACACGCTACAAAAGTATTCCGTGATAACCAGGAAACTGGTGATTTAATCATGGATAGCAATGAGTTAGAGCGTGAAAGGGGGATCACCATTCTGAGTAAGAACGCTTCTGTCACTTATAAAGGCGTAAAAATTAACGTTATTGACACTCCAGGTCACAGTGACTTTGGTGGTGAAGTAGAGCGTGTATTAAAAATGGCAGATGGGGTTTGTTTGTTAGTGGATGCTTTTGAAGGGCCAATGCCACAAACTCGTTTCGTTTTACAAAAAGCGTTACAGTTAAACTTAAAGCCAATTGTTATTATTAATAAAGTGGATAAGGAAAACTGCCGTCCTGACGAAGTACATGATGCAGTATTTGAATTATTTTTCAACTTAGATGCTACAGAAGAACAATTAAACTTCCCTACTTTTTATGGTAGTGGTAAAAATGGATGGTTCAATGAAACTTTAACACAATGTGAAGATATCACTCCATTAATGGATGGTATTTTAAAATATGTACCAGGTCCAGATGTGAAAGTAGGGCATACACAAATGCAAATTACTTCATTGGATTATTCTTCTTTCTTAGGTCGTATTGCCATTGGTAAAGTAGAAAGAGGGGTTATTAAAGAAGGTCAAAACATCGTGTTAGTGCAAGCAGATGGCAGCATTAAAAAGAATAAAGTAAAAGAATTATACGTATTTGAAGGAATGGGTAAGCGTAAAGTAACCGAAGTAATTTCTGGTGACTTATGTGCGGTAGTAGGATTAGAAGATTTCAATATTGGAGACACTATTGCTGATCCAGAAAATCCAGAAGCGTTACCTATTATTAGCGTAGATGAACCTACCATGAGTATGACTTTTAGTATTAACAACTCACCTTTCTTTGGTAAGGAAGGTAAGTTTGTAACTTCTCGACATATTCGTGATCGTTTAATGAAAGAGACCGAAAAAAACTTAGCATTGCGCGTAGAAGAAACGGATAGTGCTGATAGTTTCTTAGTTTTTGGTCGTGGTATTCTACACTTAGGCGTATTGGTTGAAACGATGCGTCGTGAAGGATATGAATTAACAGTAGGTAATCCTCAAGTATTAGTAAAAGACATTGATGGTCGTAAAAATGAGCCATTTGAAATATTAGTAGTAGATGTTCCTGCCGATTTTAGTGGTAAGGTGATTGACCTTGTTACACAAAAGAAAGGTGAAATGTTGATTATGGAATCCAAAGGAACCATGCAGCATTTGGAATTTGATATTCCTTCTCGTGGATTGATTGGTTTACGTTCTCAAATGTTAACACAAACTGCAGGGGAAGCTGTTATGGCGCATCGCTTTAATGAATACAAGCCTTGGAAAGGAAATATTCCTGGAAGAAGCAATGGCGTATTGGTTGCAAAATTTGCAGGTACCACTACTGCTTATTCTATTGATAAATTACAAGATAGAGGTCGTTTCTTTATTGAACCAGGTGATGAAGTATACGCAGGTCAAATTTTAGCAGAACATATTAAGCCAGGTGATTTAAATATTAACGCGGTGGAGATGAAAAAATTAACCAATCACCGTGCAAGTGGAAGTGATGATAGCGTTCGAATTACACCTAAGGTTCAATTTACTTTAGAAGAGTGTATGGAGTATATCCAATTTGATGAGTGTATTGAAGTGACTCCTAAGTCGGTTCGTATGCGTAAATCAATGTTAGATGAAAATGAAAGAAGCAAAGCTTCCAAATCTAATAATGGGTAATTTCAGGTACAAATAATTAGTACATATCATTTTGAAATGATAGTCGCAATAAAAAAATCCCTCCAAATTCTGGAGGGATTTTTTTTGAAGTTCATCCTGAAATATTTTTAAAAAACGAATGAATTTGTGTGGTGCTTTATTCTCGCTTTACACCGCAATAGGTTTATTTAAAGCAGCCCATAATAAATCCTTTAGCTCAACCAAGTTTTTTTGGGTCGCAGAAGAGATAAAGATATGTGGGATGTTAGCGGGCAATTCTTTTTTAATAGCTTCAGTTAATTCATCATCTAATAAATCAGATTTACTAATGGCGATTATAAATTCTTTTTGTAAAAGTTCCGGATTGAATTCGGCTAATTCATTTTTCAAAATTTCGAATTCCTTTTTGTGATCATTACTATCAGCAGGAATTAAGAAAAGTAATACCGCATTACGTTCGATATGTCTTAAGAATCGATGTCCTAATCCTTTGCCTTCTGCAGCACCTTCAATAATTCCAGGTAAATCTGCAATACAAAAAGATCGGTTGTCACGATAGGCGACCATTCCAAGTTGTGGTGTCAATGTAGTAAATGCATAATTGGCAATCTTAGGCTTGGCAGCAGTAATCACCGAAAGTAATGTGGATTTACCAGCATTTGGAAATCCTACAAGTCCCACATCTGCTAATACTTTTAATTCGATTTGCTTCCAGCCTTCAATACCGTCTTCTCCAGGTTGTGCATGTTCAGGTACTTGATTGGTAGGAGTTGCAAAGTTGCTATTCCCTAATCCACCACGCCCACCTTTTAAGAAAATGATTTCTTGCCCATCGGTTAATATTTCTGCCTCCACTTTGCCAGTTTCTTCGTCTTTGGCAATGGTTCCTAAGGGTACTTCAATAATAATATCTTTCCCGTCTTTACCGGTACAATTGTTTTTGCTTCCTCCTTCACCATCTTCAGCATGTACATTCTTATAATAGCGTAAATGTAGTAAGGTCCAAAGTTGTGCATTCCCTTTTAAAATAATATGCCCACCACGTCCTCCATCACCTCCATCAGGTCCTCCTTTGGCAGTGAGTTTATTGCGCATTAAATGTCGTGCACCCGCACCTCCGTGGCCACTACGGCAAAAAATTCGGATGTAATCAATAAAATTATTTCTTTCAGACAAAGGGAAAATATTTGTGCAAAGTTACTACAATACTTGATGAAATGAATGATTAATACATAATGA
>Ga0114969_10003757_pt1 | contig 12172 bp, 10 predicted proteins | sample M_130807_MF_Meta_FD_87316 | JGI IMG/M metagenome (GOLD analysis project Ga0114969, IMG submission 87316) | Freshwater microbial communities from Lake Montjoie, Canada to study carbon cycling - M_130807_MF_MetaG | ecosystem: Environmental > Aquatic > Freshwater > Lake | place: Lake Montjoie...
GCCCGCCTCACCCGTGGATTAGCCTCACCTGCATGGCATTTGTTGAAGACGACATCGAGAGGGTGCGGGCGTCCACATCCATCGTCGAAGTGATTCAGCAGTATGTGGCATTGCGCAAAGCTGGTCGTAACTGGGTTGGCCTATGTCCATTTCATACCGAAAAGAGCGGTTCGTTTAACGTCCGCGAAGAAACCGGTCGCTACAAGTGCTTCGGTTGCCAGGCTGCTGGCGACATCTTTACTTTCGTTCAAGAAATTGAACATATTGATTTCGTTTCGTCAGTTGAAAAGTTAGCGGCTCGCGCCAACATCACGCTCACGTATACGACGGGTGGCGAAAGTCAAGACCGTCAACGCCGAAAGAAACTCATTAGTGCGATGGCCGAAGCGGTCGATTGGTATCACCAACGTCTGTTGCATTCTCCCGATGCGCGAGCTGCTCGCGACTATTTGCGTGACCGTGGTTTAGCAGGCGACGTCGCTCGCCAATTTCAATTGGGCTACGCACCCGATGAATGGGATGCGCTGAGTCAGCATCTTGTCAAGAAGGGTTTTGCCGCCGACGTGTTAAGCGATGTGGGGTTGGCGTTTACAAATAAAGCCAACCGTCTACAAGATTCATTTCGGGCGCGCATTATGTTTCCAATCTTCAGCGACAATGGTGATCCCGTAGCTTTCGGCGGACGCATCTTGCCGGGCAGTGTCGATCCCGCGAAATACAAGAACTCGTCGGAAACCAAGATCTATTTCAAGTCGAAGACTTTGTATGGCCTGAACTGGGCAAAGAACAATGTTGTGAAGGCCGATCAGGTCATCGTCTGTGAGGGGTACACCGACGTCATCGGATTCCATCGATCGGGCGTCACGCGTGCTGTCGCAACGTGTGGAACATCTCTCACCGAAGAGCATGTGCGCATTTTGAAACGATTCGCTAGCAAAGTGGTCCTGGCCTTCGACGCCGATGCCGCTGGTCAGGGTGCCGCTGAGAAGTTTTACGAGTGGGAAAAGAAGTACCAGGTTCAAGTTTCGGTGGCCAAGTTCCCCGATGGTAAAGACCCGGGTGATCTCGCGATTTCCGATCCCGCTGCACTAGCTGCAGCCATTGATGACGCGGTTCCTTTTTTGGGTTTCCGAGTGAATCGTGTCGTATCCGGAAAGCCTTTACGAAGTCCAGAAGATCGTGCTCGTTTGGCGGCGCAGGCAATGGAAGTGATTAATGAACACCCCGATGTCAATGTTCGAAAGCTCTATGCGGGTGAAGTTGCCGCCAGAGTGGGTTTACCAGTCGCCGACTTGAGTCGCTTGGCCGAACGCCGCTCTGCTCGGCCGGTAGTCGACGCGCCCGTTGCCCGTGGCGTTGGTGTTTCTGAAAATGCCGAGTTCATCGCAATTAGTTTGCTGCTCCAAAATTGGGATGCCATTGCGCCTTGGCTCATTGAAGCGCTTTTTGCTGCAGAAATATCGCGACGTGCGTTTTTAACCTTGGCGACTGCTGCAGAAATAGAAATGGGAAGTTTGCTGAACAATGCCTTGGGTATTGCTGATCCCGAAGTCCGCGAGATGCTTGAACGGGCCGCTGTTGCCGATATTGAGGTCGAACCAAGTTCGGTTGCCCTCAATTTGATTGGAGTTACGGTACGTCGACTTCTGACTCAACGCACCCGAATCGCCGATCCTGATGAAATTCGTGAGGATCGTGATGCGCGAGTTCAACTTGAGAATCTTGACAATGAGCGAACGGCTTTAGCGGCTGCTGAGTCATTGCTAATGTGGCTAGCAGTACGAACAGTTCAGTCGGGGGGTCAAGGTGACGATAGCGAAGAATGATGCCAGCAATGATTTTGCTGGAACATCACTCGTTCCTGTTGTCGGTATTGACGAAGCAGAATGGTCAGCGCTAATTGCGTTTGGTCACCGCCAAGGTGAGCTTTCTACCGAAGACATCGTTGATGCACTGCGCGACATTGAATTGTCTCCCGAAGTCATTGATTCAGTTCGTTCATCAATTGAAAAGATCGGTATCAGAGTTGATCAATCATTTGAACTCGATGATTCTGGTGAGTTGCGTCGTCCTTCGCTGAACGGATTAAAAAATAATCCACAAAAACAGAAATCATCACGCAGTGAACGAGCCGGCGATGATGCTGGTCAAGATGCCATTCGTTTGTATCTGCATGAAATCAGTCGTATTGCATTGTTGACTGCCGATGAAGAAAAAGTTCTCGGACGGAAAATTGTTCTAGGTAGTGAAGCACGCACCGAACTTGAGGGTCTTGGTGACGCAGTTTCAATGCTTGATCGCCGACGTTTGCAGCGTGTGATAGATCAAGGCCGTCGGGCTCGTGAAGATCTCACTAATGCAAACCTGCGCCTTGTTGTGAGTATCGCCAAGCGTTATACGAAAGTTTCGATGCCACTCGCTGATGCGATTCAGAGCGGAAACATCGGCCTCATGAAAGCCGTCGAAAAATTTGATTACACGCGCGGCTTTAAGTTTTCTACGTATGCCACGTGGTGGATTAAGCAAGCGATTTCTCGAGCAGTGGCTGAAGAGAGTCGCAATATTCGTATTCCGACCCACGCCATGGAGAACATCAATCGTGCTTTACGAGTGCAGCGCGAATTGACCCAGTTGAATCAACGCGAGCCGACGATGATAGAAATCGCTCGAGCCATGGGCGAGTCACCAGATCGAGTTGCTGAATACTTCAGTATGGCGGCTGACACAACCAGTCTTGATCAGCCCACTCGTGCTGATGGCGATTCAACGATTGCCGATCATATTGCCGCCGCCGACGCAGTCGACCCAAGCGGTGGAGTTGAACTTGAGGATATGCGCGAAGCCATGCGGGTCGTTCTTGACGAGCTTCCCGAGCGCGAACGAGAAGTCATGAAAATGCGGTTCGGCCTGAATGTCGAACACAGTGCGACCCTTGAAGAGGTAGGTCAGGCTTTTAACATCACCCGTGAGAGAGTTCGCCAGATTGAGGTACGGGCCCTATTTCGGCTTCGGCATGTGGCGAGCGGACAGGCTCTGCGCAATTTCGTCGAAGAATGATGCCGGTCGTTCAGGGGTATCCTGAACGAGTCATGGCAAGCCAAGATCCTCGTTCTTATGTCGTACGCACCTTTGGGTGTCAGATGAACGACCATGATTCTGAGCGAATCTCTGGGCTTTTAGATGCAGACGGCCTGGTGGCAGTTATAGAAGAAGATGATGCCGACGTCGTTGTGCTGAACACCTGTTGTATTCGCGAAAACGCCGACAACAAGTTGTACGGCAACCTCGGAATGTTGAAGCGCTGGAAAGATGCTCGCGAAGGCCGACAAATCGTGGTCTCGGGTTGTCTGGCCCAGAAGGATCGCGACATTGTCCAAAAGCGCGCGCCGTGGGTTGACGTGGTGATGGGTACACACAATGTGCACCGCGCTGCCGAACTCCTTGAGACTGCCCGCGTCGACGGGCCGTTGACCGAAATTTTGGAAGAAGCCGTGCTCGACGATCACGCGATGTTCCCATCGGCACTACCGGCCAAGCGTGCGACGTCCTATGACGCATGGGTCACGATTCAAATCGGGTGTGACAATTCGTGTGCCTTTTGCATCGTGCCCACAGTGCGCGGTTCTGAGATAAGTCGACCGTATGTCGACATCGTGTCAGAAGTGCGGGCTCTTGCCGATCAAGGAGTCACCGAAGTGACTTTGCTTGGTCAGAACGTGAATAGCTACGGGCGTGACTTGCAACTAGACAAACGTCGTGCCGGCGAAGATGTTTCGGCGCGTCCACTGTTCAGCGAATTGTTGCGTGAAGTTGGAATGGTTCCCGGAATCAAACGAGTTCGTTTTACGAGTCCGCACCCCAAAGATATGCGTCCAGACACATTTGCTGTCATGGCTGAGGTGCCAACAATTTGTGAGCACCTGCATTATCCGTTGCAATCAGGTAGCGATCGGATCCTTGCCATCATGCATCGTGGATACAGCGCCGAACGCTATTTAGAAAAACTTCACCAGGCTCGTCTACTCATCCCTGATTTGGCAATCAGCACCGACATCATCGTCGGTTTCCCTGGCGAAACTGAAGAAGATTTCGTACGTACTCTCGAAGTGTCCGCTGAAGCCGATTACGACTATGCCTACACATACATATTCTCGCCGCGTGAAGGTACTGAAGCGGCAACAATGGTTGATCAGTTTGTTGATCCCGCTGTAGTCGTCGATCGATTTGCGCGATTACGAGTTGTCGTTGAGCACTCGGCAGTGATTCGTCATGAAGCTCGAATCGGTCGTATTGAAGATGTTCTGATTGAGGGTCCATCGCGCCGTAATCCCGAGGTCTATCAAGCCCGTACCCGGCAGAACAAGGTTGTGCACTTCAGACCAAAGAATGCGATTCGGACCGGAAGTTACGGATTGGTCGAAATTACCGAGGCTGCTCCGCACCACCTTCGTGGAATTTTGCGTGAGGTCACTGCGGATCCATCGCACAAAGTTCGCATTCCTGTCGCATCGATGTGATGATCAAATGACGACTCAAACGACGGTCGTTCCGCAGTCGCTCGTCATTTTAGGTCCGACGGCGAGTGGTAAGTCATCGGTAGCGATGGCCGTTGCAACATCTGACGTTGGTCGAAATCTCGGAATTGAATTGGTCTCAATCGACGCGATGCAGGTGTATCGCGGAATGGATATTGGTACTGCTAAACCCACGCTCGAAGAGCAGCAATTGGTGCCCCATCATTTGATCGATTTAGTTGATGCAACTGAGCCTTTTACAGTTGCTGATTTTCAAGTGGCGTATCACTCGGCAATCAGTGACATCGCAGCGCGTGATGGTCGTGCACTGCTCGTCGGTGGAACCGGTTTGTATGTGCGTGCAGTCGTTGATGAGCTGACGTTGCCTGGTCAGTGGCCCGAGGTACGAGCACGTTTAGATCAAGAAGTTCTTGAACTAGGGCCCGAAGTCTTGCACGCGCGGCTTGCATGTCTTGATCCGTCAGCAGCAACAAAAATGGAGTCCAACAATGTGCGCCGCATAGTGCGCGCGCTTGAGGTTTGCGAGGGGAGTGGCAAACCATTTTCTTCATTTGGACCAGGTGTTGACACCTATCCTGAAAGTTCAGTGCAACAAGTGGCTTTGCGCTGGTCGCGAGAGGTGTTGGCGGAGCGTATTGAAGCTCGTGTGCACATCATGGTTGAGCGAGGCCTACGTGATGAGGTTGAGAAATTGCTGGTTGCTGGATTGTCGCCCACTGCGTTCCAGGCACTCGGCTACAAAGAAATGGTTGAGCACCTTGAAGGGCGGATGTCGCTTGAAGAAGTTGTTGCGACAGTTGTCTTACGGACTCGCCAGTTTGCGGTAAGGCAAGAACGCTGGTTTCGTCGTGACCCGCGAATCGTGTGGTTTGATATTAATGTTGACCCAGTTGCCGAAGTCGCACCGCAACTCATCAGGCTTTTTGGCGAGCCTGCTTAATCAGCCTTATAAATGGTCAACCTTTTGGCGTAGTCTGAGGACAAGTCCTATGCGTATTGATCTGTCCAAACATCACGGCCTCGGCAATGACTTTTTAGTTGTCAATATTGCGCAAGCCGACGCTTCATTCCAATGGTCCGAATTGGCTCAACGTTGGTGTGATCGTCGTTTCGGACTTGGGGCTGATGGTTTGTTATTGCTCGAAATCAAGCAGGGCAATCGACTCGCAATGGTGTTGTATAACGCCGATGGCAGTCGAGCCGAAATGAGCGGGAACGGTATTCGCTGTTTGGTGCAGGCCGCACATTGGGAAATTGCGGGCCCTGAGGGCAAGCCTGCGACATACATTGTTGACACTGATGCTGGTGAGCGTCACGTGAGCGTTGAAAGTGATTGGCACGACGGTTCATTAGACATCAGCGTCGACATGGGTTACGTCACCGATCTACCTGAACCGCATAACTGGGCCAGTCTCGGATGCAACCCCGACCGTCCGGTACGCCATGTGTCGATGGGAAATCCGCACTCGGTTGTCGGAGTGGACGATGTTGCCATGGTCGACCTCACCGAACTTGGACAAAAAGTTCCGCACGTGAATCTTGAAATTATTGAACCTGGACCCGAGCCCCATGCAATCACGATGCGTGTACATGAGCGCGGTGCCGGAATCACTTTGGCCTGTGGAACTGGTGCCTGTGCTGCCGCAGAAGCAGCGATTGCGTGGGGGCTCGTACCAGCGTCAACATCGGAAGTCATTGTGCATATGGACGGTGGCGATGCCAAGGTTCGGGTTGACTCAACAACGCGTGCCGTGACCTTGATCGGGCCAGCGGTCTTCATCGCGTCAATTTCGGTGCACATGTGACGAATTCAAGTCCCAACTCGCCATATAACCAAGCCCTCGGTCAGACCCTGATTGAGCGCTCGATTCGTGAGCGAATTGTTTTGGTTGGCGTGACATTGCATGGCAAAACCGAAGAAGATACCGAAGCCAGTCTTGATGAATTGAGTTTGTTGATTGATACTGCGGGTGCTGATGAAGCGGGACGACTCACGCAAAAGCGGGACGTGCCAGATCACACTTGGTTCGTTGGTAAAGGTAAGGCCGAAGAGCTGCGCGAATTGTGTTTGGCAGTTGATGCCGACACCGTGGTGTTTGACAACGAATTGTCACCTGGTCAGCAATACAACTTAGAAAAGTTGTTGGGGCGAACTGCGCTTGACCGCACTGCGGTGATTCTTGACATCTTTGGACAAAATGCTCACACCCTAGAGGGCAAGGCTCAAGTCGAACTGGCCTTACTGCGTTATCGCTTGCCGCGTTTACGACGCGGTGCCGATGCCAAAATGTCGCAGCAGCGAGGTGGCGTTGGATCGCGATTTGGTAGCGGTGAAACCAAGCTCGAAGTTGATCGTCGGCGAATTAAGAATCGCATTACCCGTCTTGAACAAGAACTTAAAGAACTTGGCAATACGCGCGATCTGCAACGCAAAGGCCGTTCACGTAGTGGACTAGCCAATGTGGTCATCGTGGGGTACACCAACGCCGGAAAGTCAACATTGTTGAATCGCCTCACAAACGCGGGTGTGTTGGTTGAAGATCGATTGTTCGCGACGCTCGATCCGACGACCCGGCGATTGTCATTTCCTGGTGGTGAACCGGTGCTGGTGACAGACACCGTTGGTTTTGTACGGCGCCTTCCGCATGGCCTTGTTGAATCTTTTAAGAGCACACTTGAAGTGGCAGCACGGGCCGATTATTTGGTCCATGTCGTTGACGGATCATCGTCCGACCCCGATGGCCAGATTGACGCGGTGCGAACGGTTCTGCGCGAAATCCATGCTGATGAAGTCCCCGAATTCTTGGTCTTCAATAAGAGCGATCTTGACCCCGTCGGTGTGGCCGATGTGGTCGCGTGGCACCCTGGATCGGTTGGTATCAGCGCAAATACTGGCGACGGCATCGATCGTTTTTTGCAGACTTTGTCTGATCGTTTGCGCTCGGTGAGCAAAGTTATTGAACTGCTGATTCCGTATGAACGTGGTGACGTTTTGGCTGCAGTGCATCGAGAAGGAGAAGTGGTGTCAACCACCCACGAAACCGACGGAGTCCGCGTCCGCGCGCGACTCGCCGAGGCCTCGGTCGGGCGATTGATTGAATTTGTCGTCGCTTATGGTGGCGTTGACCCCGCCCCAACAGGCAACATATAACTCATGAATTCCGCTTCTGATCACTCTGCTGGTTTTGTTCCACCGCCGTATCCCTACGAACGCCTCGATTCGTATAAGCCCCTGGCAGCGCCGTTTGAAGGTGGACTGATTGATTTGTCCATTGGCACGCCGTGCGATCCGCCTCCGGCCTCGGTGCTTGCTGCCTTGGCCGCAAGCAATAGCGAGCGCGGTTATCCACCCTCAATCGGCTCTCTGGGTTTGCGTGAGGCTTTTGCAGCGTGGATGCAACGTCGTTTCAACGTAACAATCGCTCCGGTTGATATTGCTGCGTGTATCGGTACCAAAGAGTTTGTCGGCACATTGCCGCAATGGATGAAGTTGCGTTCACCGTGGCTCGACACTGTTTTATATCCGGCCGTTGCGTACCCAACGTACGAAATGGGCGCCACTTTGGCCGGTTGTCGTGCCATCGCTGTGCCATGTAACGATCGTGGCGGAATTGATCTGAATGCCATCAGCGATGAGGACGCCAAGCGGGCATTGCTGTTGTGGGTCAACAGCCCATCTAATCCGACCGGAGCAATTGACGATCTTGGAGCAGCCGCTGTTTGGGGTCGTGCTCATGGTGTTCCAGTTTTTAGTGATGAGTGTTACGCCGAATTCACCTGGGATGGTCCAGCACAGACGATTTTGCAACACGGTTCAGATGGAGTGATTGCCGTTCATTCATTGTCAAAGCGTTCAAATTTGGCAGGGCTTCGTGTGGGTGCGTACTCCGGAGATCATGAATTAGTGCATTACTTATCTGAGGTTCGCAAGCATGTCGGCATGATGGTGCCTGGTCCGGCGCAAGCCGCAGCTGTCGCTGCCCTAAACGACGACGAACATGTCGTGGCGCAACGTGATCGTTATCGGCATCGGCTTGAGCGCATGGCCGACATCTTGTCGAAATGGTCGGACGTCGACATTTCGTTGCCTGATGGTGGTTTTTATTTGTGGTTCAAAGTTGAAGATTCGTGGGAATTCACCGAGCGGTTAGCTCGTGAAGCCGGAACGTTAGTGAGTCCTGGCGATTTGTACGGCGAACAGGGCCGCGGGTTTATTCGCGTGGCAGTTGTGCAAAGCGATGAGATGATCGAGCGAGTTGGGCAGCGTCTTGGAGTCTCATGATGTCTGATGACACGCCAAAAGTCCGCTCGATTAAATGGTGGTGGATTTCGGCTCTTGTAGTTTTTGCGGTCGGAATGACTCTGGCGTTGATTGGCGTTCAGCGTGATCAACAACTCATTAGCGATTTAGTACGAACCCCGAGTGGTTGTGTGTCAACGATTGAAATTTCAGCAACCGGTCGCTATTACATCTACGTTGAAACCAAGGGAACGATCGCCGATCTCGGTGCGTGCAATAACGATACGCGCGATTACAAGTTTGATGTGGCTCCTGAAGTAACGGTTGCTCTGCAGTCAAGCGATGGCACAGATGTTGACGTTCGACCCGATGATTCTATTGAATACGATGCTCCCGATTTTGTGGGCAAGTCGGTGTCAACTTTTGTACTTTCAGAACCGGGAACGTTCACCTTGGTGATGCAATCAAATGAACCCAATGCAGTCATCGCAATTGGTCGCAACGCTTCAATGATGGATGGGGCATTGCTGATCAGCGGAGCATCGCTTGTTCTAGTTGCGCTCGCATTGCTGATTTTGGCAATCATTGCCAGTCGAGTCAGTCGACGTGCTCGTCGCAAGGTTGCAATGAATGCTCGACCTGAGGTGTATGTCAGTTATCAATCCAGCAGTGACTCGATTGTTGGCTCGGATACAAGATCATCTGATCCGTGGGCTCCGCCCCGCCCCGAAGATCGAGCTGGCCAGTAACAAAATTTTCAGAGGCGGCGTAGAACAGTGACGACCTTGCCAAAGATGCGAACATCGTCTGATGAAAAGTGCATCGGCGAAAGGCGTGGATTGGCTGGCAGCAAAACGACTTCGCGGCCCTTGCGGGTGTAGGTCTTGACCGTTGCTTCATCGCCAGGAATCCCGGCAATCACGATGTCGCCGTTGTTAGCAGTGAGCTGCTGGCGAGCAACGACATAGTCGCCATCAAGAATGCCCGCTTCGATCATTGAATCGCCGCGGACACGCAACATGAAGAGATCGCCCTCGCCGGTGAAGTCGGCTGGGAGGGGGAGAAGTTCTTCAACGTTTTCTTGAGCCAAAACATCGGTTCCAGCGGCGACATCACCGATGAGTGGCACGTGGTGCACGCGACTGCGAGCGATGATCGCGCCACTGTTGCGGTCCCAGTTGACTTTGATGGCCCGGGGCAAATTGGGATCTCGTTCAAGAAAGCCCAAGCGCTGCAGGGTATTGAGATGATTGTGCACCGTGGATGGCGATGTGAGACCAACGGTGTCGCCGATTTCGCGCACTGATGGTGGGAAGCCTCGATCTTCCATACAGGCTTCAATGCACTCGAGAATGCCACGTTGACGGTCGGTGAGAATGTGTTCGCTCATGCCTGCATCGTACGGGTGTTCGGGGTGAGAGTCAAACACCTGTTCGTAAAAATCCTATTTGTGCTGGTAGACGGCTTATTTGTAATCAGTGGTTGACACCGAACAGGCGTTCGCATAGCCTACGAACAAGCGTTCGTGAGGGAAATAGTCACTGTGCCATACCCCTCACGCACACTGTCAACAACAGCGGTTCACCAGAGCTCGCTCTACCGATCAGAAAGATTCATCATGGCCCTCGCACTTGACCCCCGTTACATCGTCGAGATTCAGCCCAACCGATCCGGAAATCGTTCTTCTGTTTCTTCTTTATCTTCTTCTATGGCCCCTACTCGCCACCTGTCCCACGACGTGTACTTGCGTCGTCGGCTGGTGGTGGGTTTGGCCGTAGGTGCTGTTGTGGTAGCCGCCTGCCTCGGCTTCCGCACTTTGGCGAGCCGCGGGGATGTGTCTGCCTCCGTCCCCGCGGTGACGCCCTTTTCTGCGAGTGCTCAGCCCATCAGCACCTCGGTCAATGGTGTCGACGTCGCGCTCGCCTTTGTGCAGGGCGAAGGTTTTTATATCGTGCAATCAGGCGACACGTTGTGGTCCATTGCTTCGTCGCTGACCAGCGGAAACATCCGAAATTACGTGCATTCATTGATCGAATTGAACGGCGGAGCCTCAGTCGATGTGGGTCAACGCCTCATTGTCCCGGCTGAATAGTCCATTTTTCTACTACCATGGCGGTATGCGTTGCATCATCTGCCGACATGAAGACACCAAAGTGGTCGATTCACGTACAGCCGAAGAAGGTGCTGCGATTCGTCGTCGTCGTGAATGCCCGCAGTGCTTGCACCGCTTTACGACGTTTGAACGTATGGACGAAGTACCGCTCATGATCACCAAGACTCATGGTGGCCGTGAGCCGTTCGATCGTGGCAAGTTGATTTCTGGAGTCAAGGCGGCATCGAAGGGTCGACCCATTGACGATGATGCCATCAACGCTCTAGCCGACTCGGTTGAAGAAGAACTGCGAGCAACTGGTGGAGGCGATGTGCCGAGTACCAAAGTTGGCCTCGCGGTGCTTGAGCGTTTACGAGCCGTTGATGAAGTTGCTTATATGCGCTTCGCGAGTGTGTACAAGAATTTCGACGCAGCCGAAGACTTCCAACGTGAAGCGGCCCTGCTCGACAAATCGCCAGTGTCCTGACGCTCATTCAGTTTTCGCTGTGCACAGCGTTCTAGGGTGAGGGCATGAGTGACGAACGCATTGCCTATCGAACCTGCCCATTATGTGAGGCCGGCTGTGGTTTAGAAATCACTGTCAAGGGATCAACAATCGGACGAATTCGCGGAGACATGGATGATGTGTTTTCTCATGGTTTTATTTGTCCCAAGGGTTCAACACTCAAACAGCTTCATGAAGACCCTGATCGCTTGCGTAAGCCCCACATCAAACGCAACGGTGTACACGTTGAGGTGGAGTGGGATGAAGCGTGGGCCGAGATTGCTGGTCGCTTGCAAGATGTGATTGAGCGACACGGTCGCGATGCAGTTGGTGTGTATCTCGGCAATCCTGGCGCACATAGTTTGTCGGCGATGTTGTTCAACCGAACTTTGTTACAAGGCCTTGGCACCCATAATCGATTTAGTGCATCAACAGTTGACCAATTGCCCAAACAAGTTGCGGCGGGTTATATGTTTGGAACGGGTGTTTCGGTAGCCGTTCCCGACCTTGATCGCACTGATTATCTGCTGATTTTGGGAGCGAATCCGTATGCATCGAACGGAAGCGTGTGTACCGCACCCGATTTTCCAGGACGTATTGAAGCGATTCGTGCTCGAGGTGGCAAGGTTGTCGTCGTCGACCCGCGCCGCACGCGAACTGCCGAAGAAGCCGATCAATGGATTGCCATTCGGCCGGCAACAGATGCGTTGTTCTTGATGGCCATCGTGAATGTGTTGTTCGCCGAAAGTTTGGTCAAAATCCAAGATCACATTGCAGTTCTTTTGAATGGTCTCGATGAC
>Ga0114969_10003761_pt1 | contig 12166 bp, 16 predicted proteins | sample M_130807_MF_Meta_FD_87316 | JGI IMG/M metagenome (GOLD analysis project Ga0114969, IMG submission 87316) | Freshwater microbial communities from Lake Montjoie, Canada to study carbon cycling - M_130807_MF_MetaG | ecosystem: Environmental > Aquatic > Freshwater > Lake | place: Lake Montjoie...
CAATTGTTGTACCATTCCATACACCAGTTGCAATGGTGCCAACTGTGGTCAAACTTGAGTATATAACTCCTGAACCCAAAGTTGTATTAGAAAGAACTGAAGTTCCATTTACATAATAAGCTTTTGCAGCAGCAAGGTTGAAGTTTTCTGAAGATGTCCAAGCATTAGCACCGCCATTAACCCAATTAAAAGTTTTATTTGTTGAACCAAGAACTGTAAGACCAGCTCCATCTGCTGTTGTATCTGTTGGTGTTGCAACATTTGCAAGAACAACATTCTTGTCCTCAACGGTAAGAGTTGCTGTGTTAAGAGTAACCGTATTACCCTGAACTGTGAGATCTCCTGTAACAGTAAGATCATTAGGAATTGTAACATTAGATGCAAGAGCAATTGTTACAGCTCCAACACCAGAGTTAGAAACAGTGATTTGATTTGTAGTACCAGTCAAACCAGTTACAAGGTTTGTACCTTTATCACTGATTTGTGATGCTGCAATTGAAATAGCAGTGCCAGAAGCAGCTGTTAAACGACCTTGTGCATCAACTGTAAATGTAGCAACAGTATTTGCACTACCATAAGAGTTAGCAGAAACAGCCGTATTATCAAGATTAACTGTAATTGTATCGGTTGCTGATGCTACCGCTGTAAGACCCGTACCACCAGAAATGGTAAGAGTATCACCAGATGTAATTGTCTGGCTTGAACCGCTATCTCCAGCAATAGTAAATGAGGTTGATGTGTTGCCAACAGCTTGATCAACATAAAGTTTTGTTGCAGCATGAGCGTTTGCAGTCGGAGTAGCAACAATTGTAATTCCATTAAATGTTTTATTTCCTGTTACTGTTTGTGCTCCAGAAAGTGTCAAGTAAGCACCAGCACCACCAATTGCCTCAACTGAGGTAGCAGTTCCACCTGCACCACCTGTTCCTTTACCATAGTAGAGAACATCATCTACTTCGTTATATGCAAGTTCTGCATTTTCGAGCGACCCCGGAGCACCGGCATTACCTGATCCTCTTCTTTTAATTCTAATTGTATTAGCCATTTTAGTAATTACCTCCATCAAGTAATGTATTTGCAATTGAGTGGATATGATCCGCCCTGCTTGCTGCGACACTGGTACCAGCTGAACCAGATCTTGCTATATTCTGCGGAATATCATTAGAAAAACTCAATGTCGCTGCATTAATTGTAGCAGAAACATTTTGTAGTATAGTAATATCCTCAGTTTGTAAATTAACCGTTGTTATATCTGAATTACTAACTGTTAATTGAGTAATATCAGATTGGTAAATTTGTATTGTTGTTATTTCAGCTGGCACGAGTAACATCCCCTTGCACAATCGCCTTACCAGCGAGCAAGGTAGTCACAATTGTACCGTTTATTTGTTGGATGTCATAATAATAGGTTCCAGCTGTTATTGAAGCTGTTGTATTTGCAGCCAATGAGAACTGGACAACGCCATTGGCACCATCACTTATTTGGGTAGTAAATGAAGCAATGTTTTCTGTTGCAGTACGACCCAATTTGATTTGACCAGAATAAGTATGTGTGCTGATATTGATAACAGCATTTGCACTATTCCTTAGACGAAGCTCATGAACATATGTATCACCAGCATATAAAACGATATCTCTTGTGCCAGCCATGATACTTAAATTTTAGACGATATTACGCTTGCTATCAACAAACGCAGTCTTCACAGCCACATGTGCATTGATCAGTACATTCACAACCGCAAGTGCAACTTTTTGATCTTGATTTTTCTAATTCATCCATCATGCACCCGGCTTTGGTAATGCTCGCCATGCTGCTTCAAACTTTGCAGCATCTTTTGCCATTTCTGGAGAAAGTTCGCAATGCAACCAATGTCCACCTTGTGAACCAGCATTATCGTTTACATCATAAACCTTAACCGATTTTGGATCTGAGCCTTCACCACGAGAGCAACGATAACCACGACCCCATCCAAGAACCTTATCTTTTACATTTGTATCATATGCATAATCGTGAAGTTCCTCAATACCGAGGGCTGCACTATGAGCTAAGAACCAGTCCCATGCTTCAACTGCTTTCTTACGATCTGTATAGCCCATATCAACTGCACGACCTGTTGCATGGACAGATAACCACTTTGGGTCTCCGGGAATAGCTTTAGGATTTTTCATGGATCTATTTGCCCAAATTCCCAAATTCGTAAAGCCCCATCTCTTTTCACAAAGTTCTAAGAACTTTTGTGTTCCGGCAAGAGCCTTGCCCGAGTTACCGTCAGTATTGCCAGTATATTTACGAGCCATTATTTGGTCTTTCCGAATGCTTTGTCTTTTGGATTCAGGTAACGCAAAACGACTGGAAGGGCTGCAGCCCAGAGAGCGTTCGCTGTCAATTTGATGTCATTGGTTGCAACATATGTTGCAACACCGGCACCGAGTACGCTTCTTGCGTATGAGGCAAGCATTGCCTTATTTTGTTCTGTAATTTTGATCATATAATCTCCTTCGTGACATTAAATCACTATATTAACATTATACCTTAGTCAGTATTTTTAGGCTGCTTATTACGACCGCCAAATACAGCAGCTATTTCGCTATCATCAAGTTTTCCATCATCAAGGAATGCACTAGCTAGACCCTCAACAACTTTAGCTACTCCGCCAATTCCAGCCATAAAGATGGCTTTGGGAAGATTGACTCCAGCGATAGCGCCAGCCCCAATTACTCCAAGACCAGATGCTCCAAATACAGCAAGTATTCTTAATAAAATATTATTAACTTTAGACATTACTTTTCCTTTTTAATTAAAACACCAAACATATGAATAGTAAAAGCAGCAATAGTTAGCCACAATCCATAAGTTTGAGTTTTTCCAGACAATGTGATTAAAACAATTACACCTCCAGATAGTGTCCATGCCAAAGCATGGAGTTCGTTTAAAATTTTCTTAAACATTATTTCCTCCTTGACCGTCTTGTTTTACGATCATTATTTGAACTTTCATCCCCTGATGGGTCGCTCCCTCCAGATGGTCCACCACTAGATGGTCCAGAACCCCCGCTAGAGGGCGCAGGAGCGCCTGCAAGCGTTGTTGTAACGGCAGTGACTGCAATGAGTGCTCTTCTTGCTTTTACATCAATTCCAGAGCCTGTAGGTACATAATCATCTAGACCCTCTCCGAAGATGTCAATCGCTCCTTCAAAGGCTTCTTTAATATCCGTTGGGGCATTAGTAAGTGTCTCAACAAGAGCAGCTTCTTCTGCTGGAGTCAGATCAGCAACCGGAATTTCTTGAAAGATTTCAGTAGCTTGATCTGCATCAATACTCTCCAAGACCTTTGCACTTGTAGCAAGGTCTGTTGCCTGATCTGCTGTAACACCAAGTTCCAAAATGCTATCAACAGCACTAGACACCTGTTCTTCGGAAACAGAATCCGATTCCAATATTCCAACAACAGCTTCAAATTGTTCATTTGATAATGGCTCATCTAAAACCGAATCAATAACTGATGCAAACTTTTCATCCGAAATAGGTTCATCAAAAATAGCCTCAATAGCAGCAGAGAATTGCTCATCAGATAGTGGTTCAGAAAAAACTGCTTCAACAGCAGCATCAAATTGGTCTGCACTTAGTTTTGATGTGTCGTCAAAGACAGCCTCTACTGCAGCAGAGAAGTTTTCATCAGAGAGCGGTTCTGAGAATATTGAGTCAATTACAGTAGCAAACTGAGAATCAGTGAGTTCTTGGTCAAGAAGTGAGTTAACTACTGCCGTAAGTTCTTCTGGAGTTCCAGCATCTGCCACTAAATTATCAACAGCATCTCCAAGTTTTGCGTCTGATATTGGTGAATCAAAAATATCTGCAACCGCACTATCCACAGTATCTTGAACCTCTTGAGGAACCTCAATTGTTGAGGTTGGGTCTTCAGGTGTCTCAACAGGTGTTGTATCAGTCACCGGAGTCTCTACTGGCTCAAATATTGTTTCAATTATTGTTGGCGGTGCTTCTGTGGTTGTAGTGGTTTCTGGCTCAGGCTCAGTGGTGGTAGTGGTTTCAGGCTCAGGTGCTATAGTTGTAGTAGATGTTGTGGTTGTGGTTGGTGCCAGTGTTGAGCTGGTTGTGGTTGTGCTGGTGGTTGTTGTAGTCGTAGTTGTAGTCGTAGTTGTTGTCGTAGTTGTTGTCGTAGTTGTTGTGGTAACAGGAGTTGATCTAACCGTATAGGTTTCTGTTAATGACGAATAAGCATGAAGAGTGTCATTATCTGCACGAACTCTAAATTGATACTCTCTACCATTTACTAAGTTATAAACAACTGCCCAAGTGTTACCGGTTGAAATTGCATATGAAGTTTCCCAGTTATCATCAGAAAAGAAAACAGCATAATGCTCTGGTACTGCATAGCCTTCCCCTTCTTGTGGCGGATCCCAAGAAAGAGCAACACTTCCTTCATATGCATGAGCCTCAAGGTTTGTTGGAGAAGCCATTACTAATGGGGGCAATGTAGTCGTAGTCGTAGTTGTGGTTGTGCTCGTTGTAGTAGTACTAGTCGTTGTTGTACTACTTGTGGTTGTAGTTGTTTCAGGTGCATTTGTTGGAGTAGAACTTGTATCAACAGTATAAAACTGGTTGTACCATCTATTGGGATCACCACAACAGACACTTGTTCTTAAACGATAAGTTCCTGACTGTTGGACTACATAGGATATATAAGAATCAAGATAGAAATAATCATCATTGACAGCGACAATAGTTCCTTCGCTGTCATAAAGCCATAATTGACTATCAATTCCATGTGACCAAGCATCTGCTCTAGCAGTAAATGTCGTGCCAACTTCTAATTGAAAATAGAAATCATTTGCACCTTCTGTTCTGAATGTGTCAGCCTTTGCAGGGTTTGAAAAAAAAGAAAGAATTATTATAGGAATTAATATCCAAGAACCTTTTTTGAAACTTAATTTTCTCACATAACAATTGTATATGAGTTAAAATTAAGTTGCGTATTCAACTCCACTAATCGATAGAGTTATACTTGCATTTGCTTGAGAAAGATAAAGTTTAGAGTTAGCAGGAAGAACAACAATTCCGTTATAAGCAACTGTTTCGTTTGGTGCAACAGTGAATGACTTAAGAATTGCATTATTGTTAGCAGCTGCTGAGACACCTGACACAAGAAGATGAACATTGCATGTTGCTGCACTTGTTGTGAAATTGCATAGATTCATGTTCTTAATAATAGAATAGCTTCCTGTATTGCTTGATACGGTTACAACATTAGCTGCAGTGTCAGCTCCAAGATACAAAAGCTTTGGTGTTAAGTTTGCCATTTAAATCCCCATCCACTGCAGGATAGCAGTGTCATATGTATATGTATTCATGCTTTGAATCGTATTTGAATCAAGAACATGGTCAACAACAGCCCCGGCTAAATGGTTCTGTGCTGTAGTACCATCATACCCTCTAACGCTTATAGTTAGAACATCTCCTGAACGAGAGGACACGAGCATCTTTTCTTCCACTGCTTCACCACGACTTACAATGATTGCAAATGGATTATTAGCACCTGTTGGGAAAGACGAACCTGAACCAACAGTAATAGATGACGCAGAGTTTGCAACATTGCTTGGTAATGTTGTGCTTAAAACAGCGCCGGCAAATTCTCTTCTTTGCATTTAAACCTCTTTAGTCAAGGCTGATATCAAGATCGCCTGTTGCAATTCTCAATGTATCGCCTGCATCAAGACTCTTGTTTGTTGCAAGAGTTCCCCAAACAAGTAAGTTACCTGCTGTTAAAGCATCAAAGATACCAACTGCAACAACAGTGCATGCTGGCATATTTACAAAATCAAGGTTTGCACTATTTTGAGTTGCACCACTTACTGCTGCATCAAAAGCAGCAGTTTGGCGAGCATATGAACCACCAGTTACTTGTGTTCCACCACCTGCATCATTTGGTGCTGCTGTGTAAAGTGCTACATAAACTGTAGTCGGCTTGGTATATGATGTTGTACCAAGAATGTGGTCAAGAACTTTGTTCTCTAAGTAATCGCTAAGGTTACCCGCCATAATTAATCCTCCTTAGAGGCAAGATACTCTTCGATTTCGTGAGGATCTGCTCTTCTAAAATTTTCAAGACTCAAAAGGAATGCATATTCCTCATCTGAGACTTCTTTCATAGAATCTTCTCTTGAAAAGAAAAGATTACCAGAGCTATATGAAGCTCCGCTTTCAAAAATAATCAAATTAATTGCATTTGATTTTTTAGACACTTTTGCTGGTTTTGTTTCAACACTGTCTTCTATGTTCTCTGCTTCAACTTTTGGCTTTGCAGCAGCTTTTTTAACTGCAGCCTTTTTTACTGGCTTTGCTTCTTCACCTAATGCTGCTTTCGATGTAACGATGTTATCAGTCATGATTAATACAATACCACACTTAGTTGAAAAATGCGAAAAGGAGGGGATATTTCACCCCTCCCAATCACAAATTTTTAATTATTAATTACAGTGTGCGAAGCTTAAGGTTTTTACCGATTACATACGAATCAGCATTTTCAATGTTACTTGCTACTCTCATGAACTGAGTGTACTCAATGGTGTCTGTTTTTGGCTTGAACTGACGATACACGGTGATGTCACGGTGGATACCGATAACACGGTTGTTAGGGAATGTGAGTTCCACATAACCATGTGAACCAGCTGCTCCGGAATAATCACCGGCAACGGTTTCTGGCATCAAAGGAATTTCAACCAACGGAATACCGAATGGTGAAATACCAGTTGAACCAGCACCACCATTTCCACGCATTGCGCCTTGCAAGAATGCAAGTTCGCCGACTTGTGAGAATGGTGCAGGTGCGCCTGCTGTTGCTGCTGTTGCAGAGTTTGGATTTCCAAGGCTGTAGATTGTGTCCTGAACGATACCTGAACCAGAGAAGAACTTCAGTTCATTTCTGCGCTGAAGGTACTTGGTTGGAAGGTTACGAAGGATACGGTCATAAGATGCACGAGAAACTCCATTACCAGCCTCATCGACTACACGACCATTTGCCTTTGAAAGCTTAACAAAACCATCAAGAGCCTTAATGAGACCATTGTTGGAGCTTGTGTTTCCGTTGATAAAGAGATCATCAAGGTCGTTTGCAGTCTGGCGAGCCATCATCTGTGCGATGTGGTCCTCCAAAGAAGCTCCCTCAATGTTGTCTTCCAACGACTCGGTTGACAGTGCCCAATCAAGACGAAGCTTGACGGTGGACAATGAGACCTTGCTGAATGTGACGGCTGCATTTGAGCCATCATCTGTTGCCTCGGTTGCTTTTGAAAGCAAGCGGGTGCCTACAGAAACCTTATCGATTTCCATTTGTGGTGTACGCATACGAACGACTCTTGCGTTCTGCATAAGTACAGACTGATCAATAACAAAGTCAAGGAATCGGTTTGACTGTTGTGGTTTCATTAAACCACCTGAATCATTACCTACAACCCCAGTTGTTACTTCATTAGCCTTTGATAGAATTTCTTCTTGTGATGCCATATCTTAATTTCCTCCTATTATGACTTATAGCCCAAGGAGTTAATTAAACCTTGTGGCAAATATGTATTGTCCCAAATTGATGATGGAGCAGACTTAGTAAGTTCTTCGCCCTCTTCGTCATCTTCTGGGTCAACGCTTTTCTTGATAGCTCCGGACTTGGCAAAGGCTTGAACCTTCTCTTCCTGTTCCGACAGAGATAGCTCTGTTGCTTCTAATTTTTCTTGTAGTTCAGTTGCTTGAACTTCAAATCCCTTGGTGATGGTGTCGATTTTTTCTTGAACCGAAGCTTCAACCTCTTCTTTAATTGAAGTAGCGAAGGCAGCCAGTTTTTCGTCAACCACAGCACTAAGAGCATCTTTTAGGATTTCTAGATCCATAATTTCCTCCTGTGTGTTTTCAGTTACTTCAATTTCAATTGAAGCATTTTCTTTTACATCGGGAACAAGCCAATTAACCATACGCTTAAGTAGGGATAATCTTGATTCTTGTTCATTCATGTTTAAGACCTTATCATAATTTGTATCATTTTGCAATTCGCTCTCTTGCATTTTAATCAAATCTGAGCCATCTTCTGACTTATTTGACATTTCTAACATTTGAGCTAACATCTCTGTCAATGAACCCGGATTTGCATCATCATTCATTTCAGGGTCTTCTGTTGGTGTTCCTGTTGAAATACCAAGAGAAGCACGAAGTTGCCAATCCCATTTTTCATGCAAATCAATTCTTTCTGCAAGAAGGTTTGCAACACCTTGCTCATTTGAATCATTTGCAACATTGAAAGCTTCTTTTACTAACTCTAGGTACATTTGATTTTTTTCATAGATATCCATAGCAAGTTCTCTTGCATCTGTTGTGGCTGAATCATCATCATAAGATGACATATCCTCTGCATCGCCCAAAGCAATTGGGAAATCTCCAAGCTTTCTAATATTTTCTGCAAGAGAATCAATTGATTCAAATACATCCGCATAAATTTCACCAAAAAGGTCATGATATTCACGGAAATCTACACCCTCAACATTCCAATGTGCTCTATGCGAAGAGAAATAAAGAACAGCAGCATTAGACAAAAGATTATTTAATGTATCTGTTAATGGAGAGCTTTTTTTAATTTTATCTTTCATAGAAGACTCCTTTTTCTTTTTCTTAGGCTTTCCGGGGAATGGACCTTGAAAACTACCTTGAGTAGGATTCTTGATACCAGCTCCCATTGAGCCTGCTGTGACTTCTCCTTCTTTCTTCATACTTTTCTCTTTAGTATTCTGATAGCGGTCAAGAAGTCTGCGACCTTTTGCAGCAAGTTCTGCTGCATCCTGTGCGTTCTGTGGGACTGGTTCCCCCCAAGCTGCTGCTGAAAGCGCAAGTCTTGTGGGTCTTCCCTTTGAGTCTTTCATCGGACCAGATGGGTTTGTGAAGAAGCGAGTTAGGAAAGAACCTTTTCTACGCATTTTATCAGGAGTGTCTGCTGGACCCTTCACTCCGGGCTTAAGGTTTGCACCTTCTGTTTCTTTGAAGTGTCTACGACCTGCTGCTGTAAGACCGCCCTTGGGATCTTTGAGAGGAGAGGCTTTATCAAGAACATAATCAAGACCGCCATCATCACTTCTCTTAATGATATCAACTGTTGCTAAAGCATTAGCTGGATTATCAACTACGCTCAACTCACCAAGAACATATTTCTCAATAACATTGACTGGGCGACCACGAAACATCTTTTCAGCTGATTCACTCTTCTGAAGAACTTTACCGCCAATAGAGAAAGCCTGCAGGGTGCCATCAAGAATCTTTTCCCAAGTGTCTTGTGCTCCCTTTGAAATATAGGCATCTACACGGATAGCATTATACTCTTCACCATCTTCACCTTTGATTTTGATTGGCACAAAGTTGACAGCTTTGCCAACAGCTACAGGAGAATGCATCTCACGGATGTTCCCTCCCCAGTTTTTAAATGCCTCAAGAGATGCAGAAAAGTCAACAATATCACCAGATTTATCAACATTATCAGCAGTAGCAATACCGCTAATAATCCTTTGCTCTTTCTTGATCATTTCAATCGGGAAAGATAAATTAAAGTTTTCCATAATCACCTCGTAATTTTAAATTATACACTATTATGCGTATAATTACCCAAAAGCCATTACAGCTAGTGTTACGGATGCTGTCACTACTTCAATTGTTGTATAATCGCCATCTATTTCTACATAACCGCCACCACTGGTCATTGCCGGGATAAGAACAGTTAATGGTCCTCCGTTTAATTTTACAGTTGCGTTTGTCGTTGCATGCGTATTAAAAATACTAATAGAATCCGTATGCCTTCCGATGCTTACAGCACCACTAGTGCTTGTCAGTCCTGTATTCGAAAATACTAAAGTACCGTCACTCATTTGTTTCTCCTTTAAATACCTTAACGGTATCTATATTATTGCCAGAATCTTGATTCTGACCTCTTTCTTTTTGATCCCCAGTGCCTTGAACACCACTTGGTGTCGCCCCACTGTCTGATCTAGATTTTGGCGGATTAGAAGAAGCATTGTTGGAGTTTCCAACTGGTGCTCCTGCGTTCTCTTGTTTAATCTTTGTTGGGAAAGGAAGAACATCATCGCCATCCTTCCGTTCTGGGAATCCAATCTTACCTCTAACTTCATTAGGACTGATAACTTCAGTTCTAAGGTAGCGGTCATAAATTCTTGATTCCATATCTTCATCAAGCAAGTCAATCTTCTTAAGCTTGAACTGAAGGAGGTCTGTGAACTCAGCAAGAAGTCTGTTGATCTTCTTTTCAATGATTGCTTGGTCTGGACCAATGACTTGCATCTTGAATGTTTTATCAGCATCTCTTGATACCGCAAGGTTTGCATTATCGTAAACACCGACTTTCGGTGCGGGAACTCTGTTGGCTACAAGAATTTCATCACGGTTTGATTTGCGATACTTGTCAAACGAAGCATCCTGAACTCCGGCTTCAAGTTTTTCAAAACGAATGTCTGAGTCAGAACCAATGCTGGCGGGTAGGGGGATAACAAGTGTTCCGTGGTTTCTACCTTTAACTTCATTGCGGAAGTAATTAACAAGTTCAGCTTTTGACTTATTGCTTAGTTTTGCACCTTTAAGAATAATTGCATAACGAGGAATAGCCTTATTTTCAAAATAATCAATATTATATTCTTTTGCAAATTTATCCCCAATGATTGCTGCTGCTGCAGAAACTGCTGCCGGGATACCGTAATAAGTACTGTTTGGAGAATACATTTTAAAATGAATAATTTCATTTGGCTTTGGATCACCATTAATGGGATCTTCCATCTCTAGATCTTGAAAGTTTCTAAAGAAAATAGCTTGGATTTTGTTAGCCCTTGAGAGTTGCACAAAACCATCTCTACGCCTTCTTACACGAACCATTGTTGCAGGGATGTGACCAATATAACCAACCTTGCCCTCATTGTTGCGACCAATTTCTAAATAACCATTACCGACTGTAAGACAATCTTGCCAAACACGAACCATTGTCTCAATCAATGTTTCTTCAACATTGAAACTTTCAAAAAGAACTTCAAGCTCTTCCCTGAGATCTTGCAATCCTTTACGGGTTTTTTCAAGTTTTAATGGCTCGCCTTGTACTTTTTCAATACGCCTTCTTGATTTAAGAGTTTCATCAAATTCAAAACCAAGACCAACTGTATTCATTACTCTTGCGTTAATAGCTGCATAGTGGATTGAGCTCTGATCGTATAGGATTGCAAGACTATCTAAGTCATATGGCGGATTAACAATATCCCATAACGAATAACCATTAACAACTTCTGGGTCAAGGTATTTAGACTTTGTTCCATCTTCACCCTCATGTCTTTTCTGAAGACGCTGAGCTTTTCTTTTCATTTTAGGAGAAAGGCTTGAAATCTTTACTTCCGAAAAAGGGTCAACCGCATCAATTTTGGCTAAAGCTGAAATATAAGAAAGGTCGTCAATCTCTTCGTTAAAGTCATCACTATCCTGTGACAGAACCATTTTGTTATCCATTATTTACTCCCAAAGTGCTGGTCATACATATCTTCAAATGGGTCAGCAACCAGACCAGCAGCAAGCCTCTCTGCTTGATCATCTCTTTCATCAGAAGAAACCTTTCTTGCACCGGGAACCCATCGGATAACTCCTGCATCAGAACCTGTCCAGTATTTTGCAACTTCTGCAACACGAAGCTCAAGAGCTTCATCACCGACCATTCCTTCTGCGCAAAGAACACCATCTCCATCGGATAACGGAAAACCATCTGGCATAATCCAGAGACAGATGCCATAAGCACGCTCTGGAACCCACATATTTTTACTTTTGATCATGTCGGAAGTCATTTGATTCAATTCTACATCACTTTCTTTAAATTATCTACACATTGAAGACAGTTTTGTTCAATTAATGAGCAATGTTGTCTTTGATGAGTTTGATTTCGCAAGAATCTGTGCTGCAGTAGCTTTCTCCGATTGCATCTGCAGCCATTCCTGAATACACACCAGCAAAGTCAATTGGGAATAATTTGTCCAAACCATCCTGTTTGTATTCTTCTTCTGTAATCTGAGTGTACGGCATTTGTGGGTAAGTAAAGTTTCCTTGAGGCAGGAACGAAACAGTTTTAAGCTGACCATCG
>Ga0114969_10003763_pt1 | contig 12162 bp, 8 predicted proteins | sample M_130807_MF_Meta_FD_87316 | JGI IMG/M metagenome (GOLD analysis project Ga0114969, IMG submission 87316) | Freshwater microbial communities from Lake Montjoie, Canada to study carbon cycling - M_130807_MF_MetaG | ecosystem: Environmental > Aquatic > Freshwater > Lake | place: Lake Montjoie...
CTCGTTCGCCACCGCCGGTGTCGAACCCGACGTCATGGGCGTCGGACCGGTGAAAGCGGTGCCCAAAGCGCTCGCGCGCGTCGGCCTCAAGCTCAGCGACATCAAGCTCGTCGAGTTCAATGAAGCGTTCGCCGCGCAGGCGCTCGCCGTCATCAAGGACCTCGAAATGGATATGTCACGCGTGAATGTGAACGGCGGCGCCATCGCCCTTGGCCATCCGCTCGGCGCCACCGGCGCCAAGCTCACCGCCCAGCTCGTTCACGAACTCGGTAAGCGTGGCGGCGGGCTCGGCATGGTGACGATGTGCATCGGCGGCGGCATGGGCGCCGCGGGAATCTTCGACGTGATGGCCGCGTAGCCAGCTTTCCGCTCGCAGTATCCGCGCAGTTCGCTCTCGTTTCCGCCAAATCGTCGTTCAGCAGTTCACGATGGGCCGGTCCGCCTTGGCGGCCTGACCCTCGAGCTGGTACCAGATCATATCCGATGCGTACTGGGCGAACTCGCGATTCGGCATGAAGATGTCGCCCGCGGCACAGCGGTTGGTGATGCGAATCGCACCTGGTGCTTTGACTTTGGGATCAGCACTTGTAAAGCTGACCGCGATTCCCGTCATCGCCGTGCAGTTCATGTCGGGGTTGAGCCCCGCCATCGCATCGCACATCACGCGTGCCTTCGTCGTCGGGCGGAGACTCATCGTCATCGCTCCCTCGATCGGCCCGTCCTTGAAACGATAGCCCCGCGAGCCAATGGCGGCGCGGAACCGCGATTCAAAATCGTCGCCTGAGCCATAGCGCCGGTCCGGTGGAAAGCTGCCCGACGTCTTTCCACTCCCCCAATCGAGCAGGAGGATGCAGGTCGCGCTCTTGCATGGCGTGTTGGTGTCCTGCGCGCGCGACACCGATGCGGCAACGACAGTCGCGAGACAAGCGACGAGCAGTCTCATCATCATCATCACGTGAAATCTCCCTGGTGGATTGGCTTGTACATCAACTAAACGTTCCGAATTGCTTCATGGTCATCACCGCACCAGAGGCGCCGCACCGATTCGTCAGCCGAACTGACGTCGGGCGATCCGTACTTTCTGTCCGGCGGCATATCCGCCGTCGTCTTGCCGACACCCCAGTCCACAATGAGAGAACATGGGGCCCCACGGCACGGAAGATGGCTCGTCGGCGTGGCCTGACTCTGCCGCGACACCGCGATTCCCGCGACGAGCGTAAGACTTGGCAGAGTTCGCATCCTGAACGCTCGGCGGAATTGCAGCCGGATGCAAGCGCTCTTCCTTGCGTTCTCATCGTTTCGGCTGAGGGATCGGGTCGAAATCTCCCGACCGTGGCGACTGGCCCGCGGTTGGCGTAACCAGCGCCGGGCTCATGGAGCACGACGCGTACCACCTCGGTTAGATCGCGCTGATCAAACGCGGGATTCGAGCGAAAGGCTAGCCGCTACCTCGCTCCGGCCTTCGCCTTGTCCACGATCGCCTTGATCTCCCGCACCAACTGCGGTCCGTTGTACGGAATCCCGTCCTTGACGATCCACTCGGGACCAAGCGTGCGGGTTTCCTTGCCATCACGAATCACCGACGTGCCGCCAGCGTAGAGCACCTTGAGGTCCTCGAGTGGATTGCCGTCCACCACGATCAGGTCGGCGAGCCACCCAGCGCGGATCCGGCCAAGCTCGTTTTCCTTGCCGAGAATCTTCGCGTTGTTACCCGTGCAGTGCTCGATGATCTTGATCGGATTGAAGCCGGCTTCTGCGTGCAGTTCCATCTCGCGGATGAGACCATAGCCGTAGATCTGGTAGATGAACCCGGCGTCATCGCCGCAGCCAATGGTACCACCCTTCCGTTCGAAGTCACGCAGCGCGCCCATCCAGATGCGGTAGTTCTCCTTCCAGTACACCTCGTCGGTCGAGCTCCAGCCGATGAAGTACGAACCATGATTGGCGGGATCGGGCTTGAAGTAGTTCGCAAGCGATGGGTGGAGATAGTCCTGGTACCAGGGCTGGGTCTGCGCACGCTGCAAGTCGCGGCTCGCTTCGTAGATGTCCATTGTCGGCACCCAGGTCACGCCCTTCTTCACCATTTGCGTGAGCAGTGAGTCGAGGATCTTCGGATCGGCCTCGCGCCAAAGGCGGCCCGCCCAGCGAAAACGATCCGTCTCGTTGAGGTAGTTGTAGTTGGTCGGGAAACTCTGGCGCAGGTCGGCGATCGCGGCATCGGGTACGCCGTACCAGTGTTCGATGGACCGTCCGCCGAAGTTCACTTCATCCCAGGCATTCGTTTCTTCGACGCCGATGTGGTGCGCCGTCGGCAGCCCGAGCTTGTGCGCTTCGTCGTACGCCGCCTGCATCAGGTCGCGATCGATGCCGCCAAACTTCACGCCGTCGGCGCCGAGTTGTTTCAGGCGCTGGATGTGTGCCCGCGCGTCGGCCGGCGTCTTCACATTGCGTCCTTCCTCCGAGGCGAACTGCGGGTAGACGAAAATACGCGGCGCAACGATCTCGCCCTTCGCCGATTTCTCGCGCAGGTCGATGCTCCCCTTGTTGCTCTCCGCGCCCACTTCGCGTACGGCCGTGATGCCGTTGGCGAGCTGCAGCTTCATATAGTAGTCGAAGCCGCCCATGCTCTGGCCGGACCGGTTCGACTGCATGTGCGTGTGATTGTTGATCAGCCCGGGCAGAACAAACTTTCCTGTCGCGTCAATCTGGACATCGCCCGCTGGACGGCGCGCGTCGCCGCGGCGCATCGCCACGGGGTCGAGCGTCACGATCTGGCTGATCCGGTTGCCCTCGACGACGATGTCGACCGGCCCGCGCGCAGGCGTGCCGTTGCCGTCAATCATCATGGCGCCGCGAATCACCAGACGCGTGGGCCGAGTGCCGTGCGTGACGCCGCGGGTTTGGGCGCGAGCGGCGACTGGTGAGAGCACTACGGCGACGGCAAGCAGAACGATCGCAGCGCGACTGACTGAACGGCGTGACATGAACGACTCCGGCGAAATACGGATGGAAACCTGCGTGCGACAATGCTATTTCGTCGCTCGCTCCGTCGCCAGACGCGAACGGTCCTGCGTCGCGCCACGGATCGTCAGGTCGCCAGCAATCGTCACTTCGGATCCCTTCTGCGTCACCAGCGTCGATCTGAAGCTGAGCTGCGGGAAGTTTGCCGCATCAAAGAAGTCCGCCGATTTGAGAGGTACATCGCGTGCTTCCACGTTCGTGTGGAAATCATCAGGTGTTTGACGGCAAAGCCGACTTCGGCATGCGTCGTATCGAGGTTCCAGCGCATAACTCGTGCGCCAGGAGAAGAGTGTTTGATGTGTCTTACTACTTAGAATCTTTTTGCTGAGATATTCAATAGTCAAGACCTTTCCTGCAAGCGCTCACTCGGCTGTCAGTCGGACGCGATTCCTTCCCGGCAGGCCGGGTTTTCCGCCGCCTTGGCCGCCGCCGCCTTCCCCAGGCGCTTCAACAGCCCGGTCATGACCTTCTGCTCCGCCCCTGAGAGCCCGGCCATCGCCTCTTTCATCGCCTTGGCATGCACTGGGAAAACCTTTTTCATCATCGCCTGACCGTCCTTCGTAAGCGCGGCATACCGCGCGCGCCTGTCGTTCGGGCACGACTGCCGTTCCACCAGCCCGCGCTTTTCGAGCCGGTCCACCAGAAACGTCGTGCCGCCGCTCGAGAGGAGCACTTTCCGCTGCACGTCGCCGAGGAGCAGGGGCCCCTTATGGTAGAGCGCTTCGACAATCGCGAACTCGGCCGGGTTCAGTTGCTGCCGCGCGATGTCCATCCGCGAGAGCTCCGCCGCCGACTGGTACGCACGGGACATCGTCAACCAGAGCTTGAGGGCCGTGGCCGTTTCGGGGTCGTCAATCGGTGCGGCGCCGGTCATCGGCGGCACGTGCCGCGTGATGGTGCCCGGCGCGTTGCGCGGTTTCGTTGATCGCTTTCGTGTCGTTGGCATTGGGAGGTCTAAGCTACTGCGCGTGTCAATCCGCACAATGCGTCGCCCGGATTCCACTGGGTTCCGAAGTGAGAGGAAATACGCCATCGTTGAGCAACGTATGATCGTCATTGCACCGCCGGATCCGGCGGATCAGCGACCAGTGGCCGGGAGATACCTGAAGATGCCGCAGTCCATCGTCTCACGCATCCGTTTCGTCCTCGTCGCCGCTGCGCTTGTTGCCGGCACGAGCCTCGCTCGCGCGCAGTCCACCCTGCCCCAACGCTACGCCGATACCACCTTCTGGCGCCTGACGAACGAGTTGTCCGAACCGAATGGATTGTTTCGCTCCGACAATCTCCTCTCCAACGAGAGTTCGTTCCAGTGGGTGGTGCCATCGCTTGAGAAAATGACCCGCCCAGACGGCGTCTATCTCGGTGTCGCGCCGGAACAGAACTTCACCTTCATCGCCGCACTCAAGCCAAAAGTCGCGTTCATCATCGACATCCGTCGCGGCAATCTGATCGTCCACCTCATGTACAAGGCCCTGTTTGAAGCATCGGCCAACCGCGTGGACTTTGCATTCAAGCTCTTCGGGCGTCCGAAACCCACCGGCGTGTCGCCCGCCATCGGCGTGGAAGAGTTGTTCACGCTCGTCGGCAGTACACGCCTCGACACCACCGTCGCGCGCGGCGTACTCAATGACGTGAAGGACCGCCTCATGAAGACGCATGGGTTCCCGCTGGACAAGGAAGATCTCGACTATCTGGACTATGTGTACATGGCGTTCTCTGGCTCCGGCGCCGGACTGCGTTACGACATGGGCGGACGCAACGCCGGTTTCGGCTACGGCCGCGGCGGCATGCCGAACTACGCCAACCTCATGACCGAATCCGATTCACTCGGCGTGCATCGCGCGTACCTCGCCACCGACGAGGCATACCACACCATCAAGGATATGGAAGAGCGGAACGTCATCATTCCGTTCACTGGCGATTTCGCCGGCCCCAAGGCGTTGCGAGCGTTCGGCAAGTATGTGCGCGATAACAAGGCGGTCATCCAGGCCATCTACGTCTCGAACGTTGAGCAATACCTCTGGCAGGATGCGAGCAACTGGCGGAAGTACTACGAAAACGTCGCCACCTTGCCTACCGATTCCACCACGGTATTCATTCGCTCGGCCACGAACGGCTACATGCACCGGCAGAGCCCCAACTCCCGGCAAAACGAACTGCTCTGCCCAGTGTCGGCGCATTTGAAGGCCTTCACCGACGGGAAGTTGATGCAGTACTACGACGTGTTTCAGTACTGCCGGTAGTCGCTCACACCGCGAGCCCACCCCAAGACGCGCGCGTCAGTCTACCGTCCGCAGCGTTCGCTGGCGCCGGCGGTCAACCGTCAGCTGCGTGACATCGGGACGGCCATAGTGGCCTGACGCATCGAACGCCTGCCGTTCTTCACGGACTCGTGTGTGATCGATGGTGCGCACGACGAGCGCTTCCTTGCCGATAACCGGAGGCACAATCCATTCGCCATCGGGCCCGGCGATGCATGACCCGCCATTGCCCATCACGGCGGGAACTGCACGACGAATCTTCGCGGCGTGCGGCACCGAATCTGGAATGTCCGACCGGCGCATGATGGACGACGCGGCCAGCACGTAGCTCCGGCCTTCACGTGCGGCGAAGCGCGTCACGTCGCGCGTGTTGTAGTCGTTGCCCGGCCACGACGCGACGTGGAGATTCTCGCCCTGCGCGTACATCGCCGCGCGGGCAAGCGGCATCCAGTTCTCCCAGCAGTTCAGCGCGCCAACCGTGAACGCGCCAAGCGCGTGCGTGCGCAGCCCATGACCGTCCCCCGGCGCCCAGCTCAATCGCTCTTCATAGGTGGGCATGAGTTTCCGGTGCACCGAGGCCACCACACCCTTCTGGTCGATGTACACCAGCGAGCAGTAGGCGCTGTGCCCGCCCCGGTCGCGCGGTTTTTCGATTGTGCCGAGCACGACGGCAATTTTGCGTTTCTTTGCCACGGCGCACACCGTATCCAGGTGTCCTGCATCGATATCAACGGCCTGATCCAGATAGTGCGCATGTAGCGCCTTCTGCATCGGCGAGTTGAACCGCGCACCATCCGTGTGTTCAATCCACCACGGATATCCAGGCACGAGCGCCTCGCCGAACGCAACGAGTCCGCACCCGCGGTCAGCGGCGCGTGCAATCCAGTGACACACCTTGGCCAGCGTGCGCTCGCGGTCGAGCCAGACCGGAGCAATCTGTGCCGCGGCGATCGTAAGTTGCTGTGCTTTTGCGGTTGTCATGATCGCGCCGTACCTACGGCGTCACCGACGCGGCGATTGTTCGCAAGAATCGATACATGAACTCCTGCCCGCGCTCGAACGCCTGCACGTTGAGTCGTTCGTCACGCCCATGCGCGCGGACGTCATCAACGTCCACGGCAAGTCCGCTGAAGGCATACGTCGGCGTGCCGGCATTCCGGATATAGAGCCCGTCCGACGCGTAGGTGTCCATGTTCGGCACCAACGGCAGATTGGGCGCAATCGCATCAGCCGCGGCTCGTACGGCGGCCTCGACATCGGGCCGCAGCGGCGACGGCGGACTCTGTGGGGCATCTTCCACGATGCTGAACACGACGTTTGTGTCCGCCACGAGTCTGGCCAACAAGCGTACCAGGCTATCCGACTTCAATCCCGGCAGGCGGCGGCAGTTCACATTCGCGGTCGCGCTCTGCGGAAGCGCATTTGGCGCGTGACCACCGCTGAGCAGCGTCGCAATGCACGTGGTGCGCATCTGCGCATTGAACCAGGGATCGTCCGACAATCGCCTGATCGCGGCCGGGTCGCCGGCACCAGCCGAAGCGGCCAGCAGGTCTGCCCCCAGCTGTCCACCACGCAGCGGCGCAGATCGCTGCATGTAGGCGCGTGTGATCTCGTTGAACTCCACGGGAAAGGTGTACGCCTCGATCTTCGTGAGTGCGCGCGCCAGCGCATTGATCGCGTTGTCTGGGCGCGGCAGCGAAGAGTGGCCGCCCTTGTTGGTCACCGAGAGCTTCAGGTCGAGATACACCTTCTCCGCCGCCTGGATGTTCATCACGACCGGCTTGCCCTTCTCGGAATCCACTCCGCCGCCATCCACATTGATGCAATACTCAGCGTCGATGAGTTCCTTCCGGTTCGCCAACAACCACTCCACACCATTCGGCATCCCCCCTTCCTCGCCGGCCGTGAGCGCGAGAATCAGGTCGCGAGCCGGAGTGAATTTTTCGGCGCGCATCCGGAGGAGCGACGTGATCAACGTGGCGGCACCCGCCTTGATGTCCTGTGTGCCACGGCCATAGTAGAAGCCGTCCACTTCATTGAGCTTGAACGGATCCATCGTCCAGTCCTTGCGCTCGGCCTCAACGACATCGAGATGGGCCAGCAGCAGGATCGCCTTGCGGGTACGGTCCGCGCCGCGAATGCGGATGACGAGATTCTTGTGAAGCTCGTCAGGCCCAACAATCGCGATCTCGCTCGCGGCAACGCCCGCCGCGCGGAATCGCGCGGCCACCAGCTCCGCGGCCTTGGTCGTGTTGCCGACCGACGGCGTCGTGTTGGTTTCTATCAGATCCTTCAGCACCGCTCGACCAACCGCTTTCTGGTCGAAGGTCTGTGCCTGCGCCGACGCGGCGACAGCAACACTGAGTGCGACTGCGAGTATCGGGCGCGTCATGACTACTCCGTAAGAGTCAGGTTCCAAGTTACGACACGGCATCCGCCATGGAGCCAGCTAGCGAAGCGGAATCTTGATTCCGCGCTCGAACGAGCTCACCACCTTGGCAATCCGCCTAACCCGGACTGGGCACGGGGTGGCTGACGTGGCACCTAACGGATGGGTGGGGGTGGGAGTAGTAGTCCTACACGCACACTGTCTCTTCCACGATGCCGGTCTTATGCGCGCCATTGTCCTCGGTAGTCTCGCCCTTTCGCTGATGGTCGCCGGCTCTGCGGATGCGCAGCGTGGCATGGGTGGCGGTGGCATGGGCGGGATGGGCCGCGGAGGAATGGGCGGCGGACGGCGCGGTGGCGGCAGCAACATGGACCGAGAGCAGGAGATCAAGTTCCCTTCAGCCAGCGACCTGCAGAAACTCAATCCGGCCGCGCTCATTGTCGACAAGCGGAAGAAGGTCTCGCTCGACGATGGCCAGGTTACCGCGCTCACTGCCATCCGGAGCAAGATCTACGAGCGGAATGCGGACGTCCTCGCCCGCTACGACTCGATTCGAAAGGACTATAAGCCGCCCAAGGCGCAGGATCGAGACCGCACAGGGTCAACGCCGGACACTGATTCGGTCCGCGTCGCCTCGCTGAACCAGATGCGAACACTGCGGCAGTTGCTCGACACACTGTCCGCGCGACGCACGGCAGACGTGCGCGACGTGCTCGACTTCCTCACGGAGGACAAGCAACATCGCGCGGCGGTGGAACTGCTCAACGAACAGGATCGCGATTTCACGGACAAGCTTCCACGCAACGCCAGTGCCGGCGATGGCCGTCGCGGACGCGGCGGCGTGTCGAACTAACTGCGCGGCCGCGGCAAAATGTGCGGATCCGCCAGTTGCGCGCGAATCTGGATGGCGCGCAAGAATCGTCCAGAGGCGAGGGCGATCGCTTCGCGGTTCGCTTTGCGGTTCGCTTCGCGGGCGTTCACCTGCGGCCTCGTATCAAGGCCGTGAAGCTACCGGCCAACCGAGCCCCGAGCCAGCACTTCGGCTGACTCGGGGGTTCCGGTTTCTATTTCTTGACCTTCGCCCCAGTCAGCGTACCCACCGCGCCAAGCGTCGTCTGCGCCGACGTCAGCCCGAGCATGAAGTCCTTGTCCGTGAATGTCGTCAACACATCCGTTGGCTGGTGGTGCGTCGGATCCCAGTTCCCGCCAATCTGCGCGCCGCGTTCGTTTTCGCGAAGACTGATCGCCGCCACCAGATCCTTGAACGGATCCGAATCCGTGTTCGACATGTGCGGACCCACGCTCGCCGGGTAGTGCGTGGCGTACTTGTTGTTCGCCAACTTGAACGCGAACGCCAGCTTCATGGCGTCGTCGGACATCTTTGACGTGATCGCGAACTCGATGTTGATGTCAGCTTCGGCGCGCTGCTCCGGCGCGAGCTTGCCGTCAGCAGTCGGCGGACCGTGGTCCACCATCATCATGTCGTGCTGAATCATGCCGAGCCACTTCGGCTCGGGGTACTTCCCCGATCCCGGCGGATTTTCCTTCCCCTGCATCGGACTGCGCTGGTCGGCGTAGGCACGAGCGCCGTTGAGCCCTGTCTCCTCGTTGTTCCAGAGCGCAAAACGAATCGAGCGCTCCGTCGTGACATCCGGACTCGAGAAGATGCGCGCCAGCTCCATCACGATCGCGGAACCCGAGGCGTCGTCGTTCACGGCCTGGCCCCAACCAATGCCGTCCATGTGCCCGCCGATGATGTACATCTCGTTCGGATACTTCGTCCCGACCTTCATGCAGATCACGTCCTGACGTTCACCAGGCACACTCTGCTCCTGATTAATCGCGCGAATCGCCAGATCCGGCTGCCTGAGCGAGTCATTGTTCACACCGGCTTCGCGCGAGTCGCTGAAAATCCGGCTGCCGCCCGGCCCGTTGCCGGCGCGACCGCGTCCGTTGGGCGACGCGTTGCCACGACCGGCGCCGCCACGACCAGCACCGCCGGCTGCCCCTGCACCGGCGCCACGCTGCACCGGCGGAGCCGGCGCATACTGAAAGGTCACACGCTCAATGTTCTGGCAGCCATAGCTCTTCAGTTGCGCCTCGATCCAGTCGAGCGCATCGCGATTGCGTTTCGTCCCCTGCTTGCGGTCGCCGAACTGCGCGAGCCCTTTGATCGTGTTCTTGTACTTCTCAAGATCGAGTCGGCCGACGAGATCACGAACGGGATCGGGCGTCGTGTCGCCGGCTGCCGTAATAAAGAGCTGCGTGATGTTCTGGGCCTGCGCCGTCTGGCTGCGCGCGGCGAGCATCACCAGCAGGCCACAGCCGGCGGCAATGAATGACTTGGTGTTCACGAGGCTTCTCCAAACAGTGGTGGGTAGGCTGTGATTCTAACTCCAGAACGCCATCCCCCACCACCACGATCCCTCAGGACCGGATGTCAGGGACAGCCAATATTCGCTCGGCGGGCCACCGATTTGGGACAGTCCCGCACCGGCACCATCCCTGTTCGCAATCCGCTGCGGCTAAGATTCAGTCCATGAGTCTCTTCCGCCAGCTCGCCGCCGCCGGGATCGCCCTGCTCGCCACACTTTCGGCGGCAGGGGCCCAGACCGCCGATCCGCACCTCATCCCGCGTCCGCGGGATATCAAGCCCGGCTCATACGTTTCCATCCCGCGGGCCGTCACCGTGTCCGCCGGCTCGAACAGTGACGACCGATTTGCAGCCAACGATCTCGCCAGCGCGCTCACCGCGCGCGGCGTTCGCGCGTCTGTCGCGGCGACCGTAGCGCCAGGCGCGTACCACATCACGCTGATCCGCGCCGACGCGCCTGCCGCGAAGCCCATCCTCGATGCCGTCGGCGTCGTACTCGGCGACGAGCAGCGCGCCGAAGGCTACGCCGTTGTCGTCGATAAAGATCAGGCCGTCGTTCTCGCTGCATCTGCCGCCGGCCTGTTCTACGGCGCACAGACCATCAAGCAACTCGTGCGCACTGACGGCGCGGATCCCCTCATTTACACTGGCACCATTCGCGATTGGCCGGCCATGCGCTGGCGCGGCATGCAGGACGATCTCTCCCGCGGTCCCCTGCCGACGCTCGACTACCAGAAGGTGCAAATCCGCAACTTTGCGGCTTTCAAGCTGAACGTGTACTCGCCGTACTACGAGCACACGTTTGAGTACAAGTCGCATCCGCTCATGGCGGCGCCCGGCGGTGTGATGACGCAGGACGAGGTGAAGGAACTGATCGCGTACGCGAAACAGTTCCACATCGAGGTCGTTCCCGAACAGGAGGCGTTCGGGCACCTGCATCACATGCTCAAGTTCGATATCTATGGCGCGCTCGCCGAAACGGCGCATGGCCATGTGCTCGCGCCGGGACAGCCGGGTTCCATTCGGGTCATTAAGGAATGGTTTGCCGAAATCGATTCAGTGTTCCCGTCGCGCTTTGTCCATATCGGTGCGGACGAAACCTTCGAACTCGGACTCGGACAGACGCGCGATCGCGTGCAGAAGGATTCCCTCGGCGCGGTCTACATCGCGTTTTTGAAGGAGATAGAGGCGGCAATCCGAAGACCCGGGAAGCGATATCTCTTTTGGGGTGATATCGCGCAGGGATCGCCTCAACTGGTGAAGTCGCTCCCCAAGGACATGGTCGCGGTGGCTTGGAATTACTGGTCGTACAACAACTTCGATCGCTCCATCAAGCCCTACTCAGATGCCGGAATCGAAACTTGGGTCGCCCCCGGCGTGAACAACTGGAACCGCGTCTATCCCAACAATGATGTGGCCCTGAGAAACATCCAGGGCTTCGTCCGCGACGGGCAGCGCCTCGGTTCCACCGGCATGCTGAACACGAACTGGGATGACGACGGCGAAGGAATTTTCAATCAGGTCTGGTACGGCGTGCTGTTCGGCGCCGCCGCCAGCTGGCAGAAGGGAGAGGCGTCCATTCCACAGTTCGCCAAAAGCTTCGGCCTGCAGTTCCACGGCGACCCCAGCGGCAAGATCGATCTGGCGCAGCAGAAATTGTCGCAGGCGCACGCGCTGCTCGCCGAGTCCGGTCCCGGTGAAGCAACAACGCAACTCTATTGGCTCGATCCGTTCAGTCCGGAAGGCCAGATCGCCGCACAGAAAATTCGCACCGTTGCGCGCGAAGCCCGCATCCTCGCTGAATCGGCCATGGTGCTCACCGCACAGGCCAAGAATGCGTTGCGCGGAAAAGACGGCTCGCTCGGCACCCTGCGTGAACGCGATGCGCTCGAAGCCATGGAAATGGGCGCTCGCCGGATCGACTTCATCGGCATGAAGTTCCAGCTCGCCGATGAAATCGTTCGCCACTATTCCGCTGCCCTCGATTCCGTGGCCAAGGGCGCGAATCCCACGCATGATCTCACCGAAATCGCCTCGCAGATCAACAGCCGCACCCAGGACCTGCGCGACGGCTATGTGCTCGGCCGCGAACTCTATGAGCGCAGCTGGCGCGCGGA
>Ga0114969_10003769_pt1 | contig 12145 bp, 17 predicted proteins | sample M_130807_MF_Meta_FD_87316 | JGI IMG/M metagenome (GOLD analysis project Ga0114969, IMG submission 87316) | Freshwater microbial communities from Lake Montjoie, Canada to study carbon cycling - M_130807_MF_MetaG | ecosystem: Environmental > Aquatic > Freshwater > Lake | place: Lake Montjoie...
AATGATAAATTATTATATGCTTTATGGTTAATGGCTATTAGAAAACAAAAAACTAAAGATTTAGATGGTTTTAAACTTAGTAGTCGTACTTATGAAAATATTAAATTATCATTTATAAATAAAGTTACAGGTAAATCTAAACCATCAAATAAAGGAAGAAAAATAACATGGGGAGATAAGATTAGTAAAAGTTTAAAAGGTAAACCTAAACCTAAAGGTTTTGGAGATAAAACTAAAGGAAAAGCTAAAGTTAAAAATTTTAACAATAAACCTATCCTCCAATTTGATTTAGAAAATAATTTAATTAAAGAATGGGTAAGTGGAAGAGAGGCATATCGACAATTAGGAATACATTATGGTAGTATAAGTTTATGCTGCCAACAAAAAACAAAAACCGCAGGTAAATTTATCTGGAGGTATAAAGATTAATTATTAATTTAAAAATAAAAGTTGTGACATTATCAACCCTAGAGGCATACGGTACTCATTTTCAAACTAAAATAATATCGTGTTTATTAACACATAAAGAACTTCTAATTAATATCCATGATATAATTAGTGATGATTACTTTAGCAATACCGCACATAAGTGGATCATAAGTGAAATCTTAAAGTACTATGACAAATACCATACTACACCAAGTATGGAAGTCTTGAAAGTACAAGTTAAGAAAATTGATAATGAAGTTTTACAATTATCAATTAAGGAACAATTAAAAGAAGCATATAAAGCATCAGATGATGATTTAGCTTATGTAGAGGAAGAGTTTTCTAACTTCTGCAAAAACCAACAATTAAAAAAAGCATTATTAACATCAGTAGATTTATTAAATGCTGGTGATTATGATTCAATTAGAAACTTAGTTGATAACGCTTTAAAAGCTGGTGGTGATAAGAATTTAGGATTAGAATACAGTAAAGATGTTGAATCTCGATATAGAGAAGAAGACAGAAATCCAATTCCTACACCTTGGTTTTTATTTAATGACCTATTACAAGGTGGTTTAGGTGAAGGTGACTTTGGATTGATATTTGGTAATCCGGGAGGAGGTAAATCATGGACATTAATTGCCTTAGGAGCACATGCTGTTAGTTTAGGTTTTAATGTAGTACACTATACTTTAGAGTTAGGTGAAAGTTATGTTGGAAGACGATATGATGCTTGTTTAACAGGAATACCTGTAAATAACATTATGAATTTTAAAGACCAAGTCGAAAAAGAAATACTTGAATTACCAGGTAACTTAGTTATTAAAGAATATTCACCTGGTAAGGCATCTATTTCAACAATAGAATCACATATTCAAAAGTGTATTGACTTAGATTTTAAACCAGATTTGATTATTATCGATTATGTAGACTTACTTCGATCAAAAAGAAATAATCGTGAGCGTAAGGATGAAATTGATGATATTTATCTTAGTACTAAAGGTCTTGCTCGTGAGTTAAAACTTCCTATATGGAGTGTATCTCAAGTTAATAGAGCAGGAGCTAAAGACGACGTTATTGAGGGTGACAAGGCCGCAGGTAGCTATGACAAAGTCATGATTACAGATGTGGCTATTTCTCTCTCACGTAAGAAAGAAGATAAAGTAGCTGGGACAGGTAGATTTCACATTATGAAAAACAGATATGGAGGTGACGGTATGACATTTGGAGCTAAAATAGATACATCAACAGGTCGATTCGAAATCTTTAATGATTACGATGAGAACGAGGAATCATATACACCATCAAAACCAGTGAATAGTTTTAGTGAGATAAATAGCCTAGATCGAGACATTCTTCAAAAGAAATTCTTCGAACTACAATCTTGATGTTATATTAAAATATATGATTACTGAAGTAAGAAATTTTTACAAGCCGTTTGAGTACCAACAAGCGTTTGATTTTTATAAAGATCAACATCGCTCACATTAGTTAGCAGACGAAGTTCCATTAGCATCTGATTTAGGTGACTGGAAAGGCAAATTAACAGAATCTGAGAAGAATTTAATTGGAAACATATTAAAGTCATTTGCTCAAACAGAGGTTCACGTGAACGATTATTGGTCGACAAAAGTATCAGTATGGTTTCCAAAACCTGAGATACAAGCAATGGCTCGTGTGTTTGCTGATTTTGAATCAATTCATGCTGAAGCATATGCTCGTTTGAATGAAGAATTAGGTTTAGATGATTTTCAAGCGTTCTTAGAAGACGAAACATCAAAAGCAAAAATTGAGCGTTTAATTGAAACACCAGGTGAAACATTAGAGGAAAGAGCATTATCATTAGCTATATTCTCAGCGTTTACTGAAGGAGTAAATTTGTTTAGTTCGTTTGCTATATTGATGAGTTTCCAATTAAGAAACTTAATGAAAGGAACGGGTCAGATTGTTGAATGGAGTGTTAGAGATGAATCATTACATTCTAAAGCAGGATGTTGGTTGTTTAGAACATTACTTGAAGAACAACCTGAACTAAATAATAACAGATTAAGAGACGCTGTAATAGAAGCATGCCAAATATCAGTACAATTAGAGTTTGATTTTATTGATAAGGCGTTTGAAATGGGAGATGTTGATGGATTAAATGTTAATCAATTAAAGAATTTTATTAAAGCACGTGCTAACGAGAAAATGTTAGAATTAGGTTACAATGCAATTTATAATGACATTGATCCGGGTTTATTAAAACAAATTGAGTGGTTTGGTCATTTAACAAGTGGTAAAACACATCAAGATTTCTTCGCAGGAAGAGTAACAAGTTATTCAAAATCAACAGCAGATTGGGACGATTTATAAAAAATAAAAAATGAGTATACAAGTAGACACAGATGGATGGGTTAAGGGAAAAAATTACCCAAGTTGGATGGATGAGATTGCAGTTAGCATGATTTCAAAAGGTTATTTATTGCCTGACGAAGATGTATTTGACGCATATAAAAGAGTAACTAAATCAGCTGCTCGTAGATTAAAACGTAAAGACTTACAACCGTTCTTTTATGAGGCGATAGTTAAGAATTGGTTATGTTTAGCATCACCTGTATTATCAAACTTAGGTACAGAACGTGGAATGCCCATTTCATGCTTTGGTATTGATGTTGGAGATAGTATCGAAGGTATTGCAGATGCTAACTCTGAATTAATGAGACTATCATCTCAAGGTGGTGGTGTAGGTATTGGTTTATCTCGCATTAGAGGTCGAGGTAAAGCGATTAAAGACAATGGTGTGTCTGAAGGTATTGTTCCGTGGGCTAAAATTTATGATTCAACTATTTTAGCTACTAACCAAGGATCAGTTCGTAGAGGAGCAGCATCAGTTAACTTAAACATTACCCACCCTGATGTTGAGGAATTTTTACAAATTCGTAGACCAAAAGGTGATGTTAATCGTCAATGTTTGAATTTACACCAATGTGTTGTTATTGATGATCAATTTATGACTGACCTAGACAATAAAGAGCCTAGAGCAATGAAGTTGTGGGGTGAGATATTGAAAACACGTCTTGAAACAGGTGAGCCTTATATCATGTTTGAAGATAATGTTAATAATACAAATCCTGAAGCATATAAGAAAAATAACTTACATGTATCAATGACTAACATTTGTTCTGAAATTTCATTATATACAGACGAATTACACTCATTTATTTGTTGTTTATCATCTTTAAACTTAGCTCGTTGGGATGAATGGAAAGATTTCACATTTGAAAATGGAATGACATTACCTGAATTAACTTGTTGGTTCTTAGAAGGTGTGTTACAAGAATTTATTGACAGAGCTAAAAATGTTAAGTTTATGGAAAACACAGTTCGTTCTGCTACTAAAGGTAGAGCAATTGGAATTGGTGTTTTAGGATGGCATACATTTTTACAATCAAAAGGATTACCGTTTGTAGGTATCCAGGCCACTGCTCATACAAGAATGATATCTGACTTTATTGAGAAGGGTGCTTTAAAGGCATCTCGTGACCAAGCAGAATTATATGGTGAACCAGAATGGTGTAAAGGCACAGGTATGAGACATACTCATCACTTAGCTATCGCGCCTACAGTATCAAACGCTCATATTTCAGGAGGTGTATCACCTTCAATCGAACCTATTCCTGCTAATGTTTATAATTTGAAAACAGCAAAAGGTGTATTCATTAAGCGTAATAAAATATTAGAGGAATTACTTGAAACTAAAGGGTATAACATTGATAGTGTTTGGGAACAAATTCTAAAAGACCAAGGCTCAGTTATTAATGTTCCTTCTTATATTTTAACTGATGAAGAAAAGGAAGTATTCTTAACATTTAAAGAAATCAACCAATTAGAAATTGTAAGACAAAATGGTGTTAGACAAGAATATGTAGATCAAGCTATCTCATTAAATTTATGCTTTGATCCAAATGATACTCCCCGCTGGATCAGCCAAGTACATAAAGAGGCTCATAAACTAGGAATTAAAACACTATATTACTTACGTACTGAATCAGTATTAAGAGGAGATAACTTACAACGTTTATCAGAATGCATCAGTTGTGAAGGGTAATATATTTATAGCAAACCATTCTTAATAAAAATGAAACTATCACAACTAAAACAAATCATCAAAGAAGAGATAAACGAACTCGGATTTGACTACCCAGGCAAACCAGGTGATACTCCTTCACAATACCAAAACGGTATTATGGATACTTTAAAAGCTATGCAACAATTAGGAGTTAATATTGATGTACAAGCGGTAATGGATATAATTTACCCAGACGATGAAAGTCCGGTAAATGAAAGAAGAATTAATGAAGATGAAGATGAAGATGAAGTTCCATTAACAAAGGATGTTAAGCGATATATTGATGGTCAAATAAAAGATGAAAAAAAATTAAGAAAACCTGAAAAATTAAAAAAATACTTAACAAACCCAGCAGTATTTGATAATAGTCTCGCAAGTTTAATCTTAGTAGCATTTGAGGATGAATATCCAGATGCAATTGATATAAGTGATGAAGTAAAAAAATATATTTTAAGTCAAATACCTATGTAAATCCCAGTCAAAACATATTAAACATAAGTTTGGCCTTTGGGCCTTTCTTTGTTATATTTAAGATATGAAAGTAGGAGCACTAGTAGAATGTATCAACGATACATGGAAACAAAAAACAATAGAAACTGTACCTAATCGTCCTATCAAAGGAAAGTATTACACAATTAGAACAGTTAATCAATATACACATGGTATTGGTGTCACTTTAGAAGAAGTAACTAATGCTAGAACAGTTCAATACCAAGGTCAATTATTAGAACCTAGCTTTGATGCTGAGCGTTTTAGAGAATTAACTGACTTACCTGACATTGAGGCATTATTAGAAGAAGTATTTGCAGATGAATTAATGGAAAAATAATGGTTACAGTAGAACAAGTTTTAAAAGAATTTAATCCTATATTTGGGATTGAAGCACCACCTAAACCAGCTAAACTAGCTAAGTTTAATGTATTTTATTGGCATAGACGATATCAAATTCATAAACCATTAGGAGCTAAAGCTCGTATTGACGAGAAAATGAAAAATGGTGACTTTGAATACTCACCTTATGCTAAGTATATCAATTATGAGTATTGGTGGATGGCAGAAGAAATAGCAGAAATACGTAACAGTGATAAAGGTTTTGAAGTAAAACAAGAACATGAACGTAATGCTATCAAAATGTATAATAGACGTATTGAAAATTTAAGAAAAGATTTTGAACGTGATGAAAAAGATCGTATGAGTAGTTTAAAATACAGCCTAAAATATTGGATTGGTGGTACTACAGAACAAATACATACATTCATTTATGAACATGCAGAAGGTACTACTGAGGAATTAATCCAACAGTATAAAAAATGGTTACAAAACAGACCAGAAAATGATCTTCCTTATTAAGAAAGATAGTTTGGCAATAAAAAGAAATATATTTATATTAAATAAGTTATGAAAATAAAAGTCTCACACGAAGTACCATTAGCAGTACTAAACATCTCACAAACATTTAACGATTACGATTATTGTTTGCCTCACTTACTAGATAGTGAGTATGAATATTTTAAGTATTTTGACCAAGCAAAGAAAGATGGTCGTTACATTATCATGGATAATAGTTTACATGAACTAGGACATGCTTATGAAACAGAACGTCTATTACATTGGGTTAATTACTTTGAACCAAATGAATTTATTGTACCTGATGTATGGCAAGATATGCAAGCATCTATTGACAATGCTGCAGAATGGGCTAAAATTAAATTACCTCATTACACTACTAAAGTAGCAGTAGTTCAAGCGACTAATATTGAAGAAGCAGCTGAATGTTATTTAAAATATAAATCATTAGGTTATAAGAAAATAGCATTTTCATATGGCGCAGGATACTATAAAGACCATTTCGTACATACACTACCAGCAATTTCTACTGCTATGGGTCGAGTAAATGTTATAGGTAAGTTGTATAATAGCGATGTTATTCAATCTAGTGATAGAGTTCACTTACTTGGTTGTGCTGCTCCTCAAGAGTTTTTATTCCACCAGAATTACCCATTCATTGAAAGTATAGATACTTCAAATCCGATTATGGCGGCAATGGAAGATAAAATGTATAAAGAACATGGTTTAGATGAAAAACCAATTACTAAAATTGACCATGTTATGAATCGCGCTCCTGAAGATATTAACTGGTATGCTTTGCATTACAATGTAAATAAATTTAGAAAAATTAACCGTTTAGATAAAATAGTAAAATAAAAGTTATGGAAGATGTATGGCATGGGTTAGTAGCCCCTACACAAGGAAATTTATATGAACAAGAATGGAATGATGCTATTAAAAAATTAAGAAAAGGTCGTCTTAGCTTGTCAAATGAGGATACAGATATTATATTACAAATAGCAAATAAATTATGAAGAAACAAGCAGTATTATCATTAAGTGGAGGAATGGATAGTTCCACACTATTGCTTCATCTACTTGCCAATGGTTATGAAGTTACAGCATTATCATTTGATTATGGACAAAAACATAATATAGAATTAGAGCGTGCTAAAGATTTAGTTAAGTATATTAATGGGTATTGTATTATAGATGAAGAGTCTAAAACAATGGAATATCCATATTTTGTAAAACATCAAGTTATTAAATTAGATGGTTTATCTCAATTATTAAATTCAGCATTAGTAACTGGAGGTGAAGAAGTACCTGAAGGACACTACGCTGAAGAGAATATGAAAGCAACAGTAGTTCCTAATCGTAATAAGATTTTTAGTTCTATTATTCAAGCAGTTGCATTATCAATTGCTGAACAAAAGAATACGGAATGTGCTATTGCAATGGGAATACATGCAGGTGATCATGCTATTTATCCTGACTGTCGTCAAGAGTTTAGAGATGCTGATTTTGAAGCATTTAAGATGGGTAATTGGGGTGCTGAAAAAGTATACCACTACACACCTTACCTTGATGATGATAAGTTTGGTATTTTAGTAGATGGAGATAGTTGCTGTGAATGTTTAGGTCTTGATTTTAATGAAGTATACAAACGTACAAACACATCATATAAGCCAATTTATTACTTTTTTAACTGCTACAGTGATTACAAATCAGCATCATCAGTAGAACGAGTTGAAGCATTTATAAGACTTGGAAAACCAGACCCAGTTGAATATGCTGATGAGACAGGTCCTGTAAGTTGGGAAACAGTAGTAGAACATGTAAAAACAATCTTAAATAATCACAATAATGCCAACATCTAAAAAACGAGGTGGTAAGAAAGCCCACAACCAACGTGTTTCAAAACGTAATGAAACAGTAGCTAAAAATAGATTAGCCATGGAAAGACAATTCATGTCTATGTTAAAAGAACAAATTCAAAAACAAAACCCAGAAACTGAAGACAATGCCTAAAGAATTATTTTATTACACAGCAAATTGGTGCCAACCATGTCAAACATTAGGTCCAATCATGGAGGAAATCGCAAGACAAATACCAGTCCATAAACAAAATGTAGATTATACTGACCCAGCATTGTTAGAAGCTGCTAATGTACGAAATGTACCTACAGTTATTTTAGTAGAAAATGGACAAGAAATTAAACGTTTTGCAGGAGTAAAATCTAATTCCCAAATCATAACTTGGTTAAATGAAGGATAATGGCAACAAGATATATATCAACTAAATTATTCGAAAACTACTCAGTAGCAATTCGACAATACAAAGCAGCTCATTCACACTGCCAATTATTACACGGTTATGCTTTAAAATTTAAAGTATGGTTTGCATCTAATGAACCTAATATTGATAAACAATTAGATGATATGAATTGGATTGTTGATTATGGTGGATTCAAGACACCACCTAAAGGTAATGGTTTGAAAGATTGGATGGATCATATGTGGGATCATACAACCTTAATTCAAGCCGATGATCCATATCGTGATTTGTTTGAACAAATGCAAATGGAAGGGCTATGTAAAGTACATTTTTTAGAAAGGATGGGTGCTGAAAGTAATGCTCGTTTAGTGTACGAACATTTCAATGAAGTATTAGCCAAAAACGATGCTGGCCGTTGCAAATGTATTAAAGTAGAATGTTTTGAAAATGATAATAACAGCTCAATATACGAAGAAATATGATACCAGGTAGAATAGAAGACTATAATAAAAAATTACCAATTGTAGAGTTATATACAGCTGTACAATCTGAAGGTAGTAGAGCAGGTATGCCTACAGTAGTTATTAGAACTACAGGTTGTACTCACAGATGTTGGTTTGGAGATGGTGGATGGTGTGACAGCTGGTATACAAGTATACACCCTGAGAAAGGAAAATATACGTTTAACGATATTATAGCTATTTATGACAATAACCCATATATTAGAGAAATGATGCTGACAGGTGGTTCACCTACAATGCATCCTGACTTAGTAAACGAATTAACCCATTTAGCAGAAAAACGTGGCTTATTTATCACAATTGAAACAGAAGGCTCTCATTTCATTGAAACTGACTTCCCTATTGGTCTTATATCTCTTAGTCCTAAGTTTAGTAACAGCGTTCCTGCAATTGGGACTCTTACTCCGCAAGGCAAAGTCGCAGACCAAAAGATGGTGGACCAACATAACAAGTTTCGTCTTGACAAAGAAACGATAAAAAAGACATTAGAATACCATCATGACTATCATTTCAAACCTGTTTGTAATCCTATCGAAATGCCTGAAGCATGGGATGAGATTGAAGCGTTTAGAGTTGAAATGGATATTCCAAAACGTAAGACTTGGTTAATGCCTCCTGGTGATACAAGAGATGAATTAGTTCGAGTATATCCTATGGTAATGGACTTTTGTAGAGATAATGGTTATAATTTTACAGGTAGAGAACATATTATAGCATTTGACACTAAAAGAGAAGTATAATGGATAAAAAATTATTAACTGAAGCACTTAAAACAAAGAATACTGTTACATTCTTCTACGCCGATTGGTGTGGAGGATGTAAGGTAGCTAATCCTATGGTTCAAGAAATTGCTACTAAACTTGGATTTGAAATCATTAACATTAATGAAAATGAAGATTTAGAAACAGCATTTAATGTAGATTACTACCCACATGTGATATTATCTAATAAAGGAAAAATTAAACATTACCCAGGATTACATTCAATAAAAGAGTTATATGAAAGTATTATTTGAAAAAGAAGTTATTGAAGCAAGAATTGATTTCTTAGCTACACAAATTTTAAACCGACATAAATCAGAAAAAATTCCTATTGTTTTAGTCTGTGTATTAAATGGTGGATTTGTTTTTTATTCTAAACTAGTTGAGAAGTTATCTTCATTAGACCCAGAATGTGATTTTGTAAAAGTAAGATCATATGAAGGTAGAGAACGAGGTGACCTAAACATGATACTAGATAAATCAGTAGATGTAACTGGTAAACATGTTTATCTTATAGATGATATCTATGACTCAGGAGTAACAATGAATGCATTAGCAAATCATTTTTATCAACATGAGCCAGCAAGTATTCAAATGGTTACTTTAATTAAACGATATATTAATGAAGTAGATATGCCTTTAGGTTCACTTTATGGATTTGTTCTTGAAGACGAATGGGTAGTAGGATATGGAATGGATGATGATTTAGGTAAGAAAAGGAGTTTGCCATATATTTTGGCTATCTAGAAATAAAATAATATATTAGGTTATATGGAAAACAATAGAAGAAAATTTCACAACGATATAGAGTGTGTGAAAACAGGTTTAGCAAATGGTGCTGCCTTAGATCGTCCATTAACGGATGAAGAAAAACAATCAATGATTGAAGAAGCAACAGAACATTTTGGTAAGTTTTTAACAGCATTAAAATGTGATTGGCAAAATGATCCTAACTCTGCAGATACACCTCGTCGTGTAGCTAAAGCATATGTTACTGATTTATGGGCTGGTCGTTACAATGGATTTACTGATATTACTTCATTCCCATCAGATGGTTATGATGGAGTAATTATTGAGCGTAATATCCAATTAACTTCAATGTGTTCACATCACCACCAAACAATTAAAGGTGTAGTTCATATTGGTTATATTGCAGGTGCTGAAGGTAGAGTAATTGGTTTATCTAAATTAAATCGTATTGTAGAACACTTTGGTCGTAGAGGAGCTATTCAAGAACAATTAACAGCAGCTATTCATCAAGCCGTAAATAAAGTTTGTGAAGAAAATTTAGGTGTTATTGTCACTGTGGTTGCTTCTCACAGTTGTGTTAGTTGTAGAGGTATTAAACATCAAGGCGCTGCAATGGTCACTACTAAAGCATCAGGTGTGTTTATGGAAAACGATAATCTAGCACGTAAAGAATTTTTTGATTCACTTAAAATAAATAATGGCCATGTCACAATCTAAAGAAAATTATGTTCCATTTGTTAGCGAAGTAGAGGAATTTAACGCTACAATGGGTAAACCAAATAATTATGAACCTACTATCCCATCAAAAGATGAGTGGATGTTTGTTTATAATTTTATTCTAGAGGAACTAGAAGAATATAAAGAAGCATGTGAAACAGGAAATATTGTAGAGGTGTTAGATGCACTTTGTGATATTACTTATGTCTCATTAGGTAATGGAGCTATGCTTCATGGTCTAAAAGATCAAATATTACATGCATATGCTGAAGTTCAAGCTTCAAACATGAGTAAAGTTTGTAAAACAGAAGAGGAAGCTAATTTCACTACTCGAGTTCGGGAACAAGAACAAGGTGAGCGTTGTCATTACGAAAAACAAGGTGATTATTATATAGTATATCGCTCCCGAGATAAAAAAGTAATGAAGTCAATTAACTACTTCAGACCAAATCTTAAACAGTTTCTAGATAAGAAATAAATGTATCAAGCAATATATTACGACTTTCAAACTTATACCTACCATTTACGAGACGATAAGCAAGGCTGGATGGATTTCCAATTCCAGCCTACTTACTGGAAAAGAGTAAATGAATGGCAGGATGGAGCTAAACCTGTATTAACAGGGGGATGGGCTATACCTACTAAGAAATTAGATAAAAATGATCCTGATTTATTAGAAAAAGATATTGATAAATCATTGTATGTGTTGCGAGAATTATATTACAAATTTGATGATGTAGTTCCTTCTTGGCATAATATAGTCTATATAGATATCGAGATTGAAATGGGAGGTGCATTAACACCTGAGTATATTAGGTCTGCTCCTATGCCTTTAACATCTATTGCTCTGATAGATGTGACTACTAAACAAAAGATATGTTTCATTGTTGATAAGTCAAAACAAATACCTGAAATGAACCAGGACGATAAAATTATTATACCTTGTGGTTCAGAACGAGAATTGATAGGTAAGTTTTTATCTAAGTATGAAGAGTTAGATCCTACCATATTAGTCGGCTATAACTCGGCTTACTTCGACTTACCGTACTTATACTACCGAATGTCGCAAGTTGTAGGTACAGACGAGGTAAGCCGTTTATCTCCACTAGGTAAAGTAGAAGCACGTGAATTTAATGGTGAAAATCAAATTAAAATTGGAGGTGTGAATCATCTAGATTATATGTTACTTCATAAAAAGTACATTATGAAAGAGGAACCATCATATAAATTAGGTGACATTGGAACTAAAT
>Ga0114969_10003770_pt1 | contig 12139 bp, 12 predicted proteins | sample M_130807_MF_Meta_FD_87316 | JGI IMG/M metagenome (GOLD analysis project Ga0114969, IMG submission 87316) | Freshwater microbial communities from Lake Montjoie, Canada to study carbon cycling - M_130807_MF_MetaG | ecosystem: Environmental > Aquatic > Freshwater > Lake | place: Lake Montjoie...
CCCATGAGGCAATCTGGGGGTAGTTCGCCTTGAGTGCAGAGAGAACGAAGTTGCGCTTGTCACTGCTGGCGGCGAATTGCTCCTCGGCAGTCTCGACTAAGGCGAGTGCCGTTTTGAAGTCAGACCCGGACAGTCCCGCTGCCCATGCGATGATCCGGTTGATGAAGAACTTGATGAAACTCATGGCAGTTGGTGTTGGAGGATTTGAACCGCCACCTCCTCGTCCAGTGCCGCACGCTCCAACGGGCTAAGTTGCCGGATCGGAGCTTTTGCAGACTGAGGACGTGGAAACGGGTTCACAGGTGGATGTTTGAGGATTTGCACCGCAGCACGGTGCTGGGCGCAGCTACTCAGCAAACAGGACAACACGACCACGCGAAACCAGACGCAGGACCATGTTGACCGCACCGAGGGCGAGCAGGATCGTCGAAGCGTTGGTAGCGAGGAACTCATTGACTTGTGGATTGAAACTCCCGAGTGCCCCGGCAACGATGGTGATGGCGGACGCAAAGGCAGTCTTGGATTTGAAGATGGATTTTGGTTGCATGATAATTAGGGTTCAGGTTCTCCAGTATATTCGCTCCCTTTGGCTGGGATGCAAATGCCGGAAAAGATTACTTTTGTCCCATCCGTCCTGACTTTCCCGTAGGAACGGACGAACTTGGTGGGGGTGCTGGAAGTTCGGAACACCGCTCGGTAGTAGGTTCTATCGCGGATCGTCACCAGTGAGCAACTGACGAGTGCGAGAAAGGGAGATAGAAGGAAGCCTCTCATTTAAGGGTTAGTCATTGTGCTCCGATATCTTGAAAATACTCTGATAGAACTTATCGTGCAGCTTTGCGCGATCCGCTTCGCAGGCGTCGCTGCGCTTTTCCAGTGAGTCAATCCTCGCAGACATCTGCTTGACTGTCTCGTCCATAAATCTCTTGGCGATTATCCAGAGTATCCCAGCAACAATTCCTGTGCTGCCGAGTTTGATTATTGCATCGAGAAGTGTTGATTCCATAAAATTAAGTTGCCTCGATAATTGCAGCCGCTGCTGTGGCGAAGGCCTGCCGTGCTGCCGTAGTGAGGTGGACCTCTGATCCGTCCGCTTGACGAGCGTACCCGCGAGAGTCGAGAATGTGGGCGTGAGCGTCGGCATCCACGAAGTCTTGTTGCACCTTCCTGATGCCTTCGATCCATCCGGTGCGTGTTGCGGTAAACGATGGAGTTCCAGCCCCTACAACAACTGTCCACGCTGCGACCAAGCAGGGATGCGCTGGATTGGTGTTACTATACGCCATCACCACTGAATCCGAAGTCCTTACAAACTCCCAGCGGGAGTTCTGACGTTTTAGGATGTAGGTGGTGGAGTAGCGCCACAAATAGTCATCGCCGTCAGCGGCAAGGGCATCCATGACCCATGCCACATTCAGCACGGTTCCACCACCAGTAACCCCGCTGACTGTAAAGTTACAACTGCACCCTGAGCCAATGGTCGCGGAGCGGTAGCCTTTTGTGTAGTCGATTTTGCAAATGAGAACCTGCAAATTCGGGTTCTGAGCATCAGCCCTCCAGAAACCAACCAAGGCTTGCAGTCTAGCTAGGTAGTTATCAACTGATGTTTGGTCTTGGGTGTCGCTCTCCCCTTGGAACCAACAAACCCACTCCTGCCAGCGTCCAACACCGAGGAGAGGTCTTCCAACTTCCATAGGTCCAGTCCCGTCACCTTTCCAGAAGGAGGCTTCGTAAGCAGCATTCCTAGCAGGAGTTCCTGTACCTATCCAGTTTGTAATATAAGCTCCAGCAGTCGTGCCACTGCGAATTTCCGAGCACCTCTTGGCGTTGGTGTTGATGTTATCGCGGTTCAGATAAATAAACCACTCGTCGGCATTCGACTGACCACCCGTTTGAATTTTCAAGTAACCACCGGCCCTCTTGTGGCTTAGGAGAGTTGACTCAACAAGTGCGCGGAATCTCTGCCACACTACTTTCCCACCGATGGATGCAGGATCGCCATGCACCATGAACAATCCATGGATCGTTCCCTTGCTACCATCGTTCGGGACTCCAGTGACGTAAATCAAATTCGTTCCTGCGGTATGCGCCCCTGCGGCAGTGCCGCTTGCGTAGTTGTCGTTGACCAGATTGAGACAGGTCGAGCCGCTGCCGTGCATCCACGTACAAACCATGTATGGTCTGTTCCTGCTCCGGTAATGTTCCGTCGATGAGTAGGTTGTAATATAGGGGTCGTAGGTTTGCACCCCGGCAACATAATTTCCATAAGGCCCGGTGCCATTCCATGTTCCGAGAGCCACATAGTTCCTCACAAATGGCCCTGAAATAGCGTGAGTCAATCCGTTTGGATGCGTGTCGCTGTAATCTTGTGAGAAGAATCCACCGTGAAATACTGGAGTTGCAACCAAACTAGCGGTTGTGAATGTTACCGATGGAGTGACACCGTGGGTATATGCGAAAGCCGTGGGGTTGTTGCTGGCAGTCACGCCATTTGTGGTCAGTGCGGCGTCGTCTTGCAATGACCAAGCTGTGTTCGTCTTGTAGCTTGATCCGCCAAGTTGATGCAGTGCTCCCATGTCGCTGTGACAGGTGACGTAAATGATGTAATCCCAAAGGCCCAGTTGCTTCAACCCTTTGACGAACTGGTTGATGCGCCACTTGGCGTTCCCATCAGTGACGGAAGCCCTTGTGAAAAACTCCAGCGACTCAGGAAGAAATTTCTTTCCTGATCTTTGGAGGATGAGTCTGGAGGTAGCGACGGTCATTAGGCGACGACGACGGTAATCCGAAGTATTGCGGTGGCGGAGGCGGTGTAGGCAATGGCTGGGAGTTTGCCGCCGGGAGGGGCCACGAAGACAACAGGGGTCTGCCCTGGCTGCACCGTCACCGCAGAGGCGGATGGGGTGGTAATCGTGGCATTCGCGCTTCCTACATTTTCAAAGGTGATTGAGCTTGCACCCGCAGCGACGGAGGAGCTTGCTACTGCATCTGTAAGAGAGCAGGTTGCCGCGACAAGGGTTGTGCTGGGGGTGACAATCAAGGCACCGCCGCTCACGGCTGAAACGAGCGAAGCAAGGAGTGCGTTCCGGGCAAGACTGCTATCCAGATCAGGTGTCGGTCTAGTGGCAAGTCGTGCAGTGAGAAGGGTTACGATGTCTGAGGCGGTCATAATTTTAGCGGGTTTGGATTGAGATGGGGATTTCCAAGCTGAACTTCAAGCTCGGTCTGCTGTATTTTTTGTTGGTCGTGTATCCCCCGGTCTTGGTGGTGGAAGATTCCTTGGCGAGTTGAACCTGGGTGTCTGTAGAAACTTGTTTGGAGGAACTACTGGAGAGTTCCTTGATCTCCGCAGATGATTTGAAGGACTCACTGATCGTCTGCTTGGTCGCCTCCCCAACTGGGACATAGGTGAATGAGAGGGGGGTTTCAATCACCGAAGCGGTTGCCACTGGCAAAATGGAGCCATCGGGGATTTCAGCGAGTGAATCTTCAATGATCTGTTCAGCTTCAGTTATAGTTAAATCGCTCATACTTCGACAGGAACCTCCTTCAATGTTTGGACGGAGAAGTCAATCCCGGCAGATCCCGAAAGGTTCCCGGTGTTTTGGACTTCCTCATTATACACTCTCCTTGCGGTTTGGCTAATCTCAATTGGGGAGTTCTGAGTGGTAACTTCATCGGTCGCGACCCCTGTTTGAATGGTGTCGAGGATGTCATCCCCATCAAAATAGACCTCCCCCTCCAGTTGGAGTTTCGTCTCGGCCCCGAGAATGGTGATGATGCAACCCCCCTTGGTCACACCGGAGTTGATCCCCGCGCCGAGATTGGCGAGGAGGTCTGCGATATCTGCTGAGAGGTCGTTGATGTGGATTGCCATGTGATTACCAGTTTCTAGGTGTTCTGCGGATGGTGACTGCCCCGGTGTCCGGGCGGTCTGGTTCCCTATTCAACCGCTCACGGGCCTTGACTGCCGCAGCCTGTGCCCGCGAAGGATCACCCTTGAAGATTCCGAAGTAAGAGAGTTCCTCTTCGGCCAGAGTCACAACCTCTTGGATGAAGTCCGGCAGGACTGGGAGATCAATCGGAGCCGCAGGAGTGAAGTCATCGGTGCCGTAGCTCAAGGTAACTGTCCCCCAGTTGTATAACATAACGGGGGGGGTATAACCATGTTGGAGATTTGTTATCACTAAATCCTCCCCATCTGCTTCTGCAACCATATATGCAGCAAAACTTGTATTTATGCTATTGGCGATCACTGTCGCCATTTCTGTTTTTGTGTGCCCCCCTGTTTGGGAAAATACAACAGTGCTCGAAACCCCCTGTACAACCATGAGTAGCGAAGCACTAGATGCGTTCATAACAGTAAACGCAGTTGATGCAATCGACCCCGTTCTCGCTGGTAACGCAGGCAGAGTATCTGAAATGTCGATGGTGAAGGGAGCATACTCCACGTCAAAAGTGATTCTGGTGAGTGCGTCGGGGATCGGATAGACCCGCAGGAGCATGGCGAGGTCATCTGTGGAATAGACGGAATCCTCCGCATTGTCCTTCCTGGCACTTGGATGGACTGACTCGATCCGGTAGTATTGAGGCTTCCCGAGGGAGTTCGCCTGCATCTCATACCCCCAAGGGGTTATGCCGCCTGATTCCCCCCATGGGCGAAGTTGGATGGAGTTGGTCATGTCCCGCACGTTACGCACAGACTTGATCCTGCTTTTGAGACGGGCTACGTCGCCGTAGAGAGTCCGGGTCGTTCCGGTTCCCGCGAGGGCCGGGAAGATCAGATCGCCCCCTGCTTCAGCAGTGGTGTCATAATCATTCCGATACTGGTTGAGGATCGGGTCACTCGTCAAATACACAGACCTGCCTGCGATCTCTTCCGGGAGATTCGTCGGAGGAGTGACTAAGTAATCCACACTGATTGGTGCGGCGAGGGTAACTCCCTCCTTCCCACTCTTCAGATGCTCGGGGATGGCAAGATGGTAGTCGGTGAGTGCCTTGTTCGCGCAGTCAATGACGATCTGCTGGTCGGACAGGCTGAGTTCCCGGAAATCGGGGCGTTCAAGCTGCCTGCAAACACGGTTCAAAAATTGGACTGCCTTCATGGTTTACCTCCTGACTTGTCAATAGTCGGATTCTGTGGGTCTGCAAGGCCAAACATGACCCGAGCCGAAGCGGCTTCCGCCTGATACATCGGGTAGTTATCCCGGCGAACTGCATTCGGATTCGCCGCCGCCTTTTCCTTCATCAGAGGGACAAGCAGACTCTCCGCGTATTGATGCGGGAGTGGAATGAGGACTGTCCCGACACAATCCGCTGCGGTGTAGCGGGGGAGTTCCTTCTCCACGTCGAGGGTGACAGAGTAGTTCGTTTCTCCTGTAAACGGGTTCACAGGAGTATAGATGCGGATGCGGGTGCGATCTCCCCCGGTCTGCGCGGATCGGTCAACCCAGTAGGCGACGGTGGAGTTCTTCCCGTTGGTCTTGAAATACTCCGTGTAGTTCATGCAGTGGCTCTTGGTCTGGACTCCGTTCATCTGCCGCGCTGTGAACGTCTGGTCGGCGTTCCGGGTCGTGAGCTTGACCGGGCCGACAACTGCCTGGACGGTGGACGGGAGTTCAAAGTAGTGCATCAACTGGTCAGTGCCACCGAGGGTGGCGGTGATCGTCTCCCGACCGAGATACTGGAGTTCCTTGGAGTGGAGGTAAATCTCCTGCACACACCCATTCAGGATGTCGAGTGCTGCCTTAACCTTCGCCCCATCAGCATCCGCCACACAGTCATCACACCCACCCCCCCACACTGAGAAGATGGACTGAAGAGCTTGGTGGACGGTGTAGCCAAGGGACGTAACTGTGGTTCCGAGAGAAGACTGGTAATTAGTAAATGTCTCCAGACCGACCCCCGTTGAACTCAGGGCGCAGGTAGATGACCCGAGGCTCACAGGAGTCTTAAATGTAATCCCCAACCCGAGGGCAGTCGAAACGATGCTTTGGGACGAACGTCCCAAAGACAAGATTGCACCAGCGGTTAAACTTGTGCCGAGTGCCCCCGTGAGGAGGATACAAGAACTGGTTGCAGTGTTGAGTGCCACATTTAGTTCAGGGTAATGTTATGACTTCCGGCAGTGAGGGTCGGAGTGACTGCACCATTGGGTATCACCACGGCAGTAGCCAGTTCATAGACGAACCAGAGATTTCCGTCCTCATCGTATAGACCCCAATGGGTGACGGTCCCCCATGCGGCGGTAGCCGTTGGGAAAGCAACATCAGCAGCAAGAGTCTTGGTGGTGGTATCGTTTGCCGTGGACGCTGCGGTTGCAAATTTAGTCGAAGCAGCACAGGAAACACGGGCATAGGAACCCCCAGTGACCTCAGTAACCACACCGTCCTCGCTGGGGGACGCTGTGAAGAGTGCAGCACTCCATGTCAAAGTCCCGGACATTGAAGCCGTGACTGCGGTAGACGCAGTCCGCAGGGTTACGGATGTTCCCTTTAGAAAAAAATCGAGGATTTTTCTCTCCGCGTAGTTGGTAAGACCATTCATAAAAAGGAGAAGTAAAAGGTGAAACCCATGGGCACCAGTATCAGATGATACCGATGCCCCCAGGATTGGTTCCTAGTCAGACTAGGAGGTGACGGTCGGAAGGACGTGGTGTGGGAATTTGACTGCGTGAGCGATCACGCCGACATTGGGAGTCCGACCCAGGTTGTCCTTGCGGAGTTGAGTTCCGAAGTATGAACGGAGGTATGAACGGGAGATGAATCCTCCTTCTTCCGTCTCCATGTCCCGCTTCATCTTGTGGATGCCGTAGGGGCGAAGGATCGCACCTGCGCCATAAACGGGGGTGAATGCCAGTGGAACGCCCTTCTGGTTGCACTGGTAGATCATGGCACCGACAGGGTGAACGTCCGTGAAGGTCCATGAAGTCCCGGCAGTGAATGCAGTGGATGTGATGCAACCCGTGCCGAACGAAGCAACTGCCGTGTTGGTGGTCGTGGGCGCTCCGAGAGTGCCGGGAGCCACGATTGCACTGGCATGTTTGCTGAGACGACGAGTGCAAACGATCTTGTTCCCGTTGTTCCCAGTAGCGACAGGCCACAGGACACCGCTGATGGCGTTGGTGTAATACTCATAGTAACCAACACCATTCGGGTCCGTGGCCGCGTTGGATGGGTTGACGATCATCACATATTTTGGACCTGTGAAGTCTGTTCCACCGAGGATCGGGTTGGAAGCGAGAGTTTCATCCCCCGTTGCAAATGTGCCCCCGCCAGTTGACACCCAGTTGTAGGCGTAACCGAGGAAGTGTTTACAATAGAGCTTGGTCGTATCGTTGGTCGCGTTCAACGCGCCACCGAACAGGATGGTCAACTGTGCGGTGCCGGAAGCAATCGCAACAGAGAGACTGCCCATTGGGAGACGAGCCGAACCAATAGGACCGTCGCCATCGTGGTTGACGACTTCATAAGGACGGACGATCTGCGACCCGAGAGTGGCGATTTCCCCTTTGAGGAGGTAGTCGATCCCTGTGTTGGAAGCACGAAGCAAGGTCTGATAGTCAGAACTGGCTTGCAGAGTCGTGAGAGTCTCGGTCGTGGGGCCGAAAGTCCACTTCTTGACGTTCTGCTTACCGATGGTTCCCACCCGACCGGGCTTGCCGCCCATCGTGCTAAGTTGACCGGACACCATGATGATGTTGTTCACGTCAAGGATGTCAGAGGACAGGAGGTTGTTGAGTCCCTTGGAGTTCGCAGTGAACAAGGATGAAGTGTGGGCAGTGTCACGGACCCGCATGTCGATGGTTTCCGTCTTGAGACGGTCAAGCCATGCACCGAGTTTCTGCGGGGCACCACGCTCGATTTCAGCACGGAGGGCATTGTCTTCGGTGGTGAACTCGTTGTCGTCGGTGGCGTTCCGATAGACGTTCACGAATGCGGCATATTCCGAGTAGCGGTTCTTCTCGAAATCGGCAACGGCAGTGAAGAGTGCTTCCCCTTTCTTGCCTTCACCATAGAACCCGGTGGTGTTGCGGAAGTTGACTCGGTGCCCCTTCCCTGCGGAAGTGGCGTTTTTGGTGATGACGATTCCGTCCGCACCAGAAGGATCGTCCTCAGAAGTTTCGCAATCAGCGAAATAATCGGGGGTTTCACCGTGGCGACGGCAGAGATATTCCCAAATCTGGGCGACGGAAAGACCGTCCGTTGTGCGGATGGTAGAATTGGTTGTAGATGCTTCTAAATTATTGTACATGGCTGGCTTTTGGTTTGTGGGTTATTCCCGCAACACCAAGAGCAAGCCGATGAACCCTTACGTTCTCTTCATCACTTGTCGTATCAGAAGATTCCGCTCGGCCAGGGACATATTATCCAAGTCATCCGCAGTAATTGGTGCCACAGGGGGTGCTGCCTGTGAGGACAGCGTTTGTGGGGTTGGGTTTCTCGGCATCCCGGAAGGAGTAGGAGTTGCCCGGTTTTGGGTCGGGGGCACAAGCCCCTTGATTTTGCTTGGGATGGCTGGGATGACGTTGAGGTCAGCCGCAGTCAGTTGGGCAAGAAGGGTTGGAAACTCCAGTGAGGAAACTCTCGAGTCGTTGTTCGTGATCAGATAATCACGAATCTCTTGTGCCCTTTGGGAAAAAACAGATTTCGGGTCTTGAAGATCGGGGAAGTTTTGAACTGCCTTGGCAACACTTTCATTGTAAGCAGTCTCCTCCTTCGTTTGGGCCTCCTTCGCGATTTCACGTTCCATGACAACCTGTTTGGCTACCACATCCTGTCTCTTGCGAAGGAGTTTAGTGATCTCCTTATCCAGTCTCGCTTCCTCTTCACGCTCGTAATCGGTCTGTGCCGTGCTTTTCAGTTCGGCAAGAGCATCAATCTCTGCATCAAGGTCAGCGAGGGGGTCTGATTCTTTCTCCGGTTCACTTTGGGTTCCGGGTTCGACTGAACCGTGATCCACTGGTTTGAGTCCGTAGGCAATCTTGGTGGCCTCCGCAGGATCGACCCCGAGTTTTCGGAGTTCGGCAAACTTGATGTCATTCGCATCACGGAATCGAAACCTCTTGGAAACCTCATATCCGCTTTTGGCGGGTTCGGTTGGTTCCTCATCGGTTTCGGGTTCTTCCGCTGGTTCCTCCGGTGTTTCCGCTGGTGCTTCCTGAGTTTGCTCCTGAACAGGATCCTGCTGGGCCTGCGGGTTTCGCAGGATATTCATCAGGTGCTCGGTTGCTTCGGTCTGTGACAGTGTGTCCAGATCAATCGGTTTGTCGGTTTGGGGTTGCCCCTCTGCCTGACTAGGCGTGGTTGGTGTTTCCATAGAGTCTGTCGGTGGTTAAACCTGAAAGTTTTTGGGTTAATGCAAGTTAATTGCAACTGCAAGTAAATGTCAAATGCAATTCGTTTGCAATTGCAAATTATTTTTCAGGGTGGATACTTCAGGAAATGGCAGACTTCCCCAATTTCTCAACCCCCACCCCCAAGATGACGACCAAGCTCGGCAGGCCCGACTCGCTCGGGTCGTCAGGGTTGACCGGAGGCTCCGCCGCGAATGATGCCCGGAAATCACAGAAAGCACTCCGGGATGCCCACCTTCAAGCCAGAAGGATCGCAGAATACCTAAACCAGTATCACCCGATTGAAGTTCAAGCGGTGGACGGCTATATTTACACGGTGGAAGGAAAGCTCTTTTCCAAGGGAACTCCCCCGGACGAGTTTTTCAGAGTTACCCCGAATGCCGATGGAACCGTGAAGGTTTCTGCGGGGCGGCTTTATCAGCCTACCTTAGCCGCCCGAGTTATTGACCTTTGCATGGTAGCCTTCGACGTTCCTCAGAAGACCCTTACAGTTACAGCGGCAGGGGATATAATTTACTGCAAGATCACCTTCACCCAAGAAGTTGCGAACGCTACTTCTGAGTTCGTGGACACTACCCCCAGCATTGATGGGGTGAACCAGACAAACGCCAAGTATCTCAAGCTCTCAACCGCCGAGATGGTCATCGAGTCCACAGCACAAGTCAGCACGGCAACAGTCGGGTACTGGGAGATTGCCACTATCACGAAAGCCCTGGCAACCCCTGTCATCAGTCAAAAACACATCGGAGCAATCAATCTGCCTCTCAACACGTTCCTCGTCAATTACCCATAATACCCATGCAACCAGAAACATCACAGGTAAACCAGTTTATAAAGAAGATCGATCCAAACTCCCCCAAGGATGCCCCCGTCAAGGAGAACAAGTTTCAAAAGATGGAGTCGGTTGTCTTCCCGTCCATCCTCACGGATCAGATGAACCACGAACAGGTCGAGAGCATGATCACCTTCGCCGTGGATCAAATCCTTGGTCTGGAGTCGGCACTCGGCAGGAACATCATACAGGTCGGCAACAACGGGGAACCCGATTGGTGGAGGGAAGGGCGATCAAACACGGGAACCATCGAAAACACGGCTCGCTCCTTCTTCGGCAAACGTCAGTTGTGCAGCCTCACTTACCACAACCGGGTCGAGTGGCGGGCCTACGTCCTTGGCGGTCTGTGGGCCGAGTCCAACCGGACCCTGCCAATCGCCCGCAGGGGAACCCGGCAGATGTGTGCCCGTGCCATCTCCACCTTCTTCTCAGTGGAACCGTGGGTCAAGGCTAGTCCGACCAACAAGCCAGACGGCTCCGTCTCAGTCGGAGATTCAGAGGTCGGAGTTGCCGGGGAACGCTTCTTTCAGTTCAAGAGCAAGGAGGCAAGGCTCAAGGAGGTGGCGGAACGTGCGGTGGAACGTGCGTTTGTGGTCGGTGAGTGTGTGGTCAAAGTCAGGCAGGCGACCAAATACAACTACTTCAAGACCTCGCAGGCGATCCTCGTCAACGAACAGGGGAAGGTCATCCTAGGCAAGGATGGGGATTACATCGTCGAGGGCATGGACCAGTTCGTTTACAAGCAGCGCGGGATCGTGGATGAGGAGTCTGGGGAAGCAATGGCGGATGATGAGGGCAACGAGATGACCGAGCCTGACGTAGAGAAAGGTTTGTTCCTTGAGCGGGACAGTGAGACGATGATCCCACCAAACTCCCGGTTTGAGTGGCGCAAAGGGGTGACGCGCAAGCATACCTCCTACTCCGGCCCCTTGGCAGAATTAGTTCCCATGACTGACTTCCTGTGTAGCCAGACTGAGATAGATATTCAGACCGCACCGTTCATCGCCCAACTGGTCAGCGTCTCCCCGTTTGACATCGTGGCGACGTTCGGACAGGAGCAACTCGCCGGGATCACGGACAACAAGCAGAAGGTCACAACCATGGCGAGTTACATCAAACTCCTGACCGAGATGGAGTCCGATGGTCCGTCCCCGAAGACCTCGGGGGACATGCTCCGCAGCGATCTCGGTGAGCAGACCAGTGATGGGATCATCCGCACCTTCGGGAACAGCAGGTCAGAGGTGGTCGAGTGCTACATGGAGTATGATGCTGATGGTGACGGTTCTCCAGAACAGGTTTTCCTCGTTCTTGACCGCAAACGCCGGAAGATCATCTTCTGCGACTACCTTGAGAACATCACTGCCGACAAGAAACGTCCATTCTCCGTCCTGACCGTGAACAAGGTGGATGGTCGCTGGCACGGTGTCGGCATGATTGAGCAGATGGAACACCTCCAGAACTCCGTCGATCTGTGGTATAACCGGGCTTCCTTCAGCAGCAGTTCCACGGGGATCACCACCTTCTTCAACCCTGGCAATGTCACTGAGGGGGATCGCTATGCTGCCGGGGGGATGTCCCTACCCTTCAACACGGGGGAGGTCTATCACTTGAAACCGGGCAAACTGGCAGCGGACACGCTCCAATACATCGTGGTGCCGGAAGTGAAGATGAAGGAGTTCCTGGAGTTTATGAACCTGAACATGCAGATGGCAAGCAATGAGGCGGCAGTCCTCGGCACCAATGACATGCAGGCTGCGGGTCTGGACACGACCAAGACAGCGACAGGGGTGCGCGACTCAGCAGCGAAGGGGGATGAGATGTTCAAACTCGTCACGTCCCACCTCGACTCAGGGATCAATGATCTGGTCCAGAAGTTTGCTGCCACCCTGTTTCACTTCATGGACGATCAGGAAGCCTATGAGTGGTCCGAGGGGGATGTCCGCATCACCGGA